>Ga0315322_10002010_pt1 | contig 15778 bp, 12 predicted proteins | sample M110021515metaG_FD_203461 | JGI IMG/M metagenome (GOLD analysis project Ga0315322, IMG submission 203461) | Ammonia-oxidizing marine archaeal communities from Monterey Bay, California, United States - M1 100m 21515 | ecosystem: Environmental > Aquatic > Marine > Intertidal zone | place: USA...
AAGCCAGTCCCCTCCAGAAACTTGAAGGCCGACCGCCCGAACTTCAGCGAGATCATTTCCAGCAGGCTCACCTGTACACGCTGGCGGCGGTAGGCGGCCGACACCCACATCCGACGCTCCGGTCCGCGGCCTTCCACCTCGAGGGGCAGGCCGAGCGCACGGAGGTCGGCGATGTAGCGACGCAGAGTGCGGTCGTCGAGCCTGAAGCGGGCCATCAGCTCGTAGGCATTGGCGCCGCCCGGCTCTTGGAGCGCTTCCAGGATGCGCACGAACTTCTGGGACTTGTTGAGGTTCGTGTCGTCAACGAGGTTGGCGCGGTCGAGAGGCTGAGCCAAGGGCCGGCTCCGGGAGCAAGGGGGACAGGCGCGAGCAATAAGCCATCCACCCACTCCCCGTCGGACTTTTATTGTCCGGAATTCTCTCTCACTAACTACACAGACCCTGGCTCAGGCGCCGTGCAGTCCGTTGGCCGGCGGGAATGTCGAGCGAGCAGCGGTAGAACCAGCGACGAGACGAGCGATGTCGTCGAGCGGCACATCTGCATCGCGGTACTGGCACATGGAGTGGACGCGCATACTGCGGAGGCTACAACGCCCCCCGACCTCAGGAGTCTCCGTGCGCTTTCTCCACAGCATGGTCCGAGTGCAAGACCTCGACGCCGCCCTCCACTTTTTCTGCGACCAGCTGGGCCTGCGCGAAGTTCGACGAAGCGACTACGCGCGCGGCCGCTTCACGCTGGTCTTCCTCCAGACCCCCGTGGCAAGCGGCGAAGTCGACGGTCAACGCGACACTGCCCAGATCGAGCTCACCTACAACTGGGACCAGCCCGAACCCTACACAGACGGCCGCAACTTTGGTCACCTTGCGTTTGCCGTCGACGACATCTACGGGCTGTGCGAGCGTCTGGCTGCGAGCGGCGTCACCATTCTGCGGCCCCCACGCGATGGCCGGATGGCTTTTGTGAAGTCACCCGACGGCATCAGCGTGGAGCTGCTCCAAGCCGGCGAGCCCCTTCCGGTGCAGGAGCCATGGGCAAGCATGCAGAGCACCGGCAGCTGGTAGATGGGGGGCTTGAGGGCGCTGGGCTGAAGGTCGACCTGCGCGGACTACATGCCCGCCACCGCTTCTAAGTCGGACGGGTAGAGCCGGTGGGCTTGCCGAGGGCCTTCGCCTTCCATCATCGCCTGACGACGGGCCAGCTCAGCCTGCAGGGTGTACACCAGCGAGCGGCTGCGCATGTCCGGGGCCAGCCAGGTCCAGTCTGTCATCAAGGGTCGACCGGGCACACACATGGTGGCGAGCGCCTGCACGAACCGACCGTAGACCTTGCGTGAGGGTCCGGTGCCGTCGGAGTGGAGCCGGCCCGGTACGTGGTCGGCCCAGGGCGCGTAGTCCCAGAGCAGGTTGCCGACGCGCTCATGTTGGACCGATGCGTTGTACACGACAATCCCACACAAGCGAGACAGGCCCGCCCGCGTGAGCGCAGTGCCGATGACCTGTTGCACGCCGCCTGGAATCCCGATGTCCAATGCATTCACGAAGCTTCCCAGCTCAGAATCGCGCGTCAAGGCCGCCTCAGAAGGGTAGTGGTGGTGAACCCAGCCCGCGCAGTAACGAGACAGCATCTCAAAGAGCACCACAGCGTCGTCTTGGGTCGGCGTGGCAAAGGGCACTCCCTCCAATCTGCGGGACCGCCGGTCGACCACAGGGTCGAGGCACCGCAGATCGAAGACAGCCGCCTCGTCGGAAAGCAGGTGCCATTGCGCACGAGCCTCTAGGTTGAAAGCCTCGCTCAGCGGCCCGCTACCCGGTCCCTCCTGAAGCAACGTGGGCACCATTCGATTGTTGGCCTGCAGTGCGCCGTGGACATGAGGCCAGAGGAGCAGGGCCAGGGGATGGTCGGCCCGCAGATGGTTGCGCACCGCCACCGCCAGGGGACCACTCACAAACAGATGGCACTCGCCTATGTGGCGCACCAAGAGGGTGTGTGTGAGCAGCGCGCAGGCCACGAGTCGGCGGGCAAGGGACCACTCTGCACTCTCCGGGGTGTGGACTGTGGCGCTGTCCAGCTCCGTGATGCACACACAGCGCAGGCGCCCCGCATCGGTCTCGAAGGTGGCATGGGTGGCCAGCGACCGCACGCCTGCCTGGTGACGATAGGCGCCGAACACCGACAGATCCAATACATAGAGACCGGTTTCCGTGCGCTCCAGGTAGCCAGAGAAGGGACCGCGACACATCAGCTCGCCCAGGTCTGGGCCGCCCGCCAGCTCTGCGGGAAGCACCGGCAGCTCCCCGAACACTTCGCGGTGCAGGTCACACCAGACCTCGGACAGAGAGTGCCCAGCCCCCGCGCCCACCTGAAGCACAGAGGCCAGCTGAGCCAAGGTCGCCCGCGAAGCCGAGCGCTCATCCGCCGGCGTGGGGACGCCCGTGGACACGCCCATCACGCCCACATCGGCGGCATCTCGCCAGGGCACCGACTCCACATCGTCCCCCCGAAGCTGAGACAGCGACGGCACAGGACTGGACCGTATGGGGGCCTGAACAGACTCCCACAGTGCCTTTCGACGGCGCCATTGGGGCGCGAAAGTGGTCGATAGATGACAAACAGCCAGTGTCGACATGCGGGTCTCCTCGCGAAGTACTGCACTGATGTATGCCCATCTTGGTGGCCCGCCCGGACATAAAACGTCCGACTATCGCCAGGCCACCCCGTCGATCCCAGCCAGCGCGCCTGAAGTCAGAAGCCCAATCCCTATCAACACATCCATCAAGCGGCGGTCCATAGGGCCAGCCACCCACCGGTCATAGGCATCCAGGCAAGGATGGGTGCGCGAAGCGGCCTCTGCGTACCGCCGCACGTCGACTGCAAAGCACATCCGCCACAGCCCATTGCGATTGGCGAAGCGCCCTATGTGGTTCAGGAACCGCAGTCGCTCCCATGCAGACCGCTTCCGCAGGTCCTCCCTCAGCGCGTCGAGCATGGTCGCCAGCCCGTCGCCCTGCGCGTTGCTGGGGGCGTAGAAGCGCGCGCCGTCTTCCATCACCAGTGGATGCTGAAAGCTGAACAAGGCCAATGTAAGGGCGTTCTGCACAGACCTGTGCCGCATTCCTTCGGCTTCGAAGCGTCTCGCTGAGGTGTGAAGCATGCCGGGCAGCAACAGCCAGCTCCCACCCGCCCCAAGGTGCCGCCGCTCGAAGTCCCGGTCTTCAAGGAAAGGCAGAGTCTCAAAGAAGCCGCCCAAGCGGTCCAGCCAGGATGCCGATACGAGCAGCCCTTGGTCGCCATTGACCGTCCCAGGGCGCCCGAGCGCAGACAGGCTCTCATACCAGACGTGCGCCCGCTGCCTCTCCCCCCGCGTGACGAACCGCAGTCGAAAGTGACCAGCACACCTTGAGTCTCGGACATCCCGCCACGCCTCGACCGCGCGCAGCAACTGATGATCATGGTCATGGTCGAGTCGAGAGTCTGCGTGCAAAAACAACAAGATCCGAGCCCGCGCAGCGGCCCGCCCACAATTCATCTGGAGGCCCCGACCGGGGGCACACTCGACCACCCGAACCCCCCGACGCCGACACAGAGCGACAGTGCCGTCGGTCGATCCGCCATCCGCGACAATCACTTCGGTGGACAGCCCAGCCTGGCTGTCCAAGCTGTCGAGAAGGCCGCCTATGTGATCAATCTCATCGAGGGTAGGGACAACGATGGAGAGCTCGGGGGCGCCCACAGCGGCTCCAGGGCAGGAGGCACGGTCTCTTAGCCGCCTGGAGCGTCGGCTTCAGCGGCCCGCCAAGGTGACCCGCTCGAATGTCTTGGCGTAGCACGCTGCCGATCGGGAAGGGGGCACGACGCCCGCTTCCTACCTTGGAACCGGTCGTACCTTTCCGGTCTTGCCGGCACGCTTGTTCTCAGGAGCGGTCTGTCCCAAGGGGGCCACACCCGGCCCCACTGGCTCGGCGTAGATGTAGGTCTGGCCTGCGCTGTCGAATGCCTTGTCGCCACCTTGGGCAGGCAGCCCCACCCCAACCAGCGCGTGTCCCGGCACGTAGATCATCGCGAGAGGAAGGTCCGGCAGCTCGGCATGCACAATCGCGAGGAAGAGCACCGCCTTGCCGTCGCAGTCGCCCTTGTTGCGCACCACCAGGGCGAGAGGACGCTGAAAACCAGTGTCGCGGCCCTTCTTGCCCACCTGGTAGGGAATGGACTGCGTAAAGCGCAGCGCACGCTCAATGAACTCACGGTCGGTGGACGTGCCCTCGCGCAAGGCCGCCCCAACGGGAGCCACAGCACTCGCGCGCTCCGCCACGATGCGGGCATGGTCGTAGGACAGCCCGCCCGAAGCCGCCTCGAAGACTCGGTTTTCGGCCAGCCAGTCGACCTTCGCCTGGGCCATCGCGTCCTGCGCATCGGCCATCGCCGCCTTCGCTGCCTTGGGAGGTCCCTTCGCCCCCAGCTGCACCCCGCCTGGCGACACGCGCGCAGTCAGCTCCACCTTCTTGTGGCCCAAGGCGGACCGGCGCGCGGCCTTGGCCATCGCCACGTAGAGCGCCTCCAGCTGCACTTTCCGCTTGACCGACTTGTCGGCCATCACCTCCGCAGTGGACAGCGAAAAGGAGATGCGGTCTCTGCCATCGGCGGTCTTCCAGGCCATGGTCACCACGGTCTCTTCCACACCTTCATCTGCGGAGTGCTCCAGCTGACGGGCATTTTCCGCCAAGGCTACGGGAACGAAGGCGAGCCACGAAGCGAGCAGAAGGGACAGCATAGCGACCTCAAAACTTCTTAGGTCGGCGCCGGACAAGGGCTGCCCGGGCTTCCGACCACCGGCTCAGGCGCTCCGGCGAGAAATTTCGACAGGTGACCTGCCGGTTTCAGTCCACCGAAGACTTGCAACACTTATCCCAGCGGCCCTACTGAGCTCCGGACGTCGGAAGATGGGGGTCGGGGTGATGGCAGCGCACCCGCCACGCGCCGGGAGGCTCCGTGTCCGGAGCAACGTGGACCGTCACCTCGTCGTCGATGCAGCCAAAGGTCACACGTGGACAGCGCTCGGCGAAGGGACAGCCGGGTGAAGGGTCGACGACAGGGGGCAGGCCCGGCTTGCCCGGAAGCGGCTCAGGGCGCCGAGACCCAGCCGCCACGAGCAGCTGGGTGTAGGGGTGGCGTGGGGTGGTGAGCACCGCTCGCGCGGGGCCCTGCTCCATGACTTGGCCGGCGTAGAGAACCACGATGCGGTCGGCCATCCAGCGGGCCGACGCGAGGTCGTGGGTGATCAATAGAACGCCCAGCTGTCGACGCTTCTGGAGCTTCCTGAACATCGTCAGCACACTCATTCTCACCGACACATCGAGGGAGGCGGTGGGCTCGTCGGCGACCAAGAGATCGGGTCGAGGAGCCAAGGCACGGGCGATGGCCACACGCTGTCGCTGACCACCCGAGAGGGCCTGGGGCTTGCGGTCGATGAAGTCCTCCGCGGGACTCAAGCCCACCTGTTCGAGCAAGGCCGAGACCCGCTGGCGCAGCTCACCCGGGGTCGCCCGCTTGTGGAGCAGCAGAGGGCGCGCAATGTGGTGAAACACGGTGTGGACGGGGTTCAGCGAGCCATATGGGTCCTGGAAGACCATCTGCACCCGCCCCCGCAGGTGGGCCGGCAAGCCTGCTGTCCCCGCAGTGGGAAGCTCAGTCCCATCGAGCAAGACCTGACCCGTCGCCGCCGGCTGGAGTCCCGCAATCACCCGACCGATGGTGGACTTGCCGCTGCCCGACTCGCCCACCAACGCGACCACTTCGCCGGGATGGACGGTAAAGCTGACCCGGTGGGCCGCCCGCAAAAACGAGGGACGCGCCCAACCGCCACGATCGAATGTGACCCCCAGACCGCGCACATCGAGGAGAGGGCGACTCATGACGACTCCACCGCAAGCGCGTGCACACACGCCACCTGATGTCCAGGCCCTACCAACTTAAGGGCCGGACGCTCCGAGCAGGCCGCAACCACTTCCACACAGCGCGGTGCAAAGCGGCAGCCTGGAATGGCATCTCCCACGCGAGGAGGAGCACCAGGAATGGGCACGGCGTGTCGGTCCTCGTCGAGGCGTGGGGGCAGAGCGGCCAGCAGTCCGCGGGTGTAGGGGTGGCTCTTGGGCCCGCCGAGCTCGGCGACCGGTGCATTCTCGACAATCTGACCCGCATAGAGCACCGCGACTCGGTCGGCGATGGACTGCAACAAGGTGAGGTCGTGGGTGATGAAGATGGCCCCGAAGCCCCGCTCCTTGCGCAGGGAGCTGATCTGGTCGAGAATCTGCCGCTCCACGACCACATCAAGGGCCGTGGTGGGCTCATCGAACACCACGAGCTGCGGGTCAAGCACCAGCGCAAGCGCGATGGCCACCCGCTGGCGCATGCCGCCCGAGAGCATGTGGGGGTGGGCGGCGAGGCGGCTGGGGGCCAGCTCCACCATACGCATGCCGTCTTCAGCCCGCTTGTGGCGTTCGGCGGGGTCAGTGATCCCGTGGGCCAGGAGAGTCTCATCGAAGTGGGCGCGCAGCGTGAGCATGGGATTGAGCGCACTCAGTGCGTTCTGGGGCACCAGCGAGACCTTGTCCCACCAGGTGCGACGCAGCTCGGCGTGGGAGAGCCCGAGGAGATCCACCCCATCGACAATGACCTCACCACCGTTGATCTGCGCGGGAAACGGCAGCAATCTCAGCGCGCCCTGCACCAGCGTGGACTTGCCGCTGCCCGACTCTCCGACGAGCCCCACCAGCTCGCCCGCCTGTACGTCCAGAGAAGCGCCGGCGAGCACCTCGGTGTCGCCGTAGGCCACGTGGAGGTCTTTGATCTGGAGAATGGGACACGCGCTCATGTGGACCGCCGCACGGGGGTCGGCTGGGGACCAGGGGCGCCGCGACCGACATCTGCCGACAGCGCCGGGTTGGTCACGCTGTCGAGGCCAAAGTTAATGAGCGCAAGCGACAGGCCAGTGAGCGCCACGCAGGTGCCGGTGGGCACGAACGTCCACCACGAGCCCGTGAGGAGCGCAGAGTCGTTGGTGGCCCAGTACAGGTTGGTGCCCCAGGTGACCGCACCGAGGTCCCCCAACCCAAGGAACTCCAGCCCCACCTGTGCGCCGACGGCATAGGTCGTGGCACCGAGCACCGAGCCACCGAGCAGAGACGCCATGTTGGGCAGAATCTCGACAATCAGCACCCGCATGGGTGACTCGCCTGCCACGATTGCGGCTTCGACAAAGTCCCGGCGCCGAAAGCTCGCCACCTGGGCCCTCAGCACGCGGGCATTCCACGCCCACCCTGTGAGGATGAGGACCGCCGCCATGGAGCCAGGACCTGCGGGCAGGTAGGCCGCCAGCACGACCATCAGAGGCAGGCCTGGCAGCACCAAGAACACATTGATGAGGAAGGACAGGACGTCGTCGACACGCCCCCCAATGTAGCCGGCCAGTCCACCGATCACAGAGCCCACCATCACCACTGCCAAGCCGACCACGAGGCCGAGGCCGAGGGTGGTGCGTCCGCCCACGATGGTCTGGGCAAACACGTCTTGGCCCTGCCCAGTGGTGCCGAGAAGATGCGACAGCGACGGAGGATCCAGCGGACGGCCCACAAAGGCGTCGGGGTCCCCCACGAACAGCGGTCCCACAAAGACCGCCAAGACCATCAGGGCAAGCAAGATGAGGCCCACACGCGCCTGTCGATGACACCAGAGCACACTCATCGGCGGATCCGCGGGTCGAGCACCAACGTGAGCACGTCAACGGCGAAGTTGGCGGCCAACACAGCAAGCGAGATGGTCAGAAACAGGCCCTGCAGCAGCGGGTAGTCCTGGCCGCGCACCGCCTGCAGCAGCAGGTAGCCCTGACCGGGGTAGCCAAACACAATCTCCGTGAGCAGCGCGCCAGACAACACAAAGCCAAGCGCCATGCCGAAGCTGGTGAGGCTCGGCAGCATCGCGTTGCGCACCGCGTAGTGCCACAGGATGCGCCGGGGAGACAGCCCTCGCGCCTGGGCATAGCGGATGGCATCCGTATCGAGCACCCCCACCATGGTGTTGCGCATGGTGAGCAGCCAGCCGCCGAGCGAGGCCACAATCATGGTGCCAGCGGGCAAGAAGGCATGCTGGATGGCGCTTCCGACAAACTCAAGCGACCAGCCAGGCGACACCTCGGGGCTGTAGGCATGGCGCACGGGGAACCAGCCAAGCTGAAAGCCGAGGCCCCACACCGCGACCATCGCCAGCCAGAAGTACGGGAACGCACCGATGAATGCGAGCAAGGGTGGGGCAATGCGGTCGAGCAGGCCACCCCGGCGCCAAGCGGCCCAAGCACCGATGGCCGAGCCCGCTGCGAATGCGATCACCAGTGCAGTTCCCGCGAGCACCACAGTCCACATCAAGCCGGTGCCGATGACCGCGGTGACAGGGGCGGGGAAGTAGGTGAGCGAGGTGCCCAGCTCCCCATGCAGGGTATTGAGCAGATAGTCGAGGTACTGGGTGTAGAGGGGGGCGTCCGAGATGCCGAAGGCCGTGGACATCGCGTCGAGCGCGGCGGGATCCAGCTTGCCTTGAAAGCGCGCGAAGATGGCTGTGGCGGGATCTCCCGGCATCATCCGGGGCACGAAAAAATTGAGCGTGAGCGCGGCGAAGGCCGCCAGCAAGTAGAAGCCGAGTCGACGGACCAGATGGGGCAGCAGAGCGGTCATGGCGCCGCCTTCGCATCGCGCCAGCGCAGCCGGGACATCACCAAGAGAGGCTCTGGCGCGGAGTTGGGCGACAAGCGGGCATAAGGGTCGGCCTCGCTTGGAAAGCCAGTGACCCAGCGTGTGTTGGCTTCGCCCCACGACGCCGACGGAAACAATGGAAGGGCGGGGGCCTCATCGAGGAACACCTGCTGGAGCTCTCGGGCGATGGCGCGCTGGGTGGCGGGGTCGGTGGTCTGCTCGAAGCGGTCGAGGGCCACATCCGCCGTGACGCTGCCAAAGCGATGCCAGTTGGTGACAGCCGCCGTGCCGACGTCCACGACGCCTTCGGATGCCAGCAGGCCCTTGTACATGCGGTAGGGCGTGGGACCGCCGACCGCCCAGCCGAGGGTCAAGGCGAACTCGCCCTTGGTGACCCGGTCGAACCACGCGGTGAAGTCGCGGCCCTGGAGGGTGACGTCGATGCCCAGAGCGCGGAGGTCTCGGGCGATGACCTGCGCAGCGCGCACCCAGTCAGACCAGCCTGCCGGGGTGGCGATCTCCAGGCTCAGAGGGACCCCATCTGGAGAGCGGCGAACGCCGTCTGAGTCCAGCTTGAAGCCCTCCTGGTCGAGCAGACGCGCCGCCTCTTCAGGGTCATGGCGCACCCAGTTGTCGGTGTCGGGCACCGGGTCGATTCGCCAGTCGGCGTAGCCATCGGACAGACCGGTTGGATGCGAGGGGACCGTGTAGTCGTACATGGCCACCTGGACGACCTTCTCACGGTCGATGGCCAGGCTGAGCGCCTTGCGAACATCGGGTCGGTCGAGGGGCGCATGGGTGGTGTTTGGGAACAGGAAGATGGTGTCGCCGACCAGCGGAAACCACGCGTCGTGGTGGGCGGGGTCGCGGCCTTCAAAGGTGCGCTCGACTGCGGGCACAAATGCGCCGGCCCAGTCGATGTCTCCCTGCGCCAAGGCGAGCGTGATCTGGTCGTTGGACGACATGGCCGGAAAGCGCAGTGCCGCAACGCTGTCGTCGCCCGCGGCCTCGTTCCAGTAGTGCGGGTTGCGGCCCAGCTCGAACACTTGAGCCTCGAAGCGCCGCACCTCCGTGAAGGGGCCCGTCGCGACCGGCTCTTCGTTTGCAAAGGTGGTGGGCTCGGCCACCTTGCGCCAGATGTGGGCCGGCACGATGGGGGTGTGGGCGACCTCCAGCAGTCCCGGTGCATACGGGGCGGCGAACGTAAACACGACGGTGTCGCCCGCAGCAGTGACATCCAAGAGAATGCGCCATGCGCCCCCACTGTCCAGAGCGGGATTGGCCTTCAGAAGCGCAAAGGTCTGCGCGACATCATGAGCGGTGAAGGGGGTGCCGTCAGACCACTTCACCCCAGAGCGCACCGTGAACTCCAACACACGCGCGGGCTCCACCCAGCGCCAGGTCTCGGCCAGCCAAGGGGTGTAGGCGCCCGTCATGGGGTTGTAGATGAGCAGCGGCTCGTACACCCCAGCCGCGGAGGGCCAGCGCGCGCCCCCAGTCTGGTTGAAGGGGTTGAAGTTGCGTATCCAGGCCGCCTGCTGCTCCTGCACCACCACCACCACCCCTTCGGGGCGCGCGTGGGACGGCGGCGCGCAGCCAACCGCTGTGAGGAAGAGAAGGAGGAGGGACCGCTTCACAGACGCTCGTAGACCCGCACGTAGTCGACCCACATGTCGGCCGGAAGCACGGTGTCGGACGACGGGGGCTCCACGAAGTGTCCGCCCACTGCAAGGTTGAGGATGATGAAGAAGGGGTCGTCGAAGGCCCAGGCGGTGCCCCCGGGCAGGTCGCCGGGACGCACGGTGTGCACGCGACGTCCGTCGATCCACCACACGATGTGCTCGGGGTCGATGTCGACCGCGTAGGTGTGGAAGGCCTCGGACGCAGTCTCATCGGGGAGAACGGTCGCTGTGCCCACACCCTCGCCACCTGAGTAGCCCGGGCCATGCACCGTCGTGATGACCCGGTCGGTCTCGGAACCCCTCACTTCAAGGATGTCGATCTCACCGCAAGTGGGCCAGCCCGCCTCGGCGAAGTCGGCGCCCAGCAGCCAGAAGGCGGGCCACAGACCGGGCCCCTCGGGCACCATGATCCGGGCCTCTATGCGGGCCGGTCCATGCTCGACTGTGCCCTTGGTCGTGAGGCGCGCCGACGTGTAGCCGTTGCCCTCGTACTGCTCGCTCTGGGCGCGGATGATCAGATGGCCCGCCCCATCGAGGAAGGCGTTGTCGGTGCGGTCGGTGTTGAACTCTAGCTGGCTGTTGCCCCAGCCGTCGCCGCCCACATCGGGCACCCAGTGGTCGTCCGGCGCACTGCCGGCGGTGCCGTCGAACTCATCGGCCCACACCTCGGTCCAGCCCGTGGCGACCGGTCCGACGTCGGTGGTGGCAGAGGTGCAACCCATGAGCATCGTGGCAAGCAAGAGGCCGCGCATCATTCCCCCGAGACCGTCAGAAAGAGGTCGTCGATGAAGAGCTGGTCCCCGGATGCCACTCCTTCTCCCACAATCAAGAAGGGCACGCTCACATCGGTCAGGTCCGTGCCCCCTCCCGTGAAGTCCGACAGTGGCACCGCCAGCTCCTGCCAGGTGCCGTCCGCCACAAAGCCCAGCTCGCCGAGGGCAGTGCGGGTCTCCACAGCGCCCCCGGTCATGCCGACCGTCGCGGCCTCCATGGTGGCGTGCTCGGACATCACCCAAAAGTGCATCACGTCCCAGCTGGAGAGGTCCTCGGCAGAGTCCCAGTGGACGCCACCGCCAAACCAGCCCACGCCCCCCGCTTCCAACACATCGGACACAAAGCCCTCGACCCGGTCCTCCGAAGTGCTGACCGTGAAGGTGTTGTCGTAGATGTAGAAGTGACGGGTCTCCGCATCGACCTCGCGCACCTCCGACGCACCCCCTTCGTAGAACAACCCGAGTGACATGCGCTGGTCGCCGTCTTCATAGGGGTCGTCGCCACGGAAGTCCGGCGGCTCTAGCTCGTCGCCCTCCCCCGTCGTAAAGTACAGGTCGTCGATGAGCAGGGCATCACCAGCGGGAGCCGCTTCTCCGAGGATCAACAGAGGCACGGAGACACTCGAAAGGTCGACCCCCGCATCCACAAAGGACTGCAGCGACACATCGAAGGTGTGCCACTCACCGTCGGGCTCAAGCCCAAGAGAAGACAGCGAGACGTGCCCCTCGGTGCCCCCGCCAGTCATGCCCAGCTGAGTGGCGACCATGGCGGCGTCGCGCGTCTTCACGGAGAGGTGCAGGCCGCTCCAGCTCGACAGGTCGCGGGCGGAGTCCCAGTGCACACCGCCGCCCCACCAAGCATTGCCAGTGGGCTCGATGCTGTCGGCCACATAGCCCTCGACTCGGTCATCGGAAGCGGCGACATTGAAGGTGTTCTCGTAGATATAGAAGTGGGAGGTGAGGTCGTCGATAGGCACCTTTTCCGACGAGCCGCCCTCGTAGAACAGGCCGATGTCGAGACGCTCATCGCCCTCTTGGAAGGGATCGTCGCCGTAGAAGTCCTCGTCGTCCGCAGAGGGGTTCCACTCTTCGGGCGAAGGGTAGCGCGGCGCGCCGGAGTCGGGTCGACACGCAGCCAACACAAGCAGCAAGGGGACGGTGCGGGTCATGGTTCGTCCTCTCCGCCGTCAAGGGGGGACTCGGGGTCACTCTGCATCGCGCCGATGGACCGCAGTGCGGCCTCCGCGATGGGGTACAGCTCGTAGGCGATGGTGCCGGTGGCGTCGTAGGTCACGGAGTCGGGGAACGAAGCCAACACCTCTTCGTATCCGCGCACTGCAAGCGAGTAGACGAGGTAGAGGTCGTCGTCTTCGACGCGGCCGCCTTCATAGAGCGCCTGCATGCACGCCGCGGTGTAGAGCTGGTGTTCACCCGTAGGTTGGATGGCGAGCGCGGTGGCCCACGAGTAGACCGCTCGGTCGCAGCCGCTGTCCTGGAGCTCCCACTTGAGGTCGGAGTTGGGGTCGAGCGAGCCGGCAAACGGGTTGTTGGGATCGTCGAGAATGCTGACGTCAGGGTGAACTCCGACGTCCTCAGTCCAGGGGTCGAAGCGGAGATTGGTGAGGTCATCACCCAGCCTCCACTCGCCTGCTTCAGGGGCACAGCCCATCAACAGGGCGGCCACGGTCACCCGGAGATATCGCATGAGCAGTGCCCTCACATTGCAAACGAAAGGTAGGAGAAGACCTCGAGCTGGTGGCCATCAGCACCAAACACAAGGGGGTCCGGGGAGAATTCGTCGAAGGTGCGGTACTTGGTGCGCAGGCCCAGACGAGTGCCGTGGTCCTCCATTACAAACCCCCGCACCCCACTCGACAGGTCGAACATCGCTTGGAACGGGTAGGTGAGGTTGAAGGTGCGGTGGTAGTCATAGGGACCCCAGTCATTCCACTTGAAGGCCGTCTTTACCGCAGTGGTCTTGTGATACCAGTCTGCAGAGACGGCGGTGCGATGCACCAGCCGGGCATCGTCGCCAGTGGACTGCTCCTGGCCAGTCAGAAAGCCCAGCTGGAGACGGTGTTGAGGGCCGATGCGGGACAAGGTGGTCAGCTCGGCCGTCCACACGTCCGCTGCGGGGGGCGCGGCCGCGAATGCGAAGAGGTCGCCTTGCTCGCTAAAGCCAAAGTTGGCATCTCGAGAGGTCGGCTGGTGGCGGTACACGAGGTCAAGCGCAGCCGCGAAGGGGGCGTCTTCATACATGGGATTGTCCCAGGCCCAAAACCAAGTGCCAGGGGTGGGGTCCCACACCAGCATCAGCTCCCCAGCGATGGTCTCGCGGTTGCCGCCGACGGCGAAGGGGTCGCTCGTCGCATTTCGGGCGGCGGCGCCTGGGTAGTACCAGCCCGTGATGGGGTCCCAGGAGCTGGCAATGGTGGGAAGCGGTCCCACCAAAGGCTTCTGGTACATGAAGTTGGGGCCGATCTGGAGCTGGCCGACATCGAGGGCCACACCGCTGAGCAGCTGGGTGCCGTTGCCTTGTCCGCCGTCTTTGAGAGTCCAGCCGGTGAAGGTGGTGGTCTGGTCGGGCCCACCGTCGGCGACGAGACCTCGGTAGGCGACCTGCAGATACGCATGGGCCGGGCCGGGCTCCCAGCTGAGCTTCACCTTGGTGCCGAGCGTGTCGGCCCACTGGATGTGATCTTCGTACAGGTGGACGCCGGAGTCCTGGTACGACGGGCCGTCGCCAGCGCTGCGTGGATCGACATAGGCCATGCCCAGGCGGTCGGTACCCGCCAGGATACCGCCCAGATCGACGTGCACACCCCCCACATTGCGGGCGAGGTGAAGGGTGGACTTGCGGGTCACGAGCTGCGGGATGGCCCGGTTCGCGGCGGCCGCACCCTGGGGCGCAAGGTCTTCTTGGTGAACCACCGTGGCAGTCGTCTTGCCGACACCAAGTGTGTAGCGGGCAAACACGCCGGGGTTGGCGCCCCAATACACCTGGGGCCCGGCGGCCACTGCCAGCCCGTCGAACACGCCCTTGCCTTCCAGCTCCACGCCGATGGGCACCGCAGCATCGTAGATGTCGATGCTGGGGCCATAGTAGGCCTCCCGGTACAACCCAAAGAAGTCGCCCTTGTCGCCCCAGTGGTAGTGGCCGACGCGGTAGAAGGCGTGCATGCGGAAGTGGTCGTGCTCCCAGCGCCCCTCCGCCTGGTACAGCCGCACCCGTTCCTGGCCTTGAAGTGCGGCCAGAGCGTCGGGGTCGGACTCGTCGACCTCGGTGAGCGGGTCGTCTTGTGCGGCGATGAGCTTGCCCGCGCGAGACTCATAGGACAGTGGGTCGATGGGATTCTGGGCCACATGACCCAACACATTGACCTCAGCGCGGGCCTCCAAAGCTTCGGTGGGAGCCATTCCGAGGTCGGCGTAGAGAGACTGACCGTGGTCGAAGTCCCAGCGTTCTTTTCCCACACCAACGCGGGTGCTGTCTTCGGTCATGGTGCTGTTGACGTCGAGACGCAGACCGCGGAGGTAGGCCTTGGACCGCGACCGGGCCTCACCCGCTTCGAGCTGGGTGCGGTAGGTGACCAAGCCCGCTGCCGTGTCCACCGCCTCGAAGTGGGCGTCGATGAGAGAGCCGTCGGTGGACCCATCGTAGGGGTCTAGCTTCCAGACCTGCTGAAGGGTGTAGTAGGCGGGCCGGGGGTAGACGAGGAAGTGGCCACGGCCGTCGGGCTGGCCTTTGGCAGTGATGCCAAACCACTCTTCGTTCATGTTGTTGCGGCCCTCGACGAAGTCCTCCGCGTAGCCACCATTCGGCCAGCTCGCGGTGGGGTCGTGGACGTCCAGGTTCTCGGTCTGTTTGTGCTTCCACCAGCCGTCGGACCACTGGAACTGGTAGCCCCCGATGGCGTTGCCGACGCCTTCACCATGGGTGTTTTCGTAGATGTCTTCCCACTGGCTGCGAACGTAGCGAGCCTGGGTAATGACGTCTTCGCGCATGCGCTTCGCATCGAAGGCGTCGGCGCCAAACTCTGCATAGAAGATGGGGATGCCCAGCTTCTCTTTGACCTCCGCGTAGAGGTCGCGGGCGCCGGCTCCTCGGTACACGTTGGTGCCGAAGAGATCCATCTTGCCGGCATGTTCGGCGACGAGCTCGATGTACTGCAGGTCGCCGTTGCAGATCGACACGGGGATGCCCGGCGCTGCGGCGTGGATCTGGTCGATGCCCTCCCCATAGAGCGTGTAGAGGTGGACGGCCCGCGCCTGGCCCTGTTCTTCGGACGGCAAGGCCTCGATCTCGTGGCTCGACCAATGCAAGCCATAGTTGTTTTCGTTGCCTAGCATGAACATCAACACGCCGCGCGTGTTGGCGAACTTGCGGGCGGACTCCAATGTGGAGGCCAAGATGGCCCTGCGGTGGACCGGATCGGAGTAGTCCACCACCGGCACCCAGCGCCCGTCGATGTCGTGACCGTAGCGGCCAAACAGCGGGTTCACCATGGTGTGGATGCCGTAGTTGTCGTAGATGAATTCCACCCACTTCGGGGGGATGTCGTCGTACTGTCGGATGGTGTTGAC
>Ga0315322_10002012_pt1 | contig 15772 bp, 12 predicted proteins | sample M110021515metaG_FD_203461 | JGI IMG/M metagenome (GOLD analysis project Ga0315322, IMG submission 203461) | Ammonia-oxidizing marine archaeal communities from Monterey Bay, California, United States - M1 100m 21515 | ecosystem: Environmental > Aquatic > Marine > Intertidal zone | place: USA...
TTGGAACTCGAAGATTGCGACAGATCTGAACTATCGCGCTTCGACGGTCACTCTGAACGACCAAGAGGGCAACGGGATTCTGAACATCCTGTAAGCGGGTGGGGACTCCATCCCACAAGCAGGGCCCCTCTCGTTCGCGAGCAGGGCCCTGCTTGCCGATTCGGACGGCTTTTTGTTACCTAGGTCCCTCCTGTGGCCTAGGCTGTGGGGCAGCGCTCCTTTGGGCCTGACCCACAATGATGCTCAAGAACGATCCACTTAGAATCCTCCTCTTCTCCGTCTTGCTGGGTGGCCTCTCCCTATTCGCACTACAGAGCAACAGCTCCGCGCACGGATCGGCCTACCAGGCACCTCCGCCAGACATTCCGTTCTTCCCCAAGGGGCCTACCGCAAGTCCAACACTCGCTGGTCCTGGTGGCGCAACTCCAGCTTCGCCGAATGCTGGCCAGCTCCAAGCGGCCAGTACGGTGTCGAGCACCGACCTGAGCCACTGGAGCTACTGGTGGTTCTTCAACAAGGACGAGTATCTCAACACCCGGCCTCGACTCAAAAAAGCGACGATCTCGTCAGGGGCCGAGTTTCAGGGAGAGGTCATCATGCGGCCCGCAGACAGCATCATCACGGACATCATCCTGCCCGCGCTGCAAGAGGCTATTGCCGAGGATCGCACGGGAAGCATCTCGGCAACAAGCTACATCGCAATGGGCCGAATCGGTCGGCCCGGTACTGATGCCATTTTCACTTCGCTAGTCAATGGAGTTCGAGATCGCGACCCCGGCACGCGCGAATCGGCGCTGCTCTCCTTGGGAATTCAAGGCGACGTTCGTGCGATCCCCCTCTTGCTTGGAGTGCTCGGCAATGAGAAGGCAACTCGCATCGAGCTCAAGACATCCTTCAACACTCGCGCCAGCGCGTTTGCTGGTTTTGGGCTAGCCATGATCGCAAGCCGTGCGGATAACGACGACATGCGGCGCATGATCCTCTTAAATCTACTCAGCCATCTCGAGGACCAAGGAGAAGCTCAGGAGATCCGTGTCGCCATCGTGCAGGCCCTTGCCAAGATGCAGTTACCGTTTTCGGATCCACGCAGAACGCTAGAAGTTGACCCTGAAGGCGACAAGAAGAATAAGACCGACAACGTCAATGTGCGCTATCGCGATCAACTCCTAGAGCGTCTTTGGGTGCTCATGGATGAAGAGAACGACCGTGTTGTTCTCGGACACTTACCCGTTGCCATTGCGGCTCTTGCTGCGGATGCCCCCGCTGGGATTCGCGCAAACAATATCAGCCTGCTGCTACAGAGGTTCGAAGAGAAGCCGCACAAACTCGAGCTGTCGGGGCTCGTGACCGCACTCGGAAGAATAGGAAGCGCTTGGGGCAAACCCGAAGACGAGCTCGTGCGGGCCAAGCTCTACGGCATAGCTGTCGAAGCAAAGGACGCTCACGCCCGACACTTGGCTTTCATGGCCTTAGCCGAGGCCTGCAATCGCAGCGAAGCTGCCCCCGCCCCAGTGATGGTATCGGAAGAACTCGAGGCCTTTCTCATCGAGCGACTCGGGAATGGCCGCAATACGGACAAACCATGGGTCGCTCTCGCTGCGGGTGTACACGGTGCGCGAATGCGCGTCGCCGGGTCTTCGGTAGGTGCCGAGCTCTCCATGCAAATGCGTATCGTCTTGAACGAGGGACACTCTGCCGACGAAGTCAGTACAGCCGCGCTCGCCTGTGGCCTTATGGAAGACGAGCGCTCCGGCGAGCTTCTAGAGAAGCTCCTTGCAAAGTCGGGCAATTCCACCGTTCGCGGCTATGCGAGTTTGGCCTTGGGGCTTGTTGGCAACACCTCTGCAAAAGTAAAGCTCGAAGTCTTGTTAGACAAGTTCCGATATCAGCCCCAACCTCTTGAAAATGTCGCGCTGGGACTTGGGTTCATGGATCGCAACTCCGCAAGTGAGCTGCTTCGCAGGCGTTTGAGCTCTGCGACTTCTGACGCGACCGCCAGTTCCATCGCCAACGCCATCGGCCAGCTGTCCGACGCAGCCGCCGCGCCCGAACTGGCGAACTTAGCAAAGAACAGCAAGCTTCCTGCGAGTGTTCGAGTTGCCGCCGCTGGCGCCCTTGGTCTACTGGCAGAAGGGAGCGATCTGCCCTGGCGTACTTCTCTTGCCAGGGGAATCAACTATCGCGCCAAGACCGCAACGCTCTTCGATGACCAGGGCTTTGGCGTTCTCAACTTCTTCTAGAAGATACGAAGCCGACGGCGAAGAGGACGCTTACCGCGACCCCAAATACACCAAATGTTGTCGCGCGCGCTCGCCCGACAACTGCATCCGTAGCAGCATCCTGCTCGACCATTCCATCAACCCAGTCGGAGAGGACTACAATCTGGTCCGTCCACCAGGCTAAGTTGGCGGCACCCCCATTGGTCATAACCTCCAAGCGCTCTTCGAGGAGACCCTGGCAGTGCACCGCTGCTTCTGTGTCCAGAATCCAGATCGACGCCCGAACGGCGTTGAGTAACAGGAGTTCATCCCCCTGCCCCCCATCGATTGCGACAAGGGCGCGATCGAGTGCAGCGTCATAGCTGCGAGCGTTGTAAAGGATGAGCGTCTCTTGGCGGGCCCGCGCGGCCTCGGGTTCGATCCTGCTGGCAGAGGCCATGGCCCTTCCAAATGCCCCCTTTGCAAGATGCACCTCAACCTGTTCGAGAGCTTGCGTCGAGGCCGCTGCGTCCTGGCCAAGGACAGTCGGCGTCGCAAGGGCCAGCACGAGCCCTAGGGCGAGCAATATGCGCCTTGAGACTTCCATTTGGCACATCATGCGTCGACATTCCGGGATGCGCCCAGCAGGCTGTGACGAGCCTCTTGTAGCGACCGTTGCTGGAGGAGCTCCACCGGTGCAAGATCATCGGTTAGAACGACACCTTTGGGGTGGCTCACCTCGACCCAATCCCACTGGCCACGGACCTCACGGCCCCCAAGCAGGGCCGCGATACTCTCGGGGAAGGTGGGGTCGATCCAGTTTTCCGCAGTGGGTATTGGCGGCCGGCTATCGCGCCGGGCGAAGACACTGCAGTTTCGCGCACCTGGAACGCGCAGGATGAGTACCGGAGCCTCAAAAGCCGCACTCACCGTACTCGCAATCGCAGCAACCATGGGGTCGCTCGTAGAGAACCCGCTGACGTTGACCTGGCACCAACCTGCGGGCTCGAGAAGGGCCTCGATCGAGTCAAAAAACTCGACGGTAGCTAGGTGCGGAGGAATCTCCACTTGATTGGCATAGGCGTCCACCAAGATGTGGTCCATGCGCCCTTCGATCAGTCCTAGTGCAGCTCGACCGTCCAAGCCGGATAACAGGTGCGTCGCATCGTCGGAAGCTAGATCGCACCACTTCTCCGCCATCTCAACCACTACGGGATCAAGCTCGATCCCCGTGTAGTCCAGTATCAACCCTTCGGGCATGGCACCAGCCATAACTCGCTTCGCTGTCCCTGCCCCCATTCCAATCGTAAGACAGCGCCACGTCCCCTTCTTGCGCTGCCACCAAGCGGGCAGGACAAAGTCGTTGTAGTAGTAGTCGCCATCGAGCAGTCCGAGCTCAGGTTGCCACACCGATTGATACGAGTCCGTCCCCTCGTTGACCTGCAGCGACCGCATGTATGGTTCGGTCCGTTGGTCTTCGACTAGGCGCGTGTATTGATAGGGTGACTCGCGCTCTTCGAGTAGCACGAATCCCTCGGGTAGCTGCGGCATCGAGCGTGGCAGTACCATTGCCCCAAGCGCGCCTACAAGGAGGAGTAAAGCAGTAACCGTTTCTTTTCGCCCGCCACCAGGAGTTGCCAGTCGAACTAGGAGCGATGCCACCAACAAGATACTTGCCGCCGTAAGGACCGTGGCGCGTATACCGATACTCGGTATCGCCCAGTGCGAAGTCGAGAAGACGCCTACCAAGCTGCCAACTGTAGATGCGAATAGCATGCGACCACCGGCTTCGCCTGCGCGCAGGTCACCCTCTCGACTAATGAGCTCTGCGACTAGCGGTCCGACTCCACCGAGCAAAATACTCGCCGGTAAGAAAAGGCAAACGCTCGTCGCTAGACTACCCCATCGGAAGACTTCGGCGGCGGAGTCAAGTCGTAGTTGATCCGGCAAGAAGAGCTCCGCAACCGGCCCTGCCGCGAAGGGCAGGCATGCGGTGAACACTGCGCCAGCACCCAGTAGAAAGATCAACGCCCGCGACGGCTCGGAGCTGCGCGAGGCCCTTCCGCCCAATAAGTAACCGAGCGAAAGCCCAAGCATCACGACGCCGATCACGTTACTCCAAACGGACTGGCTCGTACCAAACCACGGAGCGAGCAATCGGACAGCTGACAGTTCAATTGCCATGACCGCACCGCCCGAAAGGGCAGATGCGGTCAAGAGTGTCGTTGCGCGAGGAAGAGCCATGTCGAAGCCTGCGCTCCGGCTACTCCTCTTCGAGCTTGGGGAGATCGTAAGACTTGAAGGCCGTGTAAATACGGCCCGCATCATTCGAGTTGTAGAACTGGTTGAGTGCGGTCGTTAGGCTGCGGCTGAAGGTGTCCTTTTGTTCGACGCCGTTACAGAGCACTGTCACTTCACGATCCAGGTCAACAAGGCTATCGTTGAAGAACAATGTCACCGAGGAGACATTGCTCGCCGTGATCACGATCACGTTCTTCTCGCGATCGATCTCACCACTAATGATCGGCTCCTCTTCGGGATCAAACCCCTCGGCAGAAATCCAATAGGACTGGGCCGCGTAAGGCGATTTGAGTTCGAAGTCGACCTTGGTTGGGTTTGCAATACGGGAGTGTGTGGAGACCCACTCCCAAACGGACTCAAGTTTCCCTTCGGGCTCGTTTGTCACCGTCTCGTACCCCAACTCTACGGCCTGATCACAGAACGTCGAGACGTTCGAGCCGCCGCCGGTAAAGTATGCGTGCACGTTGCCAAAGTTCTTAGGGCTGGTCTCCCCAAGATCTCCCGCCCGTCCGATAAGGCCCGCGAAGATGTAGGGGAAAATCGACGCGACGTTTGCTGCCGCACCAACGCCATCACCACGGCCGGCGATGAAGATGCGGTCTGGATCGATCGAGTACATTTGCCGAATCTCGCGGAAGCCGAACATGATCGTCTCGAGTCCACCGATTGGATCCATGCTGGACTTAGACCAAAGATCTACGTTCTTGGGCATCTGGAGTGCAGCGATAACCGCGCCATCGCGCAGGTCCCCAAGCATCCAATCTTCGTTGAGGTGCTCGCCTAACTTTTGGCCCTCCTCCGGGATCGTGAGAATCAAAGGGACCGGCCCTTTCGATGCCTTGTATTTCTTAGGAGCGTGAATCGCACACTCGATGGGACCAAACGGGGAATCGAAAGTGAACTCCTTCACCTTGCCGACCGTCGCCCGCCCCTCAGGAATGCCGGCCCAAAGGAAAGACGCCGTAATGTCGTCAGTCAGGGAGAGAACGTCCACGTCCTCCTTAGCCTTCTTAGATAGGGACTTGTTGACCTTCTCGAGGACCGTTTTCAGCCCACTCTTAGCTTTCGCGATGCCGGACTTCTCAGACACAGCTTCGAAATAGGTCGTCAGGCTTTCGCCGATTTTCTTGTGGTCTTTCTCCTTGAGTTGCAACTCAAAGGGCGAGACGGCAGCCATGAGAGAGAGGCCGAGGGCAAGAGCAAGGCCAAAGCGGTTGGATCGTTTCATAACTAGTTTAGTTTCGGGTCTCAGGGTGGAGCGCATCTGTCCCAAGAAGAGAGAGTCCCCAGCCGCGGAGCGCCCAGGGATGTTCGGAGTTTGCCACCAGGGCTGCGCGAAAGCCGGCTCGGGCGGATTCCATATTGTGCAGTGCCAAGTCCTCGCGTGCCAGAATTCCCGCAGCATCGGCGGAGCCTAGACAGATCGCGCGCCCGAAGTATTCACGGGCAACTCGTAGCCGATCGGCCCCCAAAGCGAAGATGCCGCGCTGGCTCCAAAGCCCCGCGGCATCCGAAGGACTCAGCCGAAGCAGCTCGTCCATGACAAGATCCGCTTCACTCCATTGGCCCAGCTTGTGAGACGTCAACGCCAAGTTTACACCGCTCCACTCTGCGGGATAGCGACGGTAAAGCTGCTGCTGTATCGCCTTTGCCAGCTTGAACTCTAGGCTGTCGGTCGCGCGCTTACCGGCCTCCCAAGCGAAAGTTACGTCGGACGAATCAAGAGCTACTTCGTCGAGCTCAAGCAGCGCGACAACGGCCCTGCCACGGTCATTTCCAGGCGCCATAGAACGCACCGCTGACCACTCCTCTCCAGTGGAGAGAAGCGATACGAATACGAGCGCGGCGCCGGAAAAGATCATGCGATATGGTGTCGAGGGTTTAGTCGTTGAAGAGCACTTGCCCGTCGCCAGCTTCGAGATGCCCAATGTGCCAAGGCTCTTCGCCAGCTTCGCGAAGAAGCTCCATGGCGCGCGCCTCTTTGTCTGCATCAACTGCAACTACTAGGCCGACGCCCATATTGAAAGCCTCGAAAGACTCTTCGCGGTCGATGTTGCCGCCGTTTACCAACAGCTGGAACAAGCCGGGGATCTGCCACGACGTGCGGTCAATCACGGCATTCGTGTCGCTGAGCATTCGGTTCACGTTGCCCGGAAGCCCGCCTCCGGTAATGTGTGCCATCCCCGCGACCAGGCCCTCTTCAAGGAGTGGCCATGTGCACTCAAGGTAACTCTTGTGTGGCGCAAGTAGCGCTTCGCCGAGCGTCACGCCGCCGAGCTCTTCGGGCTTATCGTCAAGCTCAAGCTTCAAGCGATCGAAGACAACCGCGCGAGCGAGTGAATAACCGTTGGTGTGAAGGCCCAATGAAGGCAAGCCAATCAGGGCTTGGCCCGCAGCGATTTTCGAGCCGTCGAGTAGTCGATCGCGCTCGACTGCACCAACGATGAAGCCGACCAGGTCGAAGTCGCCGTCCCCGTAAAGTCCAGGCATCTCCGCAGTCTCGCCGCCGAGTAGCGCTAGGCCGTTATCGCGGCACGCCTCGGCGCAACCAGTGATCACGTTGGAGACCACGGTCGGGTCCAACTTGCCCGTGCCGACATAGTCCATAAAGAACAGCGGGCGCGCGCCTTGAACGAGGATGTCGTTGATGCAGTGCTGCACGAGGTCACGCCCCACGGTGTCGTGGATTCCGGCGCGCTTGGCAACTTCGAGTTTGGTGCCAACGCCGTCGGCGCTAGAGACCAAAATCATGCCTTCGCCGAAGCCCATTTTGGCCACGTCAAACAGGCCTCCAAAAGCTCCGACGTCGCCGAGGACTCCGGGGGTGAAGGAGGCGCGAATGGCGGACTTTGAGCGGGCAAGTGCTTCGTCCTGTGCGGCGATGTTGACGCCGGCGTCCTTATAGCTAAGCGATTTCACGGTGGTATAGTGCCGCGCGTTGTGCGCGGGTGCAGTATTTTTCTTTTGGGGGGGAGTGGCAGAGTTGCGTTCGCTGAGGATAGCTTCCCAGACACTAAAGCGCGTCTAGGATCTTGCGGTTGTTGGGGAAGCCGAGCCCCTTTGGGAGATCGTTCAGCGGGAACCAGCGCGCATCGGAGGCGTCGTCACCTGCCTTCAGCTTGCCAGCCCCCTCACCAATCTTCAGCTTGCACAGGAATACAGCGACATTTGCCGGTTTACGGGGGTCGTCCGGTACATGCTGAAGGTCGAGCAAACGAATGACTTCAATCCCCAGGCCGGTCTCCTCTCGCACTTCGCGAACCGCCGCTTCAGCGGGGCTCTCGAGAAGATCCTGATATCCGGCTGGAAGCGCCCAGTCACCTTGAAAGGGTTCGATCAAACGTCGAACTAACAGGACCTGCCGCTCCTCGTCTAAAACAACGGCCGCTGAAGCGCCAGCGGGACCCGTGTATAGAATGAATCGGCACGCTGTACAGGCGAGGCGTTCTTGGCCTCCGATAAAGCGTTTCTTGAGGTCAGCCCGACAGAGCGGACAGTACTTAGCATGATCTTGCCACATGAATGAAGGCCGGGCGGATTCCCCCGGCGCATCCGATCGCCTAAGCTATCAGGCCCAACCCGCTTACACACATGCGATCTCTCATTCTCCTTGGTTCGACAGGATCCATCGGCACCCAGTGCCTGGATGTTCTACGCGCCCACCCCGGCCAATTCCGCCTTGCGGGCTTGGCAGCCGGTAGCTCTTGGAAACGCACTGTCGAGCAGCTCGTTGAGTTCGAGTGCCCCGCGCTAGCGCTCGCAGACCCCGTCGCCGCCGAAGCAGCTGCTCCCCACCTCCCGGAGGGGACGCGCCTATTCGTCGGGCCCGAAGCCGCAGCCGAAATGGCTGCCGCATTGGACTACGACCTCGCTCTTAATGGAGTCGTCGGCGCGGCTGGGCTTCTGCCTTCCGTGCGCGTGCTCGAAGCGGGTCGCGACCTCGCGCTAGCAAATAAAGAGTCGCTCGTTATCGCCGGCGAGCTCTTGATGCAGCTGGCGCGAAAAACCGGCGCGAAGATCCTGCCCGTCGACAGCGAACACTGTGCGCTGCAGCAGTGCTTGCACGGGGAGGAATTCGACCGCATTCGCTGCGTGTTCTTGACGGCCAGCGGAGGCGCGCTGCGAGACCTCTCCCTCGACGAGCTTCACTCTGTGACCCCCGAAGTTGCTCTTGCCCATCCGACCTGGTCCATGGGGCCGCGCATCACAATTGGCTCGGCGACCTTGATGAACAAGGCGCTAGAGGTTATCGAAGCAGCGCACCTCTACGGACTTCCCGCCGACCGCATTCGAGTTGTCTTGCACCGCCAATCTATCGTGCACGGAATGGTCGAGTTCATCGACGGTTCGGTCATCTCCCAGATGGGTCCGCCCGACATGCGGGGCCCAATCCACCACGCTTTGTGTTATCCCAACCGCATTGCCTCGGACTTGACAGGATTCGACCCCATCTTGTTCTCTACGCTCACTTTTGAAGAGCCAGATTCCGTGCGTTTCCCAGCACTCGAACTTGGCTTTCGCTGCGTTCGAGAAGGTGGAAACGCGGGCGCAGTTCTCAACGCCGCCGACGAAGTTGCAGTTGCAGCATTTCTCTCCGGCGAACTCCCCTTCCACGAGCTCGTTCCGCTCGTCACCGCAGTCCTCGATCGACGCCACGAGTGGCAGGGCGAGACTCTCGATGAGTTACTCCGCGCCGATCAAGGCGCGCGGACGGCCGCCATGGAAGAGATTGCACGCCGCACACCTACTGGCGCCTCCGACTAGTCCCCCACTATGCTTCACTATCTTCTAGCCATACTTGGCATTGGCCTGGTTATCTTCGTGCACGAGCTTGGACACTTCCTTGCTGCGCGCTTCTGTGGTGTTCGTGTTGAGACCTTCAGCATCGGGATGGGCCCACGCCTCTTCGCATGGAAATGGGGTGACACCGAGTGGCAAATGGCACTGCTTCCCATCGGCGGCTACGTCAAAATGGCGGGCGATGAAGTCTCGCCTGAAGAGGCAGCTGCCGATTCGACGGACACGTCGTTTGACCACCTCTACGACCGCGAGGGAAACCGCATCCCCCAGGACGACGAGCTCGGATCAAAGTCGATCAGCCAGCGCTTATTGATCTTCGCCGGTGGCGTCATCATGAACGTCATCTTCGGCTTGGTCGTCTTCCCGATTGTCTTACTTGCCGGCGTACCATTCATCGCACCCGTCATGGGTGCCCCCGCTCTGGGCAGTGCTGCATGGGAAGCTGGGCTCGAGGCGGGCACAGAGTTCGTTTCGGTCGACGGTACAGACATCTTCGCGTTCACGCACATCCCCACGGCGATTGCCCTTGGTGACCCCAAAGGGATCGACATGACGATCCGGCGTCCGGGCGCTTCAGAAACCGAGGTCATCCACCTCGTTCCGAGGATGGATGAGATTTTCGGGCTGAACGCAATCGGCATTGGACCGGAAGTCGATCCCGACTTCACCATGGCCGTCGCGCCCGACAGCCCCGCTGCACTTGCTGGTGTGCGCAACGGAGACAGACTGCTCGCCGTCAAAGATGGTGACTTGGGCCTGCCCCTAACGAGCCAGCTCAATGCGCTTATGCTGGGTTATGCGACCCTCGAGCTGAAGATCACTGGAGACGACGGGCCGCACTGGGTCACTCTCGAGCCCGATCTCACTGGCCGCTTCCCCACAGCGCGCGTTGGCATCTCCCCTCCGACCAACCGCGTACTTAGCGTTCGCGGCACCGGACTCGCCAGCGAGATTGGTCTGCAAGCCGAGGATTGCATCCTCGCGGTGGGAACTACAGGCATCCTCGAAGCAGGCGAGTTTGAACTAGCCGTCCGCGAAGGAGTTGGACAGCCGCTCTCCCTTACTGTCCTTCGCGACGATCGGCAGGTTCAGCTAAATCACGATGCAATCGAAAAATCCGACCTGGACGTTCTGATCTCCGACATCGCCTTCACGACGGATAACGACAGCACGCGCATCCTAATCTCCAAGGACTCAGCCGCTTTCAAAGCGGGCCTTCTCAATGGCGATCGCGTTGTCCGCATCGACGGCACGGCAACGACCAACTGGAAAGACCTGCAAGGCGCTTCCCGTGCAGCGGGAAGCCTGTCGCCTCCTGGAAAACTCTCCTTTTCCGTCCAGCGACAGCCCGAGCCAGGAGCCCCTATTCAGGTTCTCGAGTACAAGTTGACCCCAGAGAAGTCGGTCCTTCCCAGCTATGGAATCGCCTTCGAGATGCACGAGTATGTCTACAAAGCGCCCGATCCCATCACGGCTCTGCGCGTCGGCGCGGAGTGCACGATGCGCTTTCTACAAGACTCGTGGCTCTTCATGCAGCGCATCGTCAGCGGCGAGGTCTCTGCAGAAAATGCCGGCGGTATCATCACGATCGGAAAAGTGTCCAGCGACTGGGCTCAAGAAGGGCTGTCGAAGCTATTCTTCTTCCTGTGCATCCTCAGTATGAACCTGGCGTTCCTGAACGTCTTGCCCATTCCCTTGCTCGATGGCGGGCACATGGTCTTCCTGTTGATCGAAAAGATTAAGGGCTCACCCGTGTCCGCACGCATCCAGGTGCTCAGTCAAATGCTTGGCATGTTCATGCTTCTATTCCTAATGATCTACGTCACCTACAACGACGTCGTGCGCTGGTTCGGGTGAGCGATAGCGGACTCCTCAGTTGGGCCAAGCTGCTACGCTTGTCCCTGTTCCCATCGGCGCTTGCAGATCCCATTGCAGGCGCCGCCGTGGTTGGCGTGTATTGGCCCAGCGCTCTCCCGCTGCTAGGTTTCGCGATCCTCGCTAGCCTGTGCGTCTACCACGGCTCGATGGCTCTGAACGATTGGCACGATCAAAAGGCCGACCAACTCGCAGGCAGAAATCGGCCCCTGACCAACGGTGCTCTCTCGCCCACCGCTGCACTTCTAGTTGGAGCAAGCCTTGTCCTTACAGGCGCGCTGCTTCCCTATTTTGCGCCGCGCTTCTTGGGCACCGAGCGCGGCTTTGCATGGATCGAGTTCGCCGCAGTAGCTGCCCTAGCAACCGCGTATAGCTTTGGATTGCGAGGCACCTTCATCGGCCCCGCCCTGCTCGGTTTGTGCCGCGCGGGCAACTTCGCCTTTGGCGCGCTCGTTGTCGCTGCCGGCACTGGGCTGGATCTGTGGCCCGCCGTCCCACTGGTCGCCGCGCTTTACTTCGCACTTGTTTTCACGGTGAGCACGCTTGGCCGCTTCGAGGACGGAGAAGCAAAAGCAACTCCCGAGCAGTTGGGCTTGCTCGCCCCTCGCCTTTTGCGAAGGCAAGTGCGCATCCTTTGGGCGCTCCCCCTCCTGCTTGGCGCTCTTCGCTTCTTACAGCCGACGATCGCGCAAGCCGCAACGGTAAGTCAGGCGATGTTTTGGGGCACCCTTTTGCTCGGCATTGCCCTCGCATTCCATTACACCGCTCCCCTGCTCAAGCTCAGCCGCACGACGGAGTGGAATCCCGCCAAAGTCGAGTCCGTTATGGGACTCTGCCTTTCGCGTTTTGTTCCGTTCTCGATTCTAGTCGTTCTGGTGAGCGCGTACTCTTGGCAAGGCATGCTCGCGGCTGCCTTTCTTCACGCACTTGCCCTGTTGGGTCGGCGCATGATGAGTGTTATTCCGCCGAGCTAGCGGCGCGCTCCACCAACCACGCGAGCGCTTGCTCGCGAGTGCTCAGAGTGCCTTCGAGCTGAGCTGTATAAGCAGCCTTGAGCGTCTGCCCCCAAAGAGGCCCGCGTGGGAGTTCGACGCCTCCCAAGTCCTTCGGAGTCAGTAGAGGCTCAGGTGCGATATCCTTGGCCGTCAGCTCACCTGCAAACAGGCTCAGTTCTCGACTGTTCTTCCCTAGGTGTCCGCCCTCAGCAGTATCCGCAAGACTGCGAATATCACCAAATGCGGCGCTGATATCTCGTGCTCGTGGCCAGTTCTCTCGACCTAGAATTTCCAACCTAGACGCACGGTGAGGACCGTGCTCAACATCAACCGTGCCCATGGGAGCCAGTGATTCGATCGCCGTCAGCGTGTCCCATAGCTGCTCGACCTCGCGGACTAGCTCTTTGGATGGCCGCAGGGCTAGGAGCAGCTCTTTCGCGGACTCTAGGCTGCCCCCGAGTGGATCCAAAAGCACGGAGAGCCCCGAAGCCAAGTGATCGGACTCGAGCCACTCTAAAGACTCGATGCGGCGCGAGAGAGACTCGGAGTCACTGTAGCTAACACTGTGCAGCAGTTGCAGTCCAGGGAGCGCCGGTAACAAAAGCCCCAGCTCCTGCATCAAGCCTATCGCGATGTGACAGTCCTGTGCCGTGAGCACCTTTGTCAGCTCGGCTAGAATCCGCTCGGGGCTAATCTTCCGCAACCCATCGGCGCACTCCATTGCTGCCAATCGGACATCCTCGGTAACCTCAAGATTGAGTCGCGATGCAAACCTCGTCAGCCGAAGGAGCCGCAGTGCGTCCTCTGAGAAGCGCTCTTTCGCATCGCCAACGGTACGCAAGATCCCTTCTTGTAAGTCCGCTTTTCCACCCGTCGGATCAAGCAACTCATCCGTAAGGGGGTCCAGGAACATCGCATTGCACGTGAAGTCTCGCCTCGACGCATCCTGCTCCGGGGTCTCGCTGTAGTTCACGCTCTCGGGATGCCTTCCATCTCGGTAGTCCCCGTCGGCGCGAAAAGTAGTGACCTCAATGTTGACGCCATTAATGACAACAACCATGGTCCCAAACGCCTTACCAACACCGATCGTATGCTCAAAAAGAGCCTCGATCTCCTCGGGCCGAGCCTTAGACGCCATATCCAAATCAGAAACCTTCCGGCCAACGATCAGGTCGCGAACGGCCCCCCCCACAATCCAACTGCGAAAGCCAGCTTGCTGGAGCGTTGTTGCGATTATCTTCGCCGCTTGGTCAAGCTCGCGAGGTAGATGCCGTGTCTTTGCGTGTGCCATGCCGAAGAAGAGGTAACTGGAAAGAGGCCCCTACGTCAACGCATCTTCTAGTTCGTACCTACAGGAATCCTCTTTTCGCAGGAACTTATTGGAAGTGCGACGAACCGCATAGCAGAATCGAACGGGCAACCGAGGCGCACCCGAACACTGAATCCAAAATGCAAACCGGCAACTCCACCAACACGATGCATTCGACTCCGCGACGAAATATCGCGGGACTCTCCATGATGGGAATCGCAACCCTGCTGGCTGTCACGTCAGTAATTGTGGTGATCACCCTCTCGAGTCTGCGCGGGATGGCGATAACGGAGAACGAGTCGCACGCGCAGAGCCTGCTATCAGCGATCGGCGGCAGCCTGAATTCCCAAGTCTTCGCCGCCCCGCCCAGTAGCCTGGAAGAAGTCACTCAGAGCGACAGTTCATTGGAATCGAATCTGACCGATGGCGAGTTCTTGTCCAAGGATGGGTGCCTCTTCGTCCGCCATGGCTACTTGTTTGAGTGGCGCGAAGAGAACGCGGGGGGCTCTATTCTCCTCGTCGCTTGGCCGTTTGACCTAGGCCAGACGGGCCGCAAGGCCTTTGCCCTGACTCGAGAGGGAAAGCTCGTCACGCACCCGAACCAAGCCCTTGGCTGGAGCGGACTAGACCGCCGCCCCAGTAAGATCTGGCCCGGCCTCTAGAAGCTGTATGGCTGCGCCACTTCTATTCGCGCCTTAGTACCACTTCCACAACAAGCATTGAAGCGCCGAGCGCACAGTTTGGTCCCTAACATCAAGAACGACGCGCTTCAGAACTGGTGCAACCAATGAAGTCGGGCCGATGCGGGCCAAGCGGTCAGCGGAGAAGAGCAGCTCGTTAGGACCGATGTCAGCCTGAATGTGATCGATTAGAAAGCTGCGGCTTACTTCATCGCGATCGGAAGCGATCCCCCAGATCATATCGAGACGGCGCTCGGGATCCGTCTCGGACTTTAGCTCCTCAATCATCCACTCGCGCCCCGACTCACCGGTGTTCGCGGCTTGCAGCATGACAAAGCGGTGGGGCTTCAGGCCCTGCGCCTTGCCCGCACCAGACAGCCCTGCATTGCGCAAGTATTCGGCAGCTTCAGCCAATGGGATCTGGCCAATCGCTTGCAAAATGGACACGCGCTCACTCAGCTCTAGATGGCTCTGCTTGGCATCCATCGCGGTGAGCTCCGCAAAGCAGCGCTTGGCGTATTCGGGCTGATTCTGAAGTCTGGGAACAAGGACGAGCACAGCATCCTGAAGCTCTGAACGTGTACCCTTCAGCATTGAGATGCAGAGATCCAACGCGACGGGCTCATTCACGCTGATCAAGTAGCCAAGTGCAAGGTTGCGCACCTGGACACTATTGTCCCCCAGCAAAGTCAGCATCTCTTCCCGCAGCCACTCGGGTTTGGGCTCGAAGCCCACAGCGGCTTGGCTGCAGAGAGAACGGATTGTCGCGTCGGGGTCTCCATTGATCATGGGGCGCAACTTTTCAATCATACCTGCGCCGATCAGCGCTGAGACCGCTGGCGTACGCTGCCCAACGGCTGGAGACATCAGCAGACCGTTGACGAGCTCCCAGGCGGGCTCATTGCCAGCCGCCGAAGCGGAGGCGGCGAGCCAGAGTCCAACGCCCAAAGGGACGCCTGAGAAGAGTTCGCCGCACCTTGCGACGACTCCAGAGTCGCGCTCCACAACGACCTTGCCAACAACATAAGGCCATAGATCTTGGAATCGGCCGGTCTCAAACCAGTCGAGATACTCGTTGGCGGCGCGCACAGGGTCGGCTGTGTACAGGGCAACAGCTGCGAGTTGGCGCGGGTTCTCGCGCTCAACCGGGATGTGAGCTAGCAAGCGATCGAAATCGTCGGCGCTAGCTGCACCTTTCGAGAGCGCCCGCAGCGTTGCAGCTCGAACGGCATCGCGGGGATGATCGAGGCACTTCACAAGCGCGTCGTGCGCCTCGGGAATACCCATCAGACTCAGGATCTCGATGCAGTTTTGAACGACGGAGAAGCCCATCTCCGAATCGAAATTGCGGTTGAGAAGGCGCTCCACTTCTGCAAGCGCGACGACGCCAAGCTCGGCCAGCTCTTCCTTGCAGCGGTGCAGTTGATCCGTGCCGCCGTGCTGAAGCTTCTCGATCAAGATGCCGACAATGTCGCCGGTGTCCCGATCGTAGTGGTAGTTCTTTTCGCAACCTGACCGCAACACAAGAAGGCGCGAGTCCATGTCGAGGGTCGCATCTGCAAGGGCCAAGGAACTTTGTGCAGCAGCGCTGGATTCGGTTTCCCCCTCCGAACC
>Ga0315322_10002013_pt1 | contig 15763 bp, 18 predicted proteins | sample M110021515metaG_FD_203461 | JGI IMG/M metagenome (GOLD analysis project Ga0315322, IMG submission 203461) | Ammonia-oxidizing marine archaeal communities from Monterey Bay, California, United States - M1 100m 21515 | ecosystem: Environmental > Aquatic > Marine > Intertidal zone | place: USA...
AATTGGTTTCCACAAGAACGATGCCCCCAAAATTGCTCAGGCAATCGTTGATCTTCATCAGGAGAAGGATCAACTGGAAACCCTCCGGGCAAACGCCTTGATTGCCCGAACTCGATACGGTCGGGACAAGCAGGCAAAATGCTTGCTTGAAAAAATAACAAGAGAGACCATTTTCTAATGTCGAGAAAATCGGACTGGAACTTAAGCAAAGGGAGCAAGGCTTTTTCGAGTTTTGCCATTGCCAGCGGGATTGCCTTTCTCGTACCCACTCATTTTTCCCCTGACAGCGAGACTTTGGCTCAAGTCGGAGAGTTGTGGTTGATACTCTATTCCATTGGTTTCGGTTTGTCTTTCCTTGCCTTTGGAGAAATGCTCGGGTTGTCCGAGCGTCGTATCATCCGCTTTTCCGTCCGCCGGTTGGTTCTCTACTTTCTTGCTGCCTTTTTGGCGAGCTTGGCTCTTTTGCTTGGCGTGTGGATCATCGAGTTCAGTTTCGTGGGTCGTTTTGCCATCCTTAAGATCGCCTCGAGCACTGGCCTTGGAAGTTTCTTTTTGTTTTGGTTGTTCAATTCTCTGGCCAAGCAGAACCGGACCCGTATTTTTCTTTTGGCTTCGGACGAAACCTCGAAAGCAATTCGATCCTCGCTTAGTGAGCAGACGGGTGTTTTCGAATGGGTTGATTCAGAGGTCTCTGGAACCGGGAATGATCTGGTTGAATTTTGCAAAGATAAAAAAGTTGACTTGATCGTCATGGACAAAAGCCCGGAGGCGGCAAAGGTTGAAATCATTCCCTTGCTCGAGGCTGGAACCCGGGTTATGGGCGTGGTTGAATTCTGGGAGCGATATCTCGAGAAGATTCCACCCCGCCAAGTGGATCAATCCTGGTTGGCAAAACTTGACCTGCGCTTACGGGATCCTTTTTCTCATAAGCTGAAGCGACTTGCCGATCTAGTGTTGGCGGTCTTCGGTCTTTTGCTCTCCCTTCCTCTTGTCTTGCCCGTACTTATGGTCATTGCCATCGATTCTGGCTTCCCTCTCTTTTTCAAACAGACGCGGACCGGTTTCATGGGACGCCCCTATACCCTTTACAAGCTCCGGACAATGAAAAGGGATGCCGAAAAAAAAGGAGCCGAATGGGCGAGGGAGAAAGACCAACGGGTCACCAGATGTGGGAAATTTCTACGCAAATGGAGAATCGATGAAATTCCCCAGTTTTGGAATGTCGTCAAGGGAGAGATGTCCATCGTCGGTCCCCGTCCCGAGAGGCCTGAGTTTCAGGAGGAATTGATTGAAAAGGTTCCGCACTGGAATTGCCGTCACTTAGTCAAGCCCGGTTTGACGGGATGGGCTCAAATTCGCTTTCGTTATGCCTCGGGCATGGACGATTCCGAGGAAAAACTGTCTTTCGACCTGTATTACGTCAAGCATGCCTCTCTCCTGATGGATCTTCAAATCATGCTTTCCACCCTTCGTTCAATCGCTCGAGGAAGCAGATGAAGACATTGGTCACGGGTGGGGCGGGTTATATCGGGAGTCACACGGTTTTGGCCTTGCTGGAGGATGGTCACGAGGTGGTGGTCCTTGATAATTTCTCAAATTCCTCCCCGGTTGCCTTGACCCGGGTGGAAAACCTCTCGGGCAAATCACTCGAGTTGTACGAAGGCGATCTACTTGATGGCATCTTGTTGGACAAGATATTCGGTGACCATTCGGATATCGGCGCGGTCATCCATTTCGCTGCCTTGAAAGCGGTCGGCGAATCAACGAGGGAACCCCTTCGGTACTATCGAAACAACGTGTCCGGATCTGTTTCGTTGCTTGAGGCAATGAAAAAAGCAGAAGTAAGGAACATCGTATTCAGTTCTTCCTGCACGGTATATGGGGAACCGGAAGAAGTTCCGATTCTTGAGAGCCATCCGATCGGGAGGATTTCCAGTCCCTATGGCCGGACTAAGCACGTGGTGGAAGGAATGATTGAGGATTACTCAGCGACCCTCCCTGGATTCAAGGCGGCCGTCTTGAGGTACTTCAATCCGGTAGGGGCTCATTCAAGTGGAGAAATCGGGGAAGATCCCAACGGAATCCCCGACAATTTGGTACCTTTCGTTTGCCAGGTTGCAAAAGGAAAGCTCGAAAAGCTCAGGGTCTTCGGTAGTGATTATCCGACCCCTGACGGAACGGCTATTCGTGACTATCTTCACGTGGTAGACTTGGCGGATGCCCATGTCCGGTCTTTGAAATCCTTGTCTGCCAGAGACGAGGGCTTCACCTGTAACCTGGGAACAGGAAGAGGGTCCTCGGTCATGGAAGTGATCGCGGCCTTCGAGCGGGCAACCGGAAAGACAATTCCTTACGAGCTTTCCGGCAGAAGGCCCGGGGATGTCACCGAGGCTTGGGCCGAGCCTTCGCTTGCTCGTGAGTTGCTCGGTTGGGAAAGCAAGCATTCCTTGGAGGAAATGCTTGCCGACGCATGGCGATGGCAGGAAAAAAATCCGGACGGATACGATTCGGTTTAGGGGAGACCGTATTCTTTTGGTTCAAGTCCTCTTTCCCGCAAAGCCTTCGACACCGCCTTCAGGTCGAGCCGATCACCGATTCTGATCCCCATGGTCCGAAACCCGTTCAAGTTAAGCTCCAAAACAAATTGCACTTTCTTCGAATGAGAGGGTTCGCCGCTAGTATCATAGGGCTTGGCGGCATGGATTTCCAATAATTTGCCGTTGGGAGAAAAATAGCCGATGTCCAAAGGGATTCTCGTGTTCTTCATCCAAAATCTTTGGGGGCCGGGCTTTTCGAAGACAAAAAGCATCCCTTTCCCTCTAGGCAGGGAATCCCTGTTCATAAGACCTTTTTCTCGCTCGTGGGGTTCTGCTGCAAGTTCGGCCCACACCTCCTTTTCCCCAACCCCGAAGACAAACAAGGTATCCTTTGGAACCGATTGCCGTGAGGCGACCTGAGTGGTTTCTTCCTTGCATGAAGTCAAAAGCAAAGCCAAAAAAGCAATCAAATGACAATTGAGAATCCTGTTCCCTTGAATCATATACTCTTTACATGAAAGAAATTCTCGAGCGAATCAAGAGCCTTCGCCTTCTCGTGGTAGGAGACGTTATGCTCGATCGTTACGTGATCGGGGAGGTCAATCGTATTTCACCCGAAGCACCTGTCCCCGTCCTTACCGTCGAGGCAGAGAGAGCGGTTGCGGGGGGGGCTGCAAACGTAGCCTTGAATGCCGCTGACCTAGGGGCTCAAGTCGAGTCGGTCGGCTGGTTCGGGCTTGATGATCAGGGCAACCAATTGAGAAGCCTCCTTGGAGACAGGGGCATAGTGGTCGACCCGACCCTCCGCTTTGAAGGAGCTCCCACAATCAGCAAGACCCGTGTCATGGCATCCAATCAGCAAATTTGTCGCGTTGACCGGGAGGAAGGAGCCGATGCCTACGAGCCCGATCTCAATCATTTGAGCGAAGCTTTGCGTGCAAAAGCCGAAAAAGCGGATGCAGTCATTATTTCCGATTACGGAAAAGGTTTCGTGACAAATGAGTTGATCTCACTCGTCCGGGAAGTCTCGCCCTTTTTGTCCGTGGATCCCAAGCCAAGTCGTTTACTTGACTATTCGAAGCCTGACTTACTTACCCCGAATCGTCATGAGGCCCTGGAAATGGCCGGTAGATCCCGTCTGTCCCGTGACTCGCTTCCCCAAGAGGAGATTGTCCGGACGATCTTCGAAAAATTTGAGCCGGGTCTGCTCACCATTACTTTGGGTGCGGATGGCATGCTTTTGGCAAAGAATGGAAAAGTCGAAAAAATCATGCCGACTGCAGCCCGTGAGGTCTTCGACGTGTCGGGTGCGGGTGACACCGTCATTTCCAGCCTCACCTTGGCGCTTGTAGCGGGTGCCGACCTCGAGCAAGCGGCCGAACTGGCCAACGTTGCCGCGGGGATCGTCGTGGCGAAGGTGGGAACGGCTACGGCATCACCAGACGAAATCCTGAGTCATTTATAACCGTATGAATCGAGCTGTATTTCTCGATCGGGATGGAACCTTGATCAAGGACGCCCATTACCTCAAGGACTCCGCCAAAGTGGAAATTATCGATGGGGTGGGGGATGCCCTCAGTCGCATGCGGGCGGCGGGGTATCTGGTTTTCATGCACACCAATCAATCGGGGATTGAGCGCGGATATTACGATTGGGACGATGTTCATGCGTGCAACCTCAAGATGCTCGAATTGCTCGGACTGGCGGAAGATTTCTTTGACGATACCTGCATCGCTCCCGAGTGGCCTGAAAAAGAGAATGGATACCGCAAGCCATCCCCCAAGTACGAACGTGAAATGATTGAGAAGCACAATTTGACTCTCTTGGAATGTTGGATGGTAGGAGACAAGTGGATCGACGCGCAAACTGGTTTGTCGGCTGGTATTCGTGCCGCTTTGGTGAAAACAGGTAAACCCATAGACTCGGAGATTGAATCCAAAGCGATTGATTCGAAGGTTCCCATTCACTTGAATTTACTTGAATTTGCCGAGCGAACCTTGAAATTGGATAAATGAAATCCTGGAATTTGAGCGAATGGAAGAGGTTGAGCGATGATTTGCATGCCGATTGTCGAATTTTCGACATCCGAAAAAGAAAATTTCATCGGGCTTCTGATCAAAAAGAGGGTGATTTTTTTGTTTTGGACACGAACGACTGGGCCATTGTACTTGCCGTTACCAAGAATGAGGAAATTGTTCTGGTTCGCCAATTTCGATTCGGAACGGAGGAGTTCTCCCTTGAACCTCCGGGGGGAGTGATTGATAAAGGGGAAAGTCCAGTTTTGGCCGGTGAACGGGAGTTGCAAGAAGAAACTGGATACACGGGAAAAACATCCCTTCTCATCGGGTCCGTTTTCCCCAATTCCGCGATTATGTCAAATCGCTGTCATTTCCTTCTTGTCAACGATGTCGAAAAAACTTCCGCCACTTCCTTCGACCCCCATGAGGAGTTGGAAACCGTTCTCGTTCCTTTGTCGGAAATAAAGGACTTGGTCAAGAAGGGTGACATAACTCATTCCATCGCATTAAACGGAATTTTTCATTTGCTCCTCCACCTTGGATTGTGACCCGTATCCCTCCTTTTGACCCAAGGTGTCGGGTTAGCTTTGATTCTTTACCCCAGCCTCTCTCTTTTGTAGAATAAACTGGATTATGAGCAGTCTGATACCATTGCTTCTCGAAACCGCCGACCCTTGTCCGGAGCGCCTTGCCAAGATTCTTGGGAAGGACAAGGAGGAAGTGGAGCGTGAACTCGAGGAATTGAGGCGGGACAAGACCATTCTTGGTTGGATGCCTATTCTTAACCCCGAAAAAACGGATGAGGAAAAGGTCCGTGCGGTGATCGAGGTTAAGATCAGCCCGGAACGCGAGGGTGGATTCGATCGCATGGCCTTGCGCATCTCCAAGTTCGAGGAGGTGGAATCCTGCTACCTGATGTCGGGGGGATACGACTTGTTGGTCTTTGTTTCCGGCAAGACCCTGAATTCCGTAGCCTTGTTCATTTCCGAGAGACTGGCTACGATTGAAGGCGTGTTGTCCACTGCCACCCATTTTCTCCTTCGTCCCTACAAGGAACAAAGCCATCTTCTCGTTCAGGAAGGTTCGTCTGAGGGAAAACCCCCCGTCAGTGCCTAGCTACCCGTGAACCCGGAATCCTACGTTGCCGACCATGTAAAGGGGTTGCCCCGCTCGGGGATCCGAGATTTTTTTGCAATCGTTTCGGAAATGCCCCAAGCCATTTCGTTGGGCATTGGGGAACCTGATTTCGTTACCCCCTGGAAAATTCGAGAGGCTTCCATCTTTGCCTTGGAGAAAGGCAAGACTTCCTACACCGACAACCGCGGTCTGCTTTCTCTCAGGAAGGAAATTTCTAAATACGTATCCTCTTTCTTCGGGCCCGAGTACGATCCGTCCAGTGAGATTTTGGTAACGGTCGGGGTATCCGAGGCAATAGACATCGCCTTGCGCTCGATCCTTAACCCAGGAGACAAAGTTCTCTATCACGAACCCTGTTACGTCTCCTATGCCCCTAGTGTGACCTTGGCCTACGGAGAGGCAATCCCGGTCGCCACCTCCCCGGGAAATTCCTTTGCCCTTGACCCCGATGCCTTTGAGCAGGCTTGGCAACCGGGTTGCAAGGTTCTCATGCTCAATTTTCCGACTAACCCGACCGGAGGAACGGCGGATCTTGAAAAACTCGAACGCCTGGCTAAATTTGCCGTGGAAAAGGACCTGATCGTCATTAGTGACGAGATCTACGCCGAACTCACTTACGAAGGGGAGCATGTCAGCTTGGCTTCGCTCCCTGGGATGAAGGAGCGGACTCTTTTGTTGCATGGGTTTTCCAAAGCCTTTGCCATGACTGGCTTTCGGGTCGGTTTTGCCTGCGGTCCCGATTGGCTGATCGATGCGATGATGAAGATTCACCAGTATTGCATGATGTGCGCTCCCATTCTCAGCCAGGAGGCGGCCATTGAGGCTCTTGCCCACGGTTCCGATGAAGTTGAGCGCATGAAGGAGCAGTATTTCCGGCGCCGGAACTTCGTCATCCGCAGGTTTAACGAAATGGGCCTCTCTTGTCACCTCCCTCGTGGTTCTTTCTATGCCTTTCCGTGTGTTGAAGAGACCGGTTTGAACGAGGTTGACTTCTGTCATCGACTGCTTCGCGAAAAGGAAGTGGCCGTTGTTCCCGGAACGGCTTTCGGCCCCCATGGCAAAAATCACGTCAGGGCAAGTTTTTCGACATCTTACGAAAAACTTGTCGAAGCCACGGACCGGATGGAATTGTTTCTTGAGATTCTCGCATCCGAAAGCAAGTGCCGGGAAGTCGGCTAGGATCCGCGTCGTTTTTCCTTCTTCACCTCCTTCCACCGAACAATGAGTGTTACCCAAAGCGTTGCCATCGTCGGACGACCTAACGTCGGAAAAAGCCGTTTATTCAACCGCTTGGCGGGGCGCAGAATATCGATCGTTCACGACCGCCCCGGGGTGACTCGTGATGTAGTAGTGGCAGATAGTCCGGAAGGGTATGCCCTAATGGATACCGGAGGCATTGGTATGCTTCCCGAAATGACACCGGTCGAGATCCAGCATGCGACCGAAGATCAGGCGGATTTTGCCATTCGGGCCGCTGACCTTTTGCTTTTCGTGACAGATGGTCGCGAGGGCCTTGTTCCTTTGGACGAAACGCTTGCCACAAAGTTCAGGAAAATGGGCAAGAAGCCCGTTCTCGTAGTGAACAAGATGGACGAGGCGGAAAAAGGTTATTCCATCTCCGAATTCGCCCGCTTGGGTTTTGAGCAAACGGTGGCAATTTCAGCAGAGCATGGACTGGGGATCGAGCAACTACTTTCGACGATAAAAGATAGGCTCCCTCCTGCTCCGCCCCCCCCCCAAGAAGAGTCTGAGATCCGGACGAGGATTGCTTTCATCGGGCGACCCAATGTTGGCAAATCCTCTCTTTGCAACCGTCTTCTTAACACGGAACGCCTGATCGTGAGCGATGTTCCCGGAACGACCCGTGAAACCGTCGAGTTGGACTTGGACTACGAAGTGGAGGGGCAGGACGAACCTTGGAAGTATCGCTTGTTTGATACGGCAGGCCTCAAGCGCAAGAAACGGATTGATTCGTCCTTGGATTATTTTTCCGCAGTCCGCACCAAGCATGCCGTTGAATCGGTTGATATCGTCTTTCTTGTTCTGGATGCCCGGGAGGGCGTGACGAAACAGGACAAAGTCATGGCCCATCACGTTTTGGAGGAGGGAAGGGCGCTGTCCATCCTGGTCAACAAATGGGATCTTGCCTTGGATAGTTTTCGCAAGGATCCGCTTCCCGGATACGAGAACGAAAAGGATTTCCGAAAAAGCTACCTGAAGTCGATCCGCAAGGAGCTTTACTTCATGCCCGACTCCCCGGTTTCCTTCGTTTCCGCGATGACCGGATATTCAATCAAGGATTTTCTTCAAGTCGCGCAGGATTTGAACACTCGCATGGACAAAGCGCTGTCGACCTCGGCCTTGAACAAGCTGATCGGAGACATGTGGGAGCATCGTCCTCCGGCCAAAATCAAAGGCAAGCGGTTCAAGGTCTTTTATGCCGTCCAAGTTGAAAATCGCCCTTTTCGGATCAAGCTCTTCTGTAATCGGGAGGAAAAACTCAACGATCAGTACAAACGTTATCTGGAAAAGGGAATTCAACAAAAATTCGGCCTGTCCGGCTGTCCGCTTAAGTTTTCACTCGCGGGCAAGGAGGCCAGATACAAGGAGGAAAAGGCCTAGTCCCGTCTTTTCGTTTCATTTTTCAAAGCCGCTTTCGCGGCTTTTTTTGTGTCATTTTCGTTGTGCGTCCCTCCATCTTCAGGCTAATGATTGAACTGTATTCATGAACGCAAAAAAGCACAGAATTGCCTTCTTTGGCTCGGATGAAATCGCACTGCCTTTTCTTGGCGGTTTGCGTGAGTGCGGCGTGGAGGTTTCGGCAGCTCTGACTCAACCAGACCGTCGTTCGGGTCGGGGTCGCAAACTCAAGTCCAACCCCATCAAGCAGTGGGCCATTGAGAGTGGCGTACCTTGTCGCGATCCACAAAAGCCATCAAGCGAAGAAACGGAATGGTTGAAATCACTCGAGATCGAGCTGATCATCGTAATGGCTTACGGTCATATCTTGCAACGGGATCTGCTGGAGGTCGCTCCACTTGGTTGTTTCAATCTTCATGCATCTCTCCTTCCGGCCTATCGGGGCGCTTCGCCCATAGAAACCGCTCTTGCATCGGGGGAGAGGGAGACCGGCGTTACGCTCATGCGGGTCGTCCCCCGGATGGATGCGGGTCCCACGGTCGATGCCGAACGCGTCCTCATTGCAGAGGACGATACCGGAGCAACCCTTCGTGAGAAAATCAGTCTTTCATGCGTGCCCCTGATTGAAAGAAACTTGGATTCTCTTCTTGCGGGTCGTTCTGTCGAAAAGCCTCAAGACGAAACACAAGTTACCTATTGTCGGAAGCTAACCAAGGCGGATGGTCTTATGGATTTCAGGGTCCCCGCTGAACTTCTGGTACACCGGATTCAGGCCTTCCGTTTCTGGCCCGGAGTCTCCTTTCCCCTTGGTGAGCTTAGAATCAGAGTGGGCAAATCATCGGTTGGGGATCTTATCTTGCTTCCGGGAGAAGTTGCCTGTGACCGAGAAGGGAACTTGTCGATCGGTACCGAGCGAGGAGCTTTGGTCGTTCACGAACTTCAAAAACCAGGAGGGAAAATGTTACCTGCTCGGGATTTTCTCCGGGGCTTCGCGATCCCGAATGGAACAATTTTGGAGTCGGAGTCCATGCCTGATTTGCTAGTTTTCGGAAAAAGTAATTCGAAAGCGTAAAAGATTTCTTGCTTCCTTACGGGATTTCCCTACATTTTGAGAAGTGGTGGTTATGATGTGGTTTAATCGTTTTATGATTATGAGTGGATTGGTGTCGAAAAAGATAGGGCGCGTAGCCCTCTTTGTGTCTTGTTTTGGTCTTTGCGTTTCCCCCTCCGTGGTATCTGCGAATGTGAACGTTCAACTGGCCAATCTTAAACAGGATATGGAACTTGTTTCCCGCCAAGTGGTTGGTCTTCGGTCAGAAGTCGAGCTTCTTCGTCGTGAAAACGCCCAACTCCGAGTTTCCGTAGAGCAGCTCTCGCGACGCCAAAATTCAGCATCCGGAAGCCTGACGCAACAGGTGGACACCCGACTGCAGGCACTGGAAAGGCGTGCATCGCAGGCCGAAAAAGAACAGATCGCCCTACAGAAAAATATCGACCAAAAGCTCAAGGATCTCATTGCGGATATGAACAAGGCGATTTCCCAAGTCAACAAATCCTCTTCCTCTGCATCCTCCGCTCCATCCAAGACCTTTTCCTCGGATTACCCTCAAAAGGGATTCGTGCACAAAGTAGAAAGGGGCGAAACGGTCAGCAGCGTTGCCCTGAAATACAAGTCGAAGATCAAGTGGATCATCGATGCCAACCAAATTGGTGATCCGACGAAGGTTTTCGTGGGCAAGGAATTGTTTGTTCCTCAGCAATAAATTTTTATTATGTCCAAACCTTCGTCGAGACTGGGAAGAGGCTTGGGGAGCTTGATTGCAGGTGGTGCGGGAGCACCGCCCACTGCGGACTTGGTCCCTGCATCCGATTCGGTTGAGGACGCCAAGCCAACTCTAGTCGTTCAGGAAAAAAACGCCCTTCCTTCCTCGCCCGGAATTTCCGAATCGAAAGCAGAGGGCGAAAGCCTCATAGAGATTTTGCTTGGCGACCTCGTTCCCAACCCCCACCAACCGCGCAAGGTGATCGATCCCGAAGCTATCCAGGAATTAGCGGCGAGCATTGAGTCGGAAGGGCTTTTGCAGCCAGTCACGGTCAGGAAATCGGAAAACTCATACGAAATGATCGCCGGGGAGAGGAGATGGCGTGCCCACGAGCACTTGGGTCGGAAAACGATCTTGGCCCGGGTACTTTCGGCCAACGATCTTTCGTCCGCTAGTCTTTCCTTGATCGAAAATCTTCAGAGGGAAGGACTTAACCCGATTGACGAAGCCATGGGCTATCACTCCCTTGTTCATGATTTTAGCCTGACTCAGGCAAAAGTTGCCGAACGCGTCGGCAAAAGCAGGGCTTACGTAACCAATCTTCTCCGCTTGTTGCAACTGGATGAGGAATTGAGGGGTTTTTTGGCAACGGGCAAGCTTTCTACTGGTCACGCCAAGGTTTTGCTTGGGATATCGGACGAAGGCAAGCGCCTCGAGTTGGGCAAGACAGCCGCTCGGGAAAATTGGACCGTTCGGCAATGCGAACAAGCGGTTGAAGATATTCGTAATCCGCTGGCTTCCAGTGGGTCTTCCTCAGAAAAAAGTTTCCAATCCGGAAAATTTTCGTCACTTGCCAAGCAAGCCCAAACTTCATTAGACCGGAAAGTATCGATCAAGGCGGGGCCTTCGGGGAAGGGCAAGCTAACCCTTGCATTCGAGGGCCAAAAAGATCTGGAAAGTCTACTCGCAACTCTCGGATTGTAAGTTTTCGTAAAGAGGATTGCCTTTTGTTTTCAATAAAGGCATGATATGTCCCTTTTTAGCGTCCAATGATTATTATTACCGTATTAACTCTTCTCCTGATTTTTCTATGTATCGTCGTAGTGATGCTGATCATGATTCAGCGTACTTCTGGAGGCATGGGTTCCGCTCTTGGCGGAGGTGCCGCCGATCAGGTTCTTGGCGCAGGCTCAGCCGCTCAGTTGACCAAGATGACGGTTTGGGGCATCCTCGGATTCTTTATCTTGTCCTTTTCCCTCTACGCGCTTTACCAAAACGAAGCGAGCGAACGGTCTACCTCCAGTCGGACGGAAGACTCTGAGCTCCAATCCGATCCCGATTCATCCGTGTCAGGGGATTTAGGTACACCCTCCCCGGACTTGAGCGATGTCCCTCAGGCTCCGCCCCCCGCTCCCCCGCAAGATGTTGCCCCCGTTTTTCCCGCACCACCCGTTGAGCCGGTGGATGATCAACTTCAGCCAATACCGCAAGAACCCCAAGTCCCCTTGCAACTTGCCCCTCCTGTACCGGAAGCCAATTCCTCCCAATAGTACCATTGGCAAATCATTGATGCCCAAGGTTCTTTTTCTTGGTTCCGTTTTATTGCTTTTGGGGGCGACCGAACCCCTTTTTTCCAAGAGACCATTTCCCGCTCGAGGTTTTGCCAAGGTCTTGACGGATGAGGAAGCTGACCTGCGCCTGAATCGATACCGTGGTTTCCTTACACGGGACTTGAATAAAACTGCTCATCACAACGCTTATGCCATGCGTTTCCGCTTGCGCCATATGCCAAGAAGGGGAGAGGAGTCTCAATGCTCGGGCATTCTTTCCGGTCGGTCTCTCGGTCATGGAACCTCCAGAATTGATTTCGACTCAGTGGAGATTGGTGGTTCCAGGGTTTCGTTTCTTCTCCTGAATTCCGAGAAACCCAAAGCTTGGCGCCATTCGGTCGCACTAGGAAAAACCCACCAGTTGGACAGCGATGGTTTGCTCGCCCCCTTTGTTCAGGGAATGAATCAATCTTCTTTCGAGTTGCTCATGCCTTTCGTCTTTTGGGGGGCTACCTATGAAAAGTCAGGCAAGGTAGCGGGGAGACCCGCTCATATCTATGGTTTCGAATGTCCCCCGTGGGTAAAAAAAGCCCGGCCATCATGGAACCGCATCACTTTGGCCTTGGATGACGACTACGAAGCTCCCCTGCGGGTCGAGACTTTTTCGAATCGTTCCGTTGCCCACAAGACCTATCTTCTCAACAGTCTCAAGAAGATCGGTTCGACCTGGATACCCAAGACTTTCGATTGCAAGAACAGGAATGACCGTTCGAACACCCGGTTCGAAGTTCTTTCCGCCGCCTTGCAGCTGGATCTGGACCCTATTCTTTTCAAACCCGAAGGTTTGAGCCGGGAACTACCGGTGCCCAGGGAATCTTACCTTTCCACGGAATAGAAAAAATCTTTCCTTAAATGGACTTGCTCGCAGCGGGCAATTCCCTACATTCTTGCCTCCACAATCATGAAAAACGGATACCTATCAAAATGGGCTCAAAACGTCTCTCCTTCTCCCACCTTGGCGGTGGATGCCAAAGCCAAGGCACTCAAGGCAGCAGGAGAGGATGTTTGCGGTTTCGGGGCCGGTGAACCTGACTTCGATACCCCTTCCTTCCTCAAAGATGCCTGCACCGAAGCCTTGGCAGAGGGAAAGACCAAGTACGCACCTGCCGCCGGCTTGCCTGACTTGCGGGCGAGCTTGGCCGAACAATATGCCGGTCATGGAGTTCTTGCTGACGCGTCGCCTTCTCAAGTCGTGGTCAGTCCGGGAGGGAAATACTCTTGTTACCTCGCTATTTTGGCAACTTGTGGGCCTGGGGACGAGGTCATCATTCCAGCCCCCTATTGGGTCAGTTATCCCGAAATGGTCAAATTGGCCGGCGCCTCGTCGAAAATCGTTTTTGCCGGGGATGACCAAGGATTCAAGGTCAGCCCAGATCAAATTGAGGAGGCCTTGAGCCCCTCCACCCGCTTGCTCATTCTCAATAGTCCGTCCAACCCTACGGGATGCCTTTACGAACGCTATGAAATGGAAGCAATTGTCGAGCTAGCCTGCAAGCACGACTTTCTGATCATGTCGGACGAGATTTACGAGTATCTTCTATACGATGGAGTCGATCATCACCGGCCGGCCTCCTTTGGTCCCGAAGCTGCCGAGCGTGTCATTACCGTTTCCGGTTTCAGCAAGACCTTTTCCATGACTGGTTGGCGGCTTGGAACGCTTGTGGCCAATCCGACGATCGCCAAGGCGGTTGCCGACTTGCAAAGTCAAACTACCTCCAACGCCACGACTTTTGCCCAGTACGGAGCTTTGGCAGCCATTCGGAATTGGGATCGTGCGATCGGAGCCGTCCGCGAGATGCTCGTTCATTTCGACCGCCGCCGTCTCAAGTTACTGGAAGGTCTCGAATCGATCGATGGAGTGACCTGTCAGCGCGCCCAAGGAGCCTTTTATCTTTTCCCCAATGTTTCCTCTTTTGGTTTGAGCTCGGAAGAATTTTCGACCCGTCTGCTCGATGATCAAAAAGTAGCGGTGGTTTCGGGGCATGCCTTCGGAGCCGAAGGTTACGTCAGGCTGAGTTATGCAACATCGGATGAAATCATTGAAAAAGGCTTGGGCCGGTTCGCTGAATTTTGCTCGAAAATTTGAACTATCTGCTCAAAAAGGAATGGTAAATTTATTGGTTGACGAAAAAATCAACCAACTCAAGGATACCATATTAAACACAAACTATGAAATATTCATTCCTATTCGTATCGTTATTGCTGTCTTCCCTCCTTATGGTTTCGGGCAATCCTGGTTCCCATAATCCCAAGACTGCCGATGGTTTTCACCAAATTACCAACAGGTCTCACCATGCCCTTCAAAACCCCGGGCAACCTTTCAATCATGGGCCTGCAGACTTGAAGGGAAGCTACCGAAAGGGAGTTACTCAAGGCTACTATTTGGGTTTCAGAAGCCTTGCGGACGAGATGCGTGACCTCCGCCGACCCTCCGACATTCCCGTAACTGGCGGCTTTCTCAAGACCCTCTATGTCGATTTCCATTATATGAATCAGGAGTTCAATGGAAAATTCTTTGATAGTGATCAAGTCGATACGTCCGCTTACGCCAACGACGAACTGATTGAAAATGATTTGTACGGTTTGACCTTGGGCTTGGGCTTGGGGGACAACCCGAACCTGCAAGTTAGAATTCCCCTCTCGATCTCACGCTTTGAAGTTGGAGATTTGGATGACCGGGGTCTTACCACGGGTATCGAGCTGTTCCCGAATTATCGAATTAACGACTACGTTTCATGGGGTGTGAATATCGGATTTATCAATTCGTCCAGCGACTTCCCTATTTTCGATGAGTCATTGACCAGTATTTCCTTCGAGGCCATGGCGGAATCGAGCACTGCATATGGCATGAATTGGTCGGGCCGCCTTTCGATCGGTCAATACTATCCGAGCAATGATGCAAACGACGAGTCGTTTTGGTTGTTCCGTGGTGCCTTGGCCTTGCATTACCACTTGCACGAGAATTTCACCTTATTGCCTTTCGTTAGACTCAATTATTCCAATGGGGACGTTTTGACCGACACCCTATGGGTCGACTATGGCACGGAATTTATTCTCATGCCGAACGCTCCGTGGAATTTCAGCCTTGGCATTGCCGGGGTAGGCGGACACGACGTAATCGAGGAAGGGATGGAATTCTATTTCTCGACCAAGAAGAACTTCTGATTCCATTAACCCGATAAAACTTTTGATTATGAAACGAGAGATACTTTCACTGGCAATCGCCTTCACCCTTTTTCTTTTTTCCAGTTGCACGAGAACGGCCAACCGCACAGGCCCTCTTGAGCCTTATCCACCCATTACTTCCGATATCGACATTGGTGAGCAGATTTCAGGGGAGGGAACAAGGGCTGAGTTGTTGGGCTTTATTCGTTGGGGAGACCCCGGACGTGCGTCTTTCCGAGCTCATCCCCAAGAGCATGAACTTGGTGGGCCAGTCGTAAAGCAATCCATGCAGTCTGCCGTTTACCAGGCTTTGGACGGAAAAGCCGATCAATTCATAGTCGATCCCCATTTTCATGTCGTTGAGCACAATTTCTTTGTCTTCAAGACATCCAAGGCCAAAGTGGTCGGAAGAAGAGCGACGAACAAAAACTATCGTCAGGTCAAGAGGTTCAATTCCGATGAGACCGAAACCCTTGAATTGGGAAGATCTCCCCAAACTTACACTGTTTTTCGAAATGGTAAGGAAGCGACCAAGATCGTAACCTCGGGCAACATCACCTCTCACGTCACGGAAACCGCAAAGGTTTACGACACCTCCGCCGGAGTAAAGGCATTGGATTTGGACATGCCTGCAAATGACGAATCAAACTCTCTCGAAGACCTTCGACAAAAGATGGGAGAATTGAACCGTCGCTTGGACGCCCTGAACCGCTGATTGCAGGGGGGCATCGACTAGCCCCGGTTCGCCTTCTGTCGTAAGTGTAATATCAGGCCAGTCCGAGCTCCATGGCTGCCTGCGGGTTTTCCACCAAGGCTTGCTCAAATTCTTCCAAATCGAAGTCCTTGACTAAGAAATCACCATGTTTCAAGGTCGGGGTCTTGCACTGACCACT
>Ga0315322_10002021_pt1 | contig 15732 bp, 10 predicted proteins | sample M110021515metaG_FD_203461 | JGI IMG/M metagenome (GOLD analysis project Ga0315322, IMG submission 203461) | Ammonia-oxidizing marine archaeal communities from Monterey Bay, California, United States - M1 100m 21515 | ecosystem: Environmental > Aquatic > Marine > Intertidal zone | place: USA...
CTCCAGCCAACAACGGTTCAGCCAAAAAAAATGGAGGCGTAAAGTCCTCTGATTCCTCAACCAGCCCGCAATCGTCAGGGTCTTCTCCGCCAACGGCAAAAAGCAGGTCCGGCAGCCACACCAAAGTTCAACCGAAACACGATCAACAGCAGGTCACGGCTGCCGAAGAACGCAAACGACCAGCGACGGTTGCCAGCTTTGTCTCGGGGACGAGCAACCAACTCGCCTACACGGCCCTGTCCATGATCTGCCAGGACCCAAAAACGGCTTCACCCGTTTTCTTCTGCGGTCCAACTGGGACCGGCAAGACACACCTGATGTCAGCGATTGCCGAACAATTGCGTCGGCGTTACCGAATGCGTCGCGTGATGCATTTATCAGCTGAGCAGTTCACCAACGATTTCATCAGCTCCGTGGGCAACAGCGGGATCACTGCGTTTCGCCGCCGGTATCGCGAGGTTGACGCGTTGTTGATTGACGATGTGCAATTTTTAGGTGCCAAGAAAGCCACGCTGCGAGAGATGCTTTACACCGTAGAGACTCTGGCTTCCGAGGGGCGGCCCTTGCTCTTCTCTGGGCTGCAGGCTCCCAGTGAGATTGCGGGTCTTTCGCAGGAACTGGCGGGCCGCATGGCGAGTGGACTGGTGTGCCCAATTCAGCCGCTCGATATCGACATCCGACGCGAAATTCTAGAGCGTTGGATTGCCGAACGATGTCCGGTTGAAGTTCCCGCAAGCTTGCTTGACCAAATCAATCCAATGCTGGCTGGCGATGGTCGCGTGGTAAGTGGTGTCGCCAATATGATCAACACACTGCAGCGGATGTTTGGTCGCGTGCCCACGCTGGACGAAATCCGACAATTTGGTGGCAACCTGCTGCGAGCCGCCACCCCAATCGCAACACTGTCGGTCATTGAAACAGCCGTTTGCGACGCCTTTCACCTGCCCCACCACACCCTTCGGGGGCGTTCCCAAACTCGAGCCGTCACAGGACCTCGCATGTTAGCGATGTACTTGGCCCGCCAACTGACTGCCTCTGCTTACTCGGAGATTGCAACCCATTTTGGTGGCAAGTCGCACAGCACGGCGATTTCAGCAGAAAACAACGTCAAAAAGTGGCTTCAGAACGGGAAGTCGATCGGTCGCGGACAACTGGCGATGTCGACCCGCGAGGCAGTGGCCCGCGTCGAAAACTTACTCCGAAGCGGCTAAGCCCGAGCCTTCTGCCCGCCTCTACGAGTATCCCATTGCAATCGGCCTGAACGTTCGTTTGTCAGCTCATCTGCATTCCCCCTCAACCGTTTGCCCCGCTGCTCTTTTCAGCACGCTGATTTGCCCAGTTCCTGGTCCTTGCAACCCACCAGAAACCGCGGCACGATGACAGTAAGAATGCCACCCCATCACCTACCGGGAACACCTGTGCAATCCCATGAAAATTAACACTCCGACGAAAACCTGGCAAATACGCATACGTTTAATCGGCTTGGCAACCCGCGGCGTTGCCTGCAAAGGTATAAACAGGTCTCACTCATTCCCGCACCCACAGACCTGTTGCCGATGAATCACCGCAGGCTTTGACACAGTTGACACATTCGCCGACGGCCCCAAAGCGATTGCAGTGGCCTCGGGTCACAGATGCATGAATTTGATTTTGTCCGGTCGATACGGATATCACCTCCACGACACTTTTCTTCCTTTCGCCCCCAACGGATTGGCCCATGGCTTCCAACGACTCTCCCTTTCCAAGAAAGCCAAAGAAAGAACCTTCGGCCGCTGAAATCCTGCAGCGGCAACCTCCTTTCGACGTTGAAGCCGAGATGGGTGTTCTGGGAAGTATCCTGCTACTTCCTGAAGTGTGCGATGAAATTCCCTCGCTCAGATCGGAGGATTTCTATGACGACGCCAATCGAATCATCTACGAGAACCTGCGAGAGATGCACGACTCGGGTGAGAAAATTGACATCACTCTGCTTGTCTCGAGATTAAGAACCGCAGGTAATTATGAAAAAGTGGGCGGAGCTGCCTACTTGGCACGGCTGTCATCATCCGTCCCCAACGCAGCACACGCTGTCTATTACTGTAGCATCGTCACCGAGAAAGCCGTCTATCGGCGATTGATTCAATCCAGCACCGAGGTACTGCGGGATGCTTATGATCAATCCTCCAGCGCAAAAGAATTGTGTGCCCAGGCAGAGCAAAAAGTATTCGCCATCATGGATGGTCGCTCTTCACAATCAGTCCAGAACATAGCGGATGTGTTGCACCAATCCATGGATCGGATGGAAGCACGCATGAGAGACGAGTATGTGGATGGTGCAGCTGAAACCGGACTCACCAAATTTGATGAAATGACCGGTGGACTTCACCACGGGGAGTTGATCATTCTGGCTGCTCGACCATCCATGGGAAAAACTGCTCTTGCCATGAACATTGGTGAGCATGTCTCCATCAATCAAAAACAACCGGTCCTGTTTGTCTCTCTGGAAATGTCCGGCATCGAGTTAGCTGACCGCATGCTCTGCTCTCTTGCAAGGGTCAATGGGCATCGCGTTCGTAACGGCACCATCTCATCAGATGATCGTGACAAACTGATTCAAACAGCAAACGAGATCAGTCAAGCACCACTTTTTGTCGACGATTCGCCCAGTCGCACCGTCAGCGAGATCGCAGCTGCCGCCCGACGCATCAAACGTCGAGAAGAATCCCTCGGCTTAATCGTGATCGACTACCTACAGCTCATTGAGCCTGATAACTCTCGAGACCCACGACAGGAACAAGTTGCCAAGATCGCACGTCGACTGAAAGGCCTTGCACGTGAATTGGAAGTCCCATTGCTCTGTTTGTCTCAACTCAACCGGCAAGCCGAAGACAGCAAAGACCATCGCCCCAAACTAAGTCACCTTCGCGAATCAGGTGCTATCGAGCAGGACGCCGACGTTGTCATGTTCGTCCACCGCGAAGAATACTACCACCGCGGGGATGACAAGGCCCAGTTTGCTGGCCAGGCGGAAATCATCATTTCCAAGCAGCGAAATGGCCCCATCGGCGATGTTGAACTCACATGGGAAGCTGACTTCACACGGTTCAGTGACCGTGCCGCCGAACGTCATAGCGAATTCGACGACTACGCTGAGTTCACTAGCCCAGGTGGATTCTGAGCCGCAGAAGAGGCCACGCCACGATTGCCGATTCCAGCACCGCAGACCATACGAGCTAGCCGACTCGTAGGTTGCTTCCATTCATCGCAATTTGTGAACAGTCGCTTGCATCCCTGCGTGGCCCGCCACTGGGAAATCTTATCTACGGCTGCCTCTGTTCCCGCGATTGCCCTCCAAACAAGATCGCCAAACACCCCACCTGCCCCATTTTCACTACCAGCGCTGCCAAGCCGTGACCGAGGGCTGTTTTCGGGTGTAGAAGCAGTACCAATTGTGCCGATCATTTCGATTGTATCGATCTGCGTGATGTGGTTCAGCCGACGCGGCTCGTCTCCAACCTTCCAGAATGTGTGACAACGATGCACTCCAGCGATTCTGCCTATAAACTGCCCCCATTCCCCGCTCATCCGAGCATTGAACGTTTTATCGCCTTAGGGTCCGTTCAGGATGCAGTGGACAGAATTGAGCGGAGCATTCAGGCACGTGACGCAATTTCTGTAGTGATAGGTCCACCGGGTACAGGCAAGACCCTGATCAGTGAACTCTTGGTGCACCGTTATCAGAACAGCCACTGCGTCATCGCCTTGGGCGAAACCCCTTTAACCGACAGCGACGCATTTCTGCGGCGCGTACTGCATCAGGCTGGCGCCGACATAACCAACATCCCCGGTGGAGATCTGCAACTGGCGCTGTTCGACCACCTTTGTCTTGGCGCCTCATCGGAACAACGGATCTTACTGCTGATTGACGAAGCTCAATCATTGACTCCGGCATTATTGGAAACCATTCGCACCTTGACCAATTTGACGCGTGATGGTGAACCACGCATCCATGTGGTGATGTTCGGAGGAAACCCTCTTGATGAATTATTGATCGCACCCTCAATGGACGGGTTCCGGCAGCGAATTTCGACTCGATGTTACATTCATCCGCTCAACAACGAAGAGACAGCTTGGTACATCAACCAGACGATTCGCAATTGCGGTTGTGATCCCGACACAACGATCACTGCCGACGCGATCTCTGCTGTTCATCATGCATGCAGCGGTGTACCGCGTCTGATCAACCAGTTGTTGTCTCACGCCATTGAGTTCGCCGCTGACAAAGATGAATATCTGATTACCGATCAAATCATCGATCAATCCTGGGCAGAGGTACAACAGCTTCCAAGTCCCATGGTGGATGAACCAGAAATCAAACTGACTGCGTCTACTGTGGAATTCGGTGAACTTGATTCATTCGAGCCCGCGAGTACTTACGAGACGGCATTCGAAAATAGTGATGAAGTGTCTGACCAAATTTCGGCAGATACGGATGCATCTCCCACCGATGCTGAGACCGACTCAGACGCGTATGACTTTGAACCGGATGGTCATTTGGGCCCATCAAGCGAATTTGCCGATTCAGCTGACTTTCAACCAAATTCGGATCTAGAGCAAGACACCACGCATGAACTCCACACAGAAGTGTGGGACGACGGCGACCAGATAAAGTTGAACGAAAAATCGGTACAAACCAGCGAGTTCGAAGTTGCTGACCGCTCCAGCACAGCGTCTCACGAGGGACAACTGGAGATTGGTGAAATTGGTTCCCCACGGTTGCTGTACCCGCAATTGGCTTCTCCCGCTCTGGCAACCAATGATGACTTGATTTCCGACTTGCTTAAAAGCGAGTTGTCCGCTGACCTAACAAACACGCAAACCAACGACCAACTGTTCGGCAGTTTTGACGAGGAAGAGAAGCTTGACCTTCGCACGGGCACCAACGGTGCTGACACACTGACCCGCAACGGTGAGGAAACACTGGCCGATCGCCCTGCAGCCACCATCGAGACGGTCCTACCTCAAGAAATCGTCATCCATCAAGAAATCATTGGCATCAGTGAACTCATTCACGACACAGAAACCGACCAAATTCAATACTGTGATGAAGCACACCAAGTGCCCAGCAAGATGCATCATCACGCTGGAAAAACCGCGTCTCACGACATCTCATTTGGTGACGCGCGCGACGATTTCGACAACTCTTCGGTTGATTCCGCTACCTTGGATTTTGTTTCTGCCCAGCACGGCAGTCCCATGCAATTTGGCACCACCGAAAATCAAACTGTTTTGGACGAGCCAACGTCGGCCACGTTGCATCAGGAAGAACAGGACAATCACGTTCCGGCCCCCCATGATGACCTTATCCGCCTCCGTCATGATGACAGCGACATGTTGACCATCGAGGACGAAGTGGACATTCATCGCATCGACCAACGCCAAAACTCCGTAGACGCAAATCATAAGTCAATCGATTACCAGAGAATGCTTAAACGCATGCGATCGAAAAACCAAGAGTCTTGAGCTTGCGATTCCCGCGCTCACTGTCGCCTAAAACATGTCGATACGTTCCAATGCCGTTACAGCAGATAGCTCACCAAATCATTACGCTCGCAGACCGACGTGCATCCACGCCTGTTTTGGTGACGCCGCCCTATCTGTCGTTCCGCAAGCAGTTTTTTGCTGAATTATCACGGGAGCTCGCCGACCATACCGAGCGTGACTTGAGGATTGACTGGTACCGAAACCTGCCTAGCGTGCGAACAATCCTGTCTGACCAGCTTGCTGCATGGCACGTAAAATCAGTCAACCGGTTGCTAAGCCACATGACCGTGAGCAAGGCGCGGCAAGCCCACAAGACAGCTACGAACAGCACGCCAGCAGAGTCGGCTGGCACCACTGACATCAACGTCTCCCGTCAGCCAGCACTTGACCAGCCCCGTGCTCTGCTGACGCAACATGCTACGGTGCAAATCACAGCGACCATTGCCCGCCCTGGCGGAAAAGGTCGAGACTTGGTGATTGGCTTATCGGATGCTCGTCAAAAGTTGCCCAACTGGACCACCGCAATCTGGCTAGGCACGTCTGCACAAGAAGTCGAACGCTGGCAAGCCGCCTGAGTCTATGGAACGCGTTGGATTACGTTAGCGTCACGCCAAAATTGCGTCCTGCGGTCTCTTGAGGTATTTCGCCTGCTATGTTGATGGCGCGACCTTGAGCTAATTTAACTCGCCAAAGAGCTAGAAAACGTGAATAAACAGCTACCCCTTCCGACCATCGCTCCTGGGAAAACTCGCATTGGCTGGATTGGCACCGGTGTGATGGGTAGCAGCATGTGTGGTCATCTGATGGCGGGAGGCTACCCAGCGACGCTATACAACCGAAGTCCAGAAAAAGCCGCATCGCTAGTGGAGCGGGGCGCGGTGCTAGTGAATTCCCCCAGGCAAGTTGCTGAACGGTCAGACGTTGTGTTCACGATCGTAGGTTTCCCCACTGATGTGGAGCACGTGATTCTTGGAGAGAACGGGGTCTTGAGCGGATCGTCCGAGGGGATGACGATTGTCGACATGACGACAAGCAAGCCGTCGCTTGCGGAACATATTGCACAGGAGTCAGCCCAAAAGGGGGTTGCCAGCATTGACGCTCCTGTAAGCGGGGGAGACACGGGTGCACGAAACGGCACCCTATCCATCATGGTGGGAGGTGCTGCGGATGATGTAGCCCGTCTGACACCACTGTTTGAGTTGATGGGCAGCACCATTGTGCATCAGGGTGGCCCGGGCCGCGGGCAACATACCAAGATGGTGAATCAGACTTTGATCGCATCAGGCATGATTGCCGTCTGCGAAGCCCTCCTATACGCAACCAAAGCTGGTTTGGATCTGACAACGGTGCTTCAGAGCGTCTCCTCTGGCGCCGCCGGCAGTTGGTCGCTGACCCATATGGCCCCTCGGATGATCGAAGGCGATTTCGATCCAGGATTTTTCGTGGAGCATTTCATCAAAGACATGCGGATCGCGCTTGATGAAGCGGCTGCCATGAACCTTGCACTACCCGGACTGGCGCTCGCACAGCAACTTTACCAAGCCGTTGTGGCACAAGGCCATGCAAAAGACGGAACGCAGGCTTTGATTTTAGCGATGGCGGAACTGAATCAGATAAATTGGCAAGGCCCCCAATCATGAACCGTTACACAATGCTGTTCGCGCCGCAGGCTTGGAAACCCAGCGTCAGTCCCACGCTGGTGAACTTCCTGCGCCCCTTCCGGGACCGGCAGAGAAAACGCACCATCCAAATCTCTGACATTGAGGTGGAAGGCGCGAACATCGTTCAGGAACGACTCAAGAACGGAGAGGGCGTGATGATCATGCCCAACCACTCCAGCCACGCAGATCCCTATGTGATTTATTCTGCCGCCGATCAAGTCGGCACCGCGTTGCACGTGATGGCCACATGGCACGTGTTTGACGATAAATCGTGGCTCGCACGTTGGCTTCTCACCAAACATGGCTGCTTTAGCGTTGACCGAGAAGCCAACGACATCGGTGCTTTTCGGCTGGCAACCAGTATCCTACAAGAAAAGCCGGAACCGCTTGTCATTTTTCCGGAAGGCGAAATCTATCACTGCAACGGACGAGTCACCCCGTTCCGAGAGGGTGCCGCCGCTATTGCGGTTGCTGCTGCGAGAAAAAGCAAACGCCCAATCACCTGTATTCCCTGTGCGATTCGGTACAGCTACGTTGATGATCCAACGCCATCACTCTTGGCCACCATGAGTGAATTGGAAAGCTCGATATTCTGGCGGCCCAAGACAACTGAACCTCTTGATAAGCGAATTTACGACTTCGCCGAGGTGCTGCTCATGGTCAAAGAACTGGAGTATCTAAAAACGACTCAGTCAGGCCGGTTACCAGACCGAATCGCCTCACTTCGAGAACATATACTCACCAACGTCGAGCAGCGAAACGAGATCGAATCTTCATCCAAAAGCATTCCCGAACGTGTCAAGGCAGCTCGCAAGACGATCATGGAAAAAGAACTTGCCGGTGAGTCAGGCACGGAACAGGCAAACCAATTGAACCATGACATGGAGGACCTGTTCCTCGTGGTGCAATCATTCAGTTATCCAGGCGACTATGTGGATGATCATCCCTCCATTGACAGAATGGCTGAAACCATCGATAAGTTTGAAGAAGACGTCTTGAAAAAAACAACCGCAGACATCAAGGCGGAAAGACGAGTGAAGGTTTCCTTTGGAGAACCTGTGGAAGTCAGTAGTGATCGCAAAGTAAAATCGCAGACAACCACGATCACGACAGCAATCGAGCAGCGAGTACAGCAAATGTTGGATCAACCCTGATAGGCGAGGGAACCTCCCCAGTCTGAGTGAGACGCTGACAAAAGAGACGCAAACTCGGCACCCCGCATAAAAAAAGAGGACGTCGTAGTGCGCAGGTGCCGCCGCTACAGCCCTCAGCGCTCAGCCCCCAGCCCGAACCACAGCGAGGCAAGCGACTGCCGCCTTGCTCACTCGTTCAGCAAACGCCTGATCACGGACATCAGCACCGCGGCTTCTTCAGAAACTTCGAACGTTTCACGACGACTTGCTGAACCTCCGACGTTATGGACCTGCGACGTTACGGACCTGCGACCTCCGCACGCTGAGTGCCTTTGCCAAGGCGATCACAACAGCCTGATTTGCGTGTTTTTTTTCAGGGGCACCGAGCCCCGACCCTTCAATGCCCCTTCAGGCAATCCACTCACCTTGGCCCAACTCGGCTTAGGATTAGCGAAAACATCGATTCACATACTATTTTCGCTCAATCACGCCATCAAACAGACTGGATCCAATCCGCACCAACGTCGCACCAGCACGAATAGCGGCTTGAAAATCACCACTCATGCCCATTGAAAGCTCGGGCAACGGGCGGCCAGTTGAACGTTGTAACCGATCACGCAGTTCCCTCGTTTTCTCGAACTGCTTGCGGGCGGCGGACGTGTCAGTACCCCAACCGGCCATCGCCATCAACCCACGAACCTCAATACCCGCTTTGCAACCGGACTCGAGTACCGACTCAAGAGCGTCCGGTAAAAACCCGGTTTTGGCTACATCACCGCTGATATTCACTTCAAGCAAGATGTTGATGCAGACTTCCTGCTGCACGGCTTCTTCTGCGATAGTGGAGAGCACCCGCTCACTATCAACGGAATGAATCATTGGCTTGCACCGCAAAGAACGTCGCACCTTGTTGCGTTGCAGATGCCCGATCATGTGCCATGACAGAGGCGTTACATCCTGCATGGCTTGCGACTTCTGCCACATCAACTGTGGACGACTTTCACCCAAGTCCCGACACCCAGCCGCGGTTAACGCGCGTGTCAATGTTTCGTCCACGTATTTTGACACGCCAATGATTCGAACAGAATCTGGAGCTCGTCCGCATGCACTCGCGGTTTCACGAACCTGCTGTTGGACGAACTGCCAATTCTCATCAATTCGTTGCTGCGTCTGCTGTTCAGTCATCATCCGTGGAACACTTATCGTCGACGGTTACCAATTCTTCGTGTGACCCGTCACTGGCATAAAAACGCGACCCATAAAATTCAGCAACCAAGTGCTTGCCCAATGCGGTACGACAGCGCCGCTCACCGAGTGAGCGATACACCATCCATTGTTCAGATCCAGCCTGAACGCGATAGGCGGTGGCTTCATGGCGTGGCACCAGTTTCAGCTGGTCCCCTACTGTTAACTGCCGCCAAGTCCTAGGGCGTGTGAACCGACGTTTTTGCAGGTCACACCAAATGGGTGCATAAAGTGATTTGCGTCCTCGCACAAAGAGTTGCAAGTGCCTGTCACTGGTCTCACCCAGCGTTGAATCTGTAGGCCCCGTCGACCATTCGCCAGCCGCCAAGGGCACCACTAATGCCCGACGCTTTCCCTCAGTCAAAAAGCCGTCGCGAGTTTCTGCTTCGGGCGACCAAAGGATGGACGGGCCTAATGGCAAATTGCACCAGTAATCGATCGTCGATGTTGAAACATCCACTGCTTCATCTGGAATCACACTATCCGCCATCAGCACACATCGATCGTCCCGCACAAGCATTATCTGTCTTTGCAGAACCAGTCCGCCACTCCACGGCTGCTCAATTTCCAAATAATGCACATCGTCGTCACTGTGCACACAAACTTCGGTCCACTCTCCACACGGTTGCCGCTCAACACCGTCCAGCTCCAGACGAACCTGAACCCTGCCCGCAAACAAACGCCTCCGACCAGCAAACAGTTCCAGTTCTGGATACTCCCCTGAGTAGTCAAGATGGAACCTTCCCTGTCTCACATCCCAATCCGCAAACCCGATGGCCAATTTTGCATCGTGGTCATGGTGCCATGTGTCGGGCAGCCCCACCTCCCATGCGAGTCTGCCCCCCTGCGGTGTTTCACCTCTGGCAGCCGAAAAGGCCGAACTCAGCGTTTCGGGGTATTCATCTTGCAGCATGCCGATCAACCCAAACTCTTTGTCGTCAGCCGACATCGCTTCAACTGAAGCGGTACTGAGCGCGGTTCCTAATGGGTGAGTCAACGCAGCTGCCCATTTGGCCAAGACAGCAAGGGTGCTTCGATCAGATTTTCTAAATTTCCGCTTCGCCATTTTCTCTAGCAACTTTCGGCAGCGTAGCAACGATGCCAAAACGAGCCGTACGTTTGCCGCGTTCCCCAACACTCCTGAAACGGCCTCTTGCTCTCGGTCACACCACATCCTTACCGAGTCACCCGCATTTCCTGCTAAGCGTTTACAGGCAGCCACACAGGGAACACGCCACGCGAGTGTTAGTCCCAGTTCACCCGCAAGCATCAAATGATCAACGCTGTAGGCAGTGCTTCGTTGCAGAACAGCCTCATGAAGATGCTGCAAAGCAGTCGTAAGCCGCCACCACCGGTGAGCTTCGAGGCGGGTCGCGAGTGCTGGTAGCGCTGCTGCCCACGTGATCGCAAAATGGCAGTCTAAAGGGCTGAAAACCTGCCGACTATCAACCGAGTCGATGAAAGCTGCTGCCTCACGGTCAAAGTCGATTGCATCAGCACCCTCGCTTTCTGCAACTGCCGACTTATCTTTTGAGCGAGTCAATTCGGACAAAGCGATGATCAGGCGATCGCACTCGTCGCCCCGAGCTGCCGCTACTCCCCAAAGGTAAATCGAAAGCTGGCCTTCTTCCTCACCAAACATTTTTTTCGCATGCTTGGGGTGTGCTAGCCGTGATAAACGTTTGGTTAACAGGCTCCAACTTTCCCTGCACCAGGCATCCGTACGCAGATTGCCACCCCCAACCGCAGGCTCAACGCTCTCTGACTCAATAAGAAAGAACTCTCTCGACATCAAAACCAACCAATGTTTCCGTGACGGTACTTTCATCAGCACCGCCGGTAATTCCTGCAATTGAAAAAGTCAGAACGCACATGAGCTACAAGACCGACATCACAAAAGCGTACCCAGCACATTTTGCGTTGCCTTCTCCAGGCTCCATGTGCTATCGCCCCTGATGATGCGTCAGAAGTAACGATTGACCTCATGACCGCAACACACACCGCTGTTAACAGTTGGCACGATAAGTGCAAGGATAGTCACTTACGAGCTGGACGATACCTTACTAGTTAAAAGTTGCTACGCTAGCCTGTAAATTGGGTGCAAGCGTGACATGAATTCTGTTCGTGAGCCCTAAGATCCCCGAAAAACCACACTAAGTGGGGCTAAATGCTGCCCCAAACAGACATCACCCCAGTTCGTTCGCCTCGCTTTTCCAGTCACACTACTGGTTTCATGAGGCGACAAGTGCCGCACGAGAGAGAGACGAGATGAACAAGTGCATGCCGGTTGTCGCTGCCTTTCTGCTCACACTGAGCTTCCTTTCCCAGTTGTCCACCGCGCAGGACACAACTCAGGAACAGACAAACGGTAGCCGAGCCGCAGAAACTGCGGTGGAAGGAACAAGCCCAAACGTATCGGGCGACAAGCCGAACAGCGCCCCCCCACCCCAGCTTCCCGCTCCGGGGTCGCCTGAGGAAAGCACCACCTCCGAGCCCCAAGACACTGCAACGCAAGAAGAAATCGATGCAGCCCAGAACGCGTACGTGTCACCAGCCACGATCACCCGCCGAGCCCTTGGTCCACCTCCCGGTGGCGCGGCAATCAGCAAGGACCATTTGTGGATCGATGCCAAAAACAAGCGGGTCATTTTAGATGGCTATGTGGCCATGACCGATGGCCCCCTTGAAATGTTCGCTTGCCCCGAGGGGACCAAGGAGCACGAATCCATTATCGGCACACTCGCGAGATCGAAAGAAGTTCATGCCGCGTTACTTGCCGTGGGCGCCATGCGGGGCACACCCGTCGAGTTCTTGCCCAAATTTGTACCCGCGACAGGTCAGCGGATTCGACTATGGGTTTGCTACCGAGATGAAACTGGAAAATTCAAGGCAGTCGACGGTCGTCGCTGGGTAAAAAAAGCGAGCACTGGAAAACAGATGGAACCTGACTGGGTCTTCTCAGGAAGCGGATTCTGGAAGGATCCTGAGAGTGGGAAGGAATACTATCGTGCTGACTCAGGTGACATGATCTGTGTCTCCAACTTCAACTCAGCCATGATGGATATCCCCGTCGCAAGCAGCGCCGAAGCCGGTGACTTACTATACCTACCCTTCACCGAGCGAATTCCACCTCAGGGTACGCCCCTTCGCCTTGTGTTGATTCCTATTCCTCTGCCGACCGACAAACCTGTCAAACCGGGTAGTCAACCTGACACAAAAACACCGCCCAAAAAATCGATCATGCCACTCAAAGCAAAATCCAAATCCAAATCCAAGTCGATTGGCAACACGAATTCGGCAAGCCAACAACAATCCGGCGAGTGAAAACGCTCCTGTTTCACGCGCAAGACCGGCCCGTAACGTTGACGGCACTCCGCTCACAAACACAACCGGCTCAGCGCGGTCTCCTTCGATCACGCTCAGGAGCCACATGCCGCGTTAGGATCCTACATTGGATTCCTGTCGGCTCGAAACATCACCGACGTCGCAGTCTCAACGCAGTCATGTCGTAGTCTCAACCCAGCAATGGTTTCTTGAACCAGATCAGAGCAACTGCTTTGGGTTAGATCAAGCCAACCGCTTTTCGCCAGACCCAGAAGATCCCCAGCAAAACCACGAGCCCAAGAAACATCAGCGGATGGCTCCACAGTTGCAACCGCCTCAATGACGGTTCTGGCTGCGGCAGCGCGGCGAGTAACTCGATAATATCCGAAACGCTATTTTGTTCCACCGCTTTCCCTCTGGACACCAATGCGAGTTCCTCAAGCACGTCAGGCCTCGCGGGCTTACCAACCTGTTCAATTGCTTGCCCTCGCACATACAGCGTTGTATCCAGCTTCACGCCTGTTTGCTGACAGATGACTGCGACGGCATGTTTCCCTGGCTCCTGCGGCGTGAACCGCCCTTGGAAGACGCCCCACTGATCATCCTCTGCCGTCAGTCTGACAGTGTCAACGGTCCCGGTTGGTGCAGTGACCGTCACCAGAACATCTCCCTGTTGCAAAGGCTCGCCACCTTTATCCATCACGTGTGCGCTGAAAGTGAGAGTCTTGCGCACTTGAGGCTGGTCTGGTTTATAGAACAGCCGCATCCCTTTGCCTTTGACCATATTTCGTTGATAAGCCATCCAACGCACCACTTGGCCCCAGAACCGATAATGGTATTTATCTTCGACGCCCTTTCGCCATCGCCACGCGCCGTCCGTGCCCATGAATAGCACTTTTCCCTCGCCGAATGTCCTTGTCACCAGCAACGGCAGTCGCCCGTACTGATTACTCATTTCGTTGTGCACAGCCAACACCTCGGCGCCCGCCTTGGCCCTCACGACAGGCGCGTACCACTGGAATCCCGGAAGGTCCTCCCAAACCTGCACGTTTTCATCGCCACTGTCCGCCAGCTTGGTCAAGAGACTACCACGGCCTCTTTCGGTGAGTTCAAAATGCCCTGCAGTTCGCGAACCCCAGCCGCCTGGCTGCGACTCGTCCATGACCACCGGGTTCAACTCTTCTAATGCCGTTCCCTGCAAACTGAATTGCCGCCCTTGCAACCCTGGCATGAACACCAGTCCGCTTGCTTGTTGCTCAATTAGACCTTTTAACAATTCGCACTGTTCTTCGGTCAACTGGTCGTCATCCAGACCAACATCACCAAGAAACACGACATCATAGGTTGCCAAATCTTCGATCGCTTCGGGAAACAACTGGATGTAATCCTGAGACCCACCGCCGACCTTTTCCAATCCGGGATGAAACAGCAAACACGAAACTTCAACTCCTGGGTCCCTCGACAGCGCATTACGAAGGTACCGATACTCCCATCTTGGATAAGACTCGACCACTAGCACCTTCAATTGCTCTTCGCGAATCACAATGGGAGCTGTCTGCTCGTTGTTGTCCGCAATGGTTTCCTCGGCCTGCCTGGGAAGTGACACTGAGATCGTAAAGTCTCCGGTATCCGTTGTCTTCCAATTGAACGCATCATAGGTACGCCCCATCGCGGTGACACGAACATCCTTGGTCAATTTGTCGCCATTTGAAACTTCCATCGTGACCGTTGCGACAAAATCCCGAGGCAAAGAGCTATCAATGGTGAATGGGATACGAACAGGTTTACCAGCGGCTCCGAACGTCGGAATATCAACGCTAAGTAATTCAACATCAGGTAAACGATTGGGGCTACCTGCAGCGACCGTAAAGATCGGGACCTGCTTGGTCCGCAAACGCGAGGCGGCTTCAACAGGAGGCTCTCCTTCATTCCAGTCACCATCAGAAACCAGAACAATTCCCATCAACTGCCCAACTCTTTCGGCAGTCTCCAGCAATGGGTCTTTCAGGTTAGTCACGGTGGGCTTTGCCTCACTTGAGCCACCTGCCTCATTCCCCCCAAGCTGTTCCTCCTCTTCTTTTTCCGTTGGCATCCCTGCGCTACTGATCGGCTGCAGCACTACATTCAAACGCTCATCCAAAGCCGACCAGGCAGCGGAATCCAACAGCGGTTTGATCGCTTCAGCACGCGTAATGGCTTCTTTGCCTTCCGCCCCGTCTACCAACACGTCGCGTGTCTCCATGCTACGAGAATCGTCCCAGAGAATCGCAATCGTGGGCTTGTTATCAGGTTGGTACTCTTCGATCCACTCAGGCTGGTTCAACAACACCGCAATCATGGCAACAATCAGAACTCGCAACGCTTCCAACTTCGCAACCGATCGCAGACGCCCACTCCGCAGCCACGCGTAATAGCTGACAGCACAGGTCCCAAGAACCGCCACGACCGACAAACTGATCGAGAATGGAGTCGCAAGAAATGTCAGGTGCTGAAAACCAGTCACGCCACACCCCCTACCGAAACATCATCGGCATGAGAGTCTGCTCCGGTGTCGCTGAAACCACTCATGTGATTTACCTGTGTTTTTCCTGTACCGGCAAATGACGTAACGGCATCATTCGCGGTAATTCGTTTCGGAATGCACAGCACTGCTTCGGCAATCAGTGCAACCAACACAACGATCAAGAAAAGCCGCCAGATCTCCTGAATCAAGCTACTATTGTTTTCGGCCCTTTGATTAACACGGTCAAAATCGAGATTTGCAAAAAGGGTTTCAACGCGTTCCGCTGGCACAATCGTTGCAGCGTCTTCCCCGGCACTCCGGTTGATCGCAAGCAGCGATCCGT
>Ga0315322_10002023_pt1 | contig 15726 bp, 18 predicted proteins | sample M110021515metaG_FD_203461 | JGI IMG/M metagenome (GOLD analysis project Ga0315322, IMG submission 203461) | Ammonia-oxidizing marine archaeal communities from Monterey Bay, California, United States - M1 100m 21515 | ecosystem: Environmental > Aquatic > Marine > Intertidal zone | place: USA...
CAAGTCATCTCGCGTAAACTACGTCGATAATTTTTATCTTCATATTCAAGATGCCGAGTCTAACGGTGACGGCGGTCCTCGTAACCAGTTGCAGCAACTTGGCACTGGGGTCGGTGTTGCCTCGATAAGCTCAAACTTCAATCAAGGTACCATAGACGTTACTGGACTTGATCTGGACCTAGCCATTGAAGGGGGAGCACTTCCTAACGCTGGCGGTTTTTTCGAAGTTACCGACCCTGCTACCGGAGAACTCTTTTATACTAGGGCTGGCTCTTATGAAACAAACATAGCAGGCGCGGTAGTCACCCGAGACAGGTTTCGCTATCAACTTCAAGGTCAAGACGGCGCTCTGCTCTTGGGGGCGCAGGAAGGTGAGAATTTACTTGCCCGTCGTGTGGAGGAAGATGGCAAGGTCAACCTGCTTGTGAATAAAGATGGTCTAGATACTTTACGTACCGCCGGTCAAGTTAAGCTCGTTAACTTTTCAGCGCCTCAATACCTACGTCGTGTCGGTAATGGTTACTTTTCCAACGGTTTGGCAGGCCAGAACATCGCAGGAATGTTGGATAACCCTTTGCCGACAATTGGATCAAACGGCAAAATCCGACAATATGCTCTTGAACTTTCGAACGTGGATCTCACTAATGAGTTTGCATCCATGATAACCCATCAACGCTCTTTTCAAGCTGGTTCCCGAGTCGTCACTACATCCGACATGATTCTCTCGGAAGCCGTTAACTTGAAACGATAACCGAATCTTTAACCAAAGTCTCGTTATGTGTGCTCAAATCGACGAACTCCCTGACAGTCAAGATATTCCTACTCAAGGTGGTGGCGGCAATTTAATACCCGTGATAATTGGGGTAGTACTTGCCGTGGCAATATGTCTCGTAGGCTGCTATTTCTTAATAGACTCTCTCAAACCTGCAGAGACTGAAACACCGACAATTACTGAAGGTGGCCAACCATTGGATATCGAACCATCCGGAGATGAGAAGCTCTATGAACTCAATGACTTAATAACAAATCTCGGCGGACCGGTAAAGGCTAGGTATATCGACGTTCAGCTTAAAATGGAGGGTCTGGCGGGTGACTTCGAGAAGATTCTCGAGACAAACGAACACCGGATTAGGGACAAGGCACTTACCATTCTTGGAAACTATACTTACGAAGATGCTCAACTTGATGGTTTCCAGGAGCGGGTTCGAATTGATCTTAAAAAAGGTTTTTCCTCTGTCTTGCGGAAGTACAGGGATGGTGAGAGTGATCTCATCCGCCAGATTTACTTTACTCAGTTTGTGATTCAATAAGTTTCCCGTTTTCTACTTTTCAGGCTTTATCCAAAGCATCTTAAACTTTTTAGACCAATGTCCAACGATCCATCACTCGAAGACGAAAGCTTCGATATAAGCGAAATCGAGGGTACTGGAGAAGGGCAACCCATCTTTCGTTGTGACGGTGAGCGTTTTGCGGAAGATGCCGAAGTCAAAGTAAAGAAATACGATTTCACCAATCCCATCGTACTCACCGAGTCTGATTTAACCAAACTGAAGACCAAGAGTGAACAATTTGTTTATTATCTGGCAGGTCATCTGTCGATGTTTCTCCGAACCGAGTTCAACCTTACTCTCGACGGTGTCTCTGAGGATTTGTACAGCAATTTCACTCAGTCTGTTAAGGTCCCTTCATGTGTTACGCTCTTTAAAATTCAAGAATTAAACGGTGTTTGCCTACTTGACGTTAACTCACATCTTGCTTCGACGGTAGTTGATCGAGTTCTGGGAGGCCGTGGTTCTACTACTCCCGAAGAGCGTGGGCTAACTGATATCGAAAAAGCTTTGGTAGATGATTTTAACGTCATTATTCTAGAAGAGTGGTGTAAGCAATGGCAGGATTTGATGACTCTTCATCCATCCATCATCGGCAATGAGACTAGCGGACGTTTTCTGCAAACGTCTCCATCAGATGCAATGATGTTGATTTTGGACATGGAAGCTTCATTCGGAGATGTTACGGGACCTATCAGGGTGGCCATTCCATACTATACGCTGGAACCTCTGATGAACCGAATGCTTGCTCCGGATAAAAACTTGGAGCAACTTTCGGCTAAACCTGCTCGATGGCAGGATGTCTATGATGACATACTAGTACCATTGTCAGCCGAATGGGATGCTTTTGAGTTGTCCGTTCGAGATCTTATGGCACTGCGTGTAGACGATGTTGTGGAGATGCCTACTCGACTTATCAGTGAAACTAAAATTAGAATTGAAGACAGAACGTGTTTTGTCGGAGAAATAGGACTAGAGGGAGAACAAGTTGCTTTTAAGGTCAACGAAAGTTGCGTTGAGGCAAATAACCTATTGGGAAAAAGTCATGGATAGCAGGAAAATGGACGTCGTGATGGACGTTAAAGTTAAGGCAACCGTACAATTGGGAACAGCAGAGCTCCCCATGAGGGAGGTCGTTGAATTAAGCCCTGGAGCCCAGATTCAATTGAAGCAGAATGCAAAGGATCCAGTCGGTCTTCTTGTTAACGGTAAATTGATCGCTTACGGAGAAGTCGTAGTCGTTAATGATCGATTCGGCTTGAAGATAACGGAGATTGTGGATTCCGCTCCGTGAATGTCGCGCCCTTTGCGGTGCTTGCTTTTGTTGCCGCTTCGCCGCCTTTGACATCGAGTGCATGGGCTTTGGACTTTTTGGCACTTTCCGAATCACCAAAAATACCAACTGGGGCGAATGATTTATTGTGGGGTGGAGCCAAGGCGATTGCTCTTTTGGCTTTTCTAGGTTCTGGTGCTCTATTGCTGAACCATTTCTACAAGCGAAAGCGTCTTGGAGTCAGAGTTAATGCTACAGGTAGAATTCATCTTGCCGATACATGTTCCTTGGGCAATAGGCAGTTTCTAGTCGTTGCAGAATTTGAAAAAGAACGACATTTATTAGGCGTTAGTCAGAATGGGATTAATCATCTCTCGCAGTTGAAGGATGCGAATGCTGTTGAGAATAATTTTGAGACGATTCTCGGTGGTGCTGAGGAAAGCAAGGAACATGAAGGAGAGGGAGTTCATTGAGACTTTTTAGAAAGAGTACATTGGGCAAATTATGTTTGCTCGCATCAGCGGTTGCATTTGTCTTGCTGTGTTCAGGGGATGCCTTTGCACAGACAACCGGAACGGGTGCTCCCGGTCTCAGAATAGATGTTTCTGGTTCAAACGACGAAGGGGATTTCGGTGTCGGTATCCAACTTGTTGTCGCTATGACGATTCTTTCTCTTGGACCATCCGTCATCATGATGATGACTTGTTTTACCCGAATCGTAATCGTTTTGGGCTTTGTGCGTAATGCCATTGGCGTAAACGCAGCACCCTCTAGTCAGATTATAATTGGTTTGGCGCTCTTTCTCACTTTTTTTATCATGGGACCTGTCTGGGATCGAATCTACGACGATGCCGCGACACCTTACATGTCGGGTGAGTTGAAGTCTGGAGACGCACTCATGGTCGCGACAGCCCATATGAAAGACTTTATGATGACTCAGACTCGGCAGGCTGATGCGCAATTCTTTTTGGAGATATCTCGTCAGGGAGCCATGACGAGAGAAGAGATTCCCTTAAGCGTTGTCGTTCCATCATTTGTCCTCAGTGAGCTTAGGACCGCATTTCAGATGGGGTTTCTGATATTCATCCCCTTCATAATCGTCGATTTTATTGTGGCTTCTTCGCTTATGTCCATGGGAATGATGATGATGCCCCCCGTCGTTATATCGATGCCATTTAAATTGCTTTTATTTGTCTTGGTGGATGGTTGGTATCTAGTGATTCAATCGCTCGTTAATAGTTTCAACGTAGCCTGACTTAGATAATTAATCTCAAAAGGAGAAAAATGTCATGACGATGGAAATGGCCGTCGATATTATGAGAAACCTCTTGCAGACAGGGCTGCTTTTGGCGGTTCCTATATTGGGCACAGCAACAGTTGTCGGCTTGATCGTTAGCCTTATTCAATCAATTACAAGCCTTCAGGAGCAAACCCTGACTTTCGTCCCTAAATTAATTTGCGTGTCATTGGCCATTATTGTTTCGGCTAACTTCATTTTGCGAACATTGATGGAGTTTTGCATCTCGATGCTTAACCTCATGCCCATCATGGCACAATGACGATCGAAGCCTCTGATATTATCGTATGGGTGCTCGTTTTTTTACGAACTGGTGCCTTTTTTATGGGCATACCATTGTTTGCTGGAAAGATGATCCCTGTTCGTTTTCGTTTAGGTTTTGGTTTGCTTTTGGCGATTTTGGTGAATCCTCTGGTCCCCGCGAACGTTGATCTAGCCCACCATTTTATAGGAGCTATTCTCTTGGCCATGAATGAAGTGTGCATCGGGCTTTTGTTAGCGATGTCCGTTCGAATGGTCTTTTTCGCTGTTGAACTGACCGGGCATCTCATCTCATATGAGATAGGTTTAATGGCGAGTAACAGCGTGAACCCTTTACTGGGTTCGAGTGATTCCACGATCACTACTCTTCTCTATTACTTTACTCTGGTTGTGTTCTTTGTCGCAGGGATTCATTACGATGTATTATTAGCCTTTACCCTTAGTTTTGAAGTGCTTCCGATAGGGTCTTTCTTCCAAAAGGCGAATCCTACTTTTGGCTTTGTTCGAGAAACGGCAACTGTATGGGTAATAGGTACTCTCATGGCTGCTCCTTTTATTGCGATGAACTTTTTAATTAACATTTCATTTGCCGTTCTTGGTAAGGCAGTACCCAAGATGAATGTCTTTGTTACGAGTTTTTCCGTTCGAATCGTTTGTGGTCTGGCGCTCTTGATTTCGTCTCTTCTTTTAATTACATCCTATGTCTTGGATCACAGTCGAAGATCTGCTCATGTGATGCTCGACTTAATTCAACCCTGAACTTTTGGGTTTAAGCTTTGCCTCATGTCCGAAGTCGACAAAAGTTCCAAGACTGAACCTCCGACGGAGAAGCGTTTGTCCGAGGCAAGATCTAAAGGACAATTTGCCAAAGCTCCAGAGATCGGAATGGCATTCACTCTTCTTGCGGGTTTTTTGGTCATTCTGAGTTTTGGTTCCCAAAAAGCCTTGGATCTTGCTGAATTCACTCGGGCGATTTTCGAAAACCTCCATAAGATATTCCTGACACAAGAAGGTGCCGTGAGTAGCTTAGTCGCTGCATACCAATCCCTTTTGCTTATAGTTTACCCGATGCTGATTGCTTGTTTCTTTGCTGCTCTTTTGGCAGAAGGTTTGCAGACTGGTTTTCGCCTTACTCCAAAGGCAATGGAGCCTAAACTTAGTAAATTGAATCCCATAAGTGGGGTAAAAAAGATTTTTGGTCTAAAAGCGTTAAAGACGGCGTTCATTGATTTTCTCAAATTTACGGCAATTGGTTCCGTAGTGTGGGTGACTATGCTTATTTTTATTGACGATCCTATTTTTTATACTCCGGTACCCATTCAGTATATACCTGAATTCATTCAGAAATTGTTCATTACCATGCTTGCCTTGCTGATTTTGACGGTAGCGATTATAGCTATCATCAACTTCCTCATTAAGAAAAAAGAGAATAACGAGGAGATGAAGATGACAAAGCAAGAAGTGAAGGAAGAGCGTAAAAGCAAAGAAGTTGCCCCTGAGGTAAAGTCTGCTCAGCGAAAGAAAGCCATGGAGATGCTTAGCGGTCAAAATCTTGAAGATGTCGGAACTGCAGACGTCGTCGTGACCAATCCCACGCATTACGCTGTAGCGCTTCGTTACCAAAGAGGCACGGATCTTGCTCCTATAGTAGTTGCGAAAGGAGAAAACCTCTTGGCTAGAAGAATAAAATTAATTGCATCGAAGTTTGAAGTGCCCGTGGTCGAAAATAAACCGTTGGCTCGTGCGTTGTATGCTCTCGGCAAGGTTGGTGAGCCCATTCCCCGTGAGTTTTACAGTTTGGTTGCGGGAATCCTTGCCCATGTTTACAAGATGCATTCCTATTATTTTCATCGCTTGAAGGCGCGTCGGCTTATTGCAGATTCTTCTACCTGATCCAACATGACTGCTTTTCTTCAACGTATTCGCGACAAATTTGGTGTTTTGAGCGGTAGCGCGGATCTTGCGTTTGTCTTCGGTTTGTTCGGTGCGATTTTTTTACTCGTTATTCCCGTTCACAAGGATCTGCTTAGTCTTCTACTTGTCTTCAGTATCGGCATATCCTTGCTCATCCTCCTTACGGTCATCTATGTTAAAGATCCTCCCGAGTTTTCCGTTTTCCCGACACTCCTTTTAGCCGTAACTCTCTATCGTTTAGGGCTAAATGTGGCTTCGACTCGATTGATACTTCTTGATGGTGATGCTGGTTCTGTCATCAAATCCTTCGGAACCTTTGTTGTCGGAGGAAATTATGTGGTGGGTGCGGTTATTTTCTTGATTCTCGTTATTATTAATTTTGTCGTCATCACCAAAGGTTCGGGCCGTATTGCTGAAGTTACTGCTCGTTTTACGCTGGATGCAATGCCTGGAAAGCAAATGTCCATTGATGCTGAACTAAATGCTGGAATTATTACTGAGTCGGATGCCTTGAGACAGCGTAAAAAGATACAGAAAGATGCTGACTTCTACGGTTCCATGGATGGTGCAAGCAAGTTTGTCCGCGGAGATGCGATCGCTGGGATTTTCATCACTGTCGTTAATATCATCGGGGGAATATTGATTGGTTTTTTTCAGCGAGATATGCTCATTGGGGATGCTCTTCAAACCTACACGATTCTTTCCATCGGAGATGGTCTTGTTTCTCAGATCCCGGCAATAATTGTTTCGATTGCCGCCGGCATTCTTGTCACTCGTTCCTCGGAAGAGACCAATCTTGGGGAATTCGTGGGACGACAACTTACCATCCATCCTCGTGCCGTAGGCATTGCGGGCTTAATGCTCATGGCATTTGCCTTTTTTCTTTCTGAGACTTTCTGGCCTTTCTTTATCTTGGCTTCGCTTTGCTTTGTCGCTGCATATTATTTGAAGAAAAATGGTCTTGGGGGCGATGCGGAGCTCGAAGAGCTTTCTTCTGGTTCCGATGTAGCTCAGGCACATCAGGCTGGCCAACCTCGATTGCCTGGGGAAGAAAATGCTCAGCTTGCCGAGGCAGGCCCATCCAAGTCCCCAATGGAATCGGCAATTGAGCAAGAGGTGTTCGGTCTTGAAATGGGCTATGGATTATTGGTGCTGGCAGACAAGAAAAAGGGCGGAGACCTTTTGGAACGCATTACCGGCGCTCGTACCAATTTTGCCAAGGAGATGGGCATGCTGTTGCCGACCATCGGAGTGCGTGACAACATCGAGCTTGAGCCGAACGAATATCGATTACTCCTCCGCGGTAAAGAAATTGCAAGGTCTTCAGTATTGCCCGAAAGAGTTCTAGCGATGAACATGGGAGGCGGAGAGACTGGTAAGCTCGATGGAATTCCTACCGTGGAACCCGTTTTCGGGATAGAGGCTTTGTGGATTTCTGAGGACGAACGTCGCAATGCTGAAATAGAGGGATGCACTGTGGTCGATCCTTCTTCTGTTCTGGTCACTCACCTTTCCGATATTCTCAAGAAAAACGCATACCTTATCCTCGAACGAGAGGGTACACAGCAGCTTGTTGATTTAGTGAAGGAACGAAATCCGACATTGGTCAGCGAGTTGCTTCCGGATTTGGTGACTATAGGAATTATTCAACGAACATTACAAAATCTTTTGCGGGAAAGAGTCCCAATTAAGAATCTAACGCTAATTTTAGAAACCATTGCCGATATGGCAAGCATCACCAAGAATCCTGATGATTTGTCCGAGCAGGCTCGCAAAAGGCTTGGAATGTACTTTGTCAAGGATTACGAGGTGGAACCTGGTAAGCTTCTTGCAATGACATTTGAACCCCGATTGGAGCAAATTCTCATTTCTCGCGTTAAAAGAAGTCAGTTCGATATAGGACTTTCGATGGACCCCCACTTGACTGAGGGCATTGTGGGTGAAATGGAGCCGAAGATTAAAGAGATGTTGGAACAAGGCCTTACGCCCATTATCGTTACGACTTCGGAACTAAGGCTGGCATTCCGTCGCTTTATGGAACCCTCCTACCCCCAGCTTTCGGTTATCGCTTATCAGGAACTTCCCGCCGAAACCATCATCGAGCCTTTTGGTGCTATCGCTCTGCCAGATCAGTCTTTACCCGAAGATATTACCCAAGCTATGGATGAAAATAGGCAATTTCAACCCGAAGGGGATTCTGTGTTGGCTGCCTAGTGACCTTAACGTGGAAATTTTGTGAGCACTGTAGTTGAAGATAAAACCGAGCGCCAGGCAGGTAAAAAATACCGTATTATTGTTCGCTCGGCGGACGAAGCGGTTCGTGTCATTCAACGCAAACTTGGCTCTGAAGCACGTGTAATCTCCGTGCGACAAGTCGGTGGTCAAGGCTTGGCCAAATTTATTTCCTCTCCGAAATTAGAAGTTATAGCTGAGATCCCACCCGAGGGACAAGAGCTCGAGGATGAGGTACTTGAAGCGACCGAAAGTCTTTCCACTAGCGAAGGCGATCTGATCTCCGAACCAAAGGCTTCTGATGTGGCGACGACCAATCGAGGTATCCCCGATGAGCCACTTTCGTTATCTGAAGAGGAGTTAAACGATTCAGACATCATGCGTCTGCTCGGGCGAGCTGGTTTCGACTCTGCTTTGCTTTCCGAACTTCGTGCTTGGTCTGGATGGGATGAGGTGAAGGAATTACCGCTAGCGGAAGCTTTGAAGGAAATTACAGTTGGGCTTAGCGATCGCTATCGTGCTTTGGATAATCATGGAACTTCAAATCGAATCGCATTGATTGGCCCTCCAGGCGTGGGAAAGACTACGACCCTTTGCAAATTCATAGCCCACGAAGTTTTTATAAACAAGCATGTTCCTCATGTGCTCAAAGTTGAGAATGGCGTTCCTAATCCAGATGATGCTCTGCGTATATTTTGTGAAGTCGTAGGAGTTACGCTTTATCGTGAACCTACGAATATCCCTCAGGTCAACGATGACAGTCCGTTGTATCTGGATTTTCCAGGTATATCTCTCAGCCATCGTGACGACTGGAAGCAGACGCGCGAAACGCTAGACTTGCTTGATGTTGAAACCCGTGTTCTCGTAATCAACGCAGCTTATGACAGTACTGTGATTGATCAAGTTATTCGCCTGTCTTCGCTTCTTGGAGCTACTCACCTGGCTCTCACTCACTTCGATGAACTATCCAATTCGACCAAGCTATGGCCTGTTGTTTTGCGAAGCGGTCTAACTCCGCTCTGTGTATGCCACGGACAAAACGTAACTGGAGACTTCTCCACAAATGTTCTCAATCAACTCATCTCCCGCACTTTCCCCGAACAACTCCATGCTCGTGGAATCAGTCGTCGTTCCGCATAGCCAATGAATAACGACGCTCGCTTCTTTTTTTGCCTCTGCGGATTTGCTGGTTTCGTCTTGTTTTTTTCGTTGGGGTGGTTTCTAACGGGTAATGCATTCGATGCTCTTTTGAGGGGAAGCATTGGTTGCATCGTTTTCGGAGTTGCAGGACGTGCACTTCTCGGCACTGTGCTTAGGTCCTTGGTTTCAAGCACTTCTTCCGTTGGAGTCGATGGGCCAAATTCTTCCGGTAATGACAGGAATAGTTCGTCGGAGATTTCCCAAAGTGATCCCACTTCTCAGGAACTCGCTGTGCAAGCCTCTGTTCAAGCCACCTCTGAAGCTGCCGCTGGTATTGAACCCGGAGTGGATACTTCTGCTTAGCGCTTGAAACTCATCATGAGTCTCCCAGCAACCGTTTCCAAGCCATCCTCCGGAAGTATCAATGTATCTCCTGAGGATCGCCTTCGTGAAGCTGCTCGCCTCTACAAGAGGACCATGAGCGATGAGAAGGAACGAGAGAAACTCATCGAGAACTATCTGCCCTTGGTAAAGTCAATTGTCTCTCGTATGCGTCATCACTTTCCCGACACAGTTGAATCTGAGGATTTGTATGGCATCGGCGCCAAGGCACTCGTTTTAGCAGTCAACCAGTTCGACCCATCCAAGGGGCGATCTTTTGGCAGTTACGCTGGTTTGCGCATCAAAGGATCTCTTTTAGACGAATTGCGCCGTATCGATTGCCTTCCCAGAGCCAATCGGGCCAAGGCTCGATCTCTTCAGGCTACCATCGCGGAACTTGAGTCCAAATATAAAAGGCCGGTGAGCGAGGACGAAGTTCGCCAAGAGCTAAACGTCGGTGTGAATGAATACCGCAAACTGCTTAAGGAGACTCAGCCTGTCACTTTTGTTCCCCTTGATGCTCCTATTGATTCGAATACAGGCGATGGTGGAACTCCTTCCTCTTTATCCGATGTTCTCTCCGATCCTAACGAGACTGATGCCCTCGAAAAGACTGAAAGTCGCGAGCGTGTGGAAATATTAAGGGAACGAATCAAGGAACTCCCTGACCAACAGAAGAAAATTGTTGCCCTTTATTACTACGAAGAAATGAAATTGGCTGAAATTGCTCAAATCTTTGGCTTGACCGAAGGGCGAATCAGCCAGATTCTATCTCACTCAATCATTAGCCTTCGGAGTCATTTCCGAACCCTTTCGCAAATCAACCTTAAGATCTAAAGATGCTACTTTTAATTGGTATTATTATCGTCTTCGTGTCCTGTCTCGGAGGTTTTATGATGGCGGGAGGTAACCCAATGTCTCTCGTCCACGCCGGAGAAATAATGATCATCTGCGGCATAGGTCTTGGCATTGTAGTGGTCTCTAGTCCCAAAGCCGTGCTTGTCGGTCTAGCCAGCGATGTCTCTAAGGCTTTCAAGGGAGGTATCTCCGACAAGGGAAAGTTTATTGATCTTCTAGTTCTTCTTTACGAACTGTTTATGCTTGGTCGACGAAAGGGAACTCCTGCTCTGGACGAGCATGTTAGCGATGCACAGAATAGTTCGATTTTTACTAAATATCCGTCTTTTCTTAAAGATGAGCGTTTAGTTGAGTTTCTCTGTAATTCATTGCGACCAATAGTCGATGGACGTTGTAAACCTGCCGAGATAGGTGGTATCCTAAAATCGGAGCTTCACAGTCGAGAAGATGAGGCTAGTCGTTCAGTTAAGGCCATTGAAATGCTTGCTGATGCACTTCCCGGAGTTGGGATCGTGGCAGCGGTTCTCGGAATTATTAACACCATGTCGAATCTGGAAGATCCCCAAGCTGTGGGCGGTAAAGTCGCCGCTGCCCTGAGTGGAACTTTCCTGGGTATTTTTCTTGCTTATGGCATTGGGATTCCCTTGGCCAAGCTTGTTCAGCTTAATCAAGGGCAGGAGTTTTTGTATTTTCGGATTGTCGAGCGCTCCGTAACAGGTTTTGCCACTGGTCTTTCGCCTATTATGGCAGTCGAAATAGGTCGTCGTTCTCTTGACTCGGGAATTCAACCTTCAGCCGACGAACTTGAGGAGCAGTGTAAGGAAGCTGCCAAGGGGGGTTGATTTTGAGTGTCGGTGTTTGTTTAAGTAAATGAAACAATTTACTATCCCTCGTAAGCTTCGATCCGGAAGTCATGGAGGTGCTTGGAAGGTCGCCTATGCCGATTTTGTAACGGGAATGATGTCTCTGTTTCTTGTCCTGTGGATTCTTTCACAGGACGAAGAGGTGATCATCGCAACCACTCGATTTTTCAGAGATCCATACATGGCTGGAGTACCTAAATCAACTCCCGTTGAGCAAAAAGATGCCCGCCCCGGTAGTATGGTCGATCAAATTGTAGGTCGTTCAGACACTACTATGCGAAATACGGATGAAACATCTAATATCGATGTAGATATCCTTCATCGAATTGCCAAGGATTGGTATTCCATGCTCAAGCAGCATGAGCTGGATGATGATGTCGTTCAAATCGAAGTCGCTAACGAACGGATTCACGTGACTATTTTTCATGGCGACGACAAACCCCTATTTGAACAGTCCTCGCCCAAGCTAACCTCATTCGGGCGCAAGGTGGTTAACCAAATGGGTTGGTTGCTTGATCGTCATTTACTTATTTCTCGAGTCGATTCTCACACCAATCATCTTACCGATGGAAGGGCAGTTCAACTTGCTAACCTAATACAGAGTCCTTCCGTCTCTCCCTCTAATTCATATAGCCAACTTTCTGATTTTGATCAGGCTAAATTGGCAGAGTGGAAGATGTCGCTGGACCAGGCTTATGAAGTTTTAGATCATTTAACTTACTCAACAGCACCAATAGGTGGAAATAGCGACCTTTTAGCCAAGATTGAGGGATTGAAGGGGCACGGTTCCACTGTACCCAATAAACGCTTCCCAAATCGCCCCGATAAGAACAGGCGAGTGGAATTGAGCCTTGTCGTCGATAAGAGCAAGGCAAGCCTTGCTCAGTATCCGAAACCCTAGTTGGAACGAAACTTGCTTTTAGCCTAATTGTGGAAAATTATCTTACAGGTAGAACTGATTCGACTCACCTCGCGCTAGAGGAAGCGGATAATAGTTCATTTCGTTCCTATCTTGAGCAGGACTCTTCGTCTCCGCACGATCCCTCTGATGAGCAACTGCCTGTAGAAGCTTCCGCGGATGCAGGTGAAACTGCTCTTTTGTACGAAGAAGACGGTGGTCCAAAGGTTGAAGTGATTTCAATTGATGGCCGCCCGGTTCAGATAGTGGTTCATCTGGAGAGTGGCCGTATTCTCGAATTGAACTGCGAATATTGACCCTTTTCATTTCTCGGCTGCCAAGTTTGTCTGCAACCAGAGAAGGATATACTACATTTCGTCTATATTTACATCCTTTCCGTTTCCCTTGTTTTTCTTGTCGCTTTAACCCGGCGCGAATTTTGCTCTACGTGAGGGCGTGAATCTTGCACTTTATGAGAATGCCTCTGCCCTTAGGGGGTTGGAACAGTACCAAAACGTAATAGCCAACAACATTGCCGCCAGTCATGTTGCTGGTTTCAAGAAGGTGGCGGTGAGTTTTGAGGCGGTTGACGGTGGCGAAATTGCCCGCAGTACGCACGATCGCTTGAGGAACGAAATGCCTGGATCATTTCCTGTCATGAAGAATCAAGTGGATTTTGAGGAAGGTGAACTTCGCCAATCCAACAACCCAATGGATATGGCAGTCCGCGGTGAAGGATTTTTCGGATTGCTCAATGCAAATGGAGATGTGGCTTATACCCGAGATGGTCAGTTTTATTTGAATGCGGATGGCATCATGGTGAACAGTATGGGGCACGAGTTCGCTGGAAATGGAGGCAACAACATTCAAACCGTACCAGGCGGTGGAGATCCTACAATTGATAAAGAAGGCCAAGTCTTTCAAAATGGTCAACTTCTCGGACAAGTCGGCGTTTTCGTCTTTGACGACCCGTTGATGCAACTTCGCAAAGTGGGTGGGGGCTTTGTCGCCAAGGACCCCGAGGTTGAGCCAGAGGCGGCCGATCCTGCTGATTTTGTGATCATGCAAGGCTATGTGGAAAACAGCAATGTTTCTGCTATTCAAGAAATGATTGGCCTTATCGAAGTTTCAAGGGCTCATGAAGCTAATCAGAAGATGATCCAACACTTTGACCAGAATATTGGCAAGGCTATCGGTACCTTAGGCGCTACTCAATGACCTGCCATTTTTCTCTACTTTTAAATCGAGCGAATCCGAACAAACCGAAACTACAATGAATCTTTCACTCTATTCCGGCTCTACGGGCATGCAAGCCCAACAACTTAACTTAAATGTCATATCGAATAACATAGCCAACGTAAATACCACGGGCTACAAGAAGAACAAAATCGAGTTTCAAGATTTATTGTATCAGAACCCTAGGCAAGCCGGTGGACAAACAGGCGCGGGTAATGTTATTCCTACTGGCGTTGAAATGGGTAATGGAACCAAGGTAGTTGCCACTCCTAAAGTTTTCACCCAAGGAACACTTACGCAAACCAGTGAGAAAATGGACGTCGCCATTGATGGCGTTGGATTTTTTCAAGTTGAAAGGCCCGATGGTACCGAGTCTTACACAAGAGACGGGGCTTTCAAGGTCGGTCCTGATGGTCAATTGACTACTGCTGACGCCCTGCCGCTTGCCGCAGGCATTCAAATTGACCCCGAGGTCACCAATGTTTTTGTTTCCCCCACCGGGGAGGTTTCCGTGCAGACAGCGGATGGTGAACAAATTATCGGTCAACTCGAGCTTGTTCGTTTCCCTAACTCCGCAGGACTTAAGGCGATGGGCGGTAATCTATTTATAGAGACCGAAGCCAGTGGTCCGCCTGAAATCGGTGCACCCGGCGAGAACGGTTTTGGCGTTCTGCAGCAAGGCTATCTAGAGATGTCCAATGTTAATGTGGTTGAGGAAATGGTTAATATGATAATCGCCCAGCGTGCCTACGAGATCAATTCCAAGTCCATCCAGACATCTGACGAAATGCTTGGCCGGGTAAACCAACTTAAGCGCTAAATGCGAGTATTAATAACAGTTTTGGCGAGTTTTTCTCTTTCTGCTATATTGCAGGCAGATGTTACTCGCCTTCTCCAACCTCTAAACTTGGGCGACTTGCCAACTGTTCGAACGGCAGTCACTCGATCAGGGTTTATTTCTTCAGCTCCTTCCATCCCCAGTTCCTACACCGCGTCGATTTCAACCGTCAAGGGATTGGTTGTTCTGGATGCGGAGTTATTGGAGAAGAAAATAGCTTCCGTGCTTTCGCATCGCTACCAAGCGTCCGGACATGTTATTTCTCGACTTTCTCGCGAGTGGAAACCGTTGAATGTTCCAGTGGACTGGAAATTCAATTTCCGACAATCCATTCCCGATGAGTTATCTGCAAACGCTTTTGTCCGGTTTTCAATTACTTCCGGCGGTATCGATTTAGGTGAGTGGGGTTATCCGGTCAAATGTTCCCAGATGGTTGACGTAGCAGTAGCTAAAGTACCTCTTAATCGAGGGAGTCGAATTTCTCCTGACCTTTTTTCTTCTAGTGCGATGGATGCTCTTGGGATGGGCGCGAACTGCGTTTTGTCAGACGCTCGCTTAAATGGTTACCAGCTTGCTTCTAGCGTCAAACCCGGGACTGTTTTGAAATGGAGTCACCTTTCGAAGATGACACTCGTCCGAAAAGGACAAGTCGTGAATGTTTTTGCCTCAGGGAAAGGAATCTTTGTCGAAATGAAAGGTCAAGCAATGGAGGATGGCGTAGAGGGTTCTTTTGTTCGCATTAAAAATATTTCTTCCAACCGTGAATTCCAAGCTAAAGTTCTTAATGAAAACAGTGTCAAAGTTTACTTCTAGTTTTTCCGGTATACTTTTGTTGGGTTTCTTGTTCTTGCCCCTCGTAGATGTTTATGCTGCTTCGCTCTGGCTCAAGAGTACCAATCGTGGCAAAGGCTTATATGTAGATAAGCGTGCGCTTGCCGTGGGCGATTTACTTACCATTGACGTGAGTGAGAGCGCTTCCCTTGCTGCATCTCAAAACACGACTCGAAACCGGCAAGCTCAGGTCGAAAACGCAGTAAAGCAGTTCCTTTTCGCTCAAAGCAAAATGGGTACCCACAACGGTGGTTTGCCAGGCACCCAAATAGAAACTAAAAACAGTTCTAAGGGTGGCGGTTCAATTGCAAATACTCAGAATCTTCAGGGAAAGGTCAGTGTTGTAGTGATCGACATGTTACCAAACGGGGTTCTG
>Ga0315322_10002026_pt1 | contig 15711 bp, 17 predicted proteins | sample M110021515metaG_FD_203461 | JGI IMG/M metagenome (GOLD analysis project Ga0315322, IMG submission 203461) | Ammonia-oxidizing marine archaeal communities from Monterey Bay, California, United States - M1 100m 21515 | ecosystem: Environmental > Aquatic > Marine > Intertidal zone | place: USA...
GAATTTAACTAGCATACTTTTCATTCATAAAAAATTTAATGTACTCCATAAAAAAGAAAAATGTGAAGATTGAGAAAAAATCCATTTGATAGATAACTAACATAAAGCAAGATAAAAAAACTAAAAAAAAATCAATATCCCTCTTTTTAAATATTCTAATTAATGTATTAAAAGGATTATATAAAAACACTAATGTTAATGGGAATAATGAAAATAATAAATTAATGAATGAAGAATCAGACATGTGACTTCTAAAATCAAAATTAAAACTTAACGAAGAATTAACAAGATTTGTAATAGAATCTATTCTTCGATAATCAGATATAACCTCTAAGAAAGTATATGTGCCAGTGTTAAAAAAATTATTAATCATTGTAATAATATCAATATTGTAAAACACAATAATTGGGGTTATCAATGCAGTTAAAATTCTTGTTTTTTTATTAAAGCACGCATACAACAAAATAAATGAACAAACAAAAACACTTCTTGTTAAAAAAATACTGCTATAATAAATGGTTAATAAAACCAATAAAATCAGAAATAATGAATGAAAACTTTTATTACCAATGTGTTTAATCTTAGTTCTAACTAATAAATATAAAAGCACAGAAAATGAGAAAAGCACTAAAGGAACCACATTAATGCTAGCTTTAATAAAATATTCTCCCAATTGATCTAATGAAAAGTCTTTCAAAACATTGTTACCCAAATAAGAAAGACCTAAAATATCTTGAACATCAGTATACAAGTATGCACTAAATAATATAAGGAAAAACGAAGAAAGCATGATTGGTTGATAAAATAATTGCAAGAAATCTTTTTCTGAATTCAAATTACTGAACAAAAAATGAGGAAGAGATGCTGCCATAATTAACGAAGAAATAGTTCCGGAAAATCCTAAAGAAGACATAGCTAGTGATATACCAATCAAGATCATATACATTATTGAAATAGGGGACATGTTTTTATTATTTAAAGAAGAAATAATTAATGAAAAGAGAATAATTGAATAGTTTAAGATTGTTATAAGTTGATAATTTTGATTAAATGCTAATGGAAGTGCATGTAAAAGAAGGAATACAAAAAATAAAAATTTTATCAAAGTAGTTCTTTTTAAAATCATCTTATATTTTTTGAAATAAAATCTTCAAAATTAAAATCATTTGAAGCTTCATTATAAGTTTTTTGATTATTTTCACTAAAATGTTTCGAAAAATCAATTTCTAAATTAGGATCTACTATTACAGAATTTGAATCCATTAACTCTCCGAAATACTGGTTTAACCTTGTGAGGTTATGATCTAAAAATATAGTTTTTAATCCATAATCAATAGCGTCGAAAAGAGAAGCTGAATTGAAAGTTATGTGAAGATCACTATTAGCAAGTGAATACTCTAATGGCTTTTGATTACAGAGAGTGAAATCCACATTCTTGCAACCAGCAAATAATTTATCAAAAGCTTTAATATGTGACTTGAGTAAATTTTTGTTTTGGATTTGAATTGGATGTAGCTTCAATACAAAATTATAATTGGATTTTAAAATCAATTTTAGTAAAGCCTTAGGAAAAATTATTCCTTCATGCATGTTATTCTTAGAAAAAGCTAGGCTATTATAAAAAGGCTGAAACGTAAATAAAATTGTTTTTACTTTTGTTTTAATTAATGTAGTATTTTCTTTGCTAGGATAAATATTTTCATAAAAAAATTTATTTAAATTTCCAACTAAGACAGGTTTTGTATAATCTTTTAATTTCAATGCGTTTTTATAAGACTCTATGTTTCTACATAAAATATAATCTGGCCAAGCAGAGTTCTGATAGTGAAATCTTCTATCTAATGAATAGTAGCTGCTCGATTCTTCAGTTCCAATAACACCATGCTGTACATCTATAATTTTTATTTTATTTTGTTTGGCAGCGATACACATCTCAAATGAAGGTTGTATTGCAATAATTAGTTTTAAGTTTAGCTGTTCATAAAGTTTATTATAAAATTTAATCAAAGGATCATCTTTTGTATTTTTCAAAGTAATAGAACCAGAGGTAAAAAGCCTTCTTAATAGAGAAACTATTACGTATAAGTTTAAATTAATAGTGTTCCCAGATGCTTTATTTCCACTATACCTAGAGAATGGTGAAGCTAATGTTATGTTAGAATAATTATTTAATTTAAAAATAAGACTATCTATTAGCGGACTGTAATATTTACCATTCAATAAGAGAGGCCTCGAAACATCATGGCATGAATATAGAATATCTACTGGAGGAATTTTTTTAATTCTTATAAAAAATCTAAATGCATTAATTAAACCAAGAAAACTAACATTTCTTCTAAATTCATATACACGTTTGATATCGTGTTTAATACTTTTAATCATTATGTAACCCTTATAATTCCTTTTAAATTTGAATTATAGATATACATAAAATTTGAATTGATATTCATTCTATTTAAAGTATCTTATTTTTTAATAGTTAGCAATTTGATTGTATATATTTTTTGTTTTAATTAACTGACTTTCTATGGTACAAAAATCTTCAAAATTATTATTAATAAAATTATATACTTGTTGGTAGAGGCCTGGTTTATATTTTTCATCAAAACTATAGTCAAGATCAATTTTTTCAATTATAGTAGTGCCAATATCTTGTTTTTGTAGAATTTCTAACGGCTCAAGATAATAAGCTCCTTTTTTTGTTAATACTCTTATAGCCCATCTTCCTGCTGATAGCCAGTTGGCATGATATGTAAATGGAATATTTTTTTCAGTTTCTCCTGAGCCATAAAATATACTAGCACTTGGATGCCATGGTATCTGTGCTTCACCAGAAATATTTGAACTTATGTTTTTTGGTTTTCCTATTAAATAGAAAACTGTATCTATCACATGAGAAGAATTAGCAATAACCCACTTTGCTAAAGATTCATTATCGTAATCTTCGGGATTAATTGTATGGATCCATTCCGTAAACTCAAAATGAACACCAGTGATACCCCCGTCTTTTTTAACAAGTTTTTTGAGATTCTGAATTGAAGAATAAAATCTACGATTATATGCGATCAATACTTCAGCATGGTTTTTATTTGATAAATCCGATATTTTTTTAAGTCCAGAGATAGTTAAGTCACCTGGCTTTTCTAATAGGATTTTTTTTGCACCAGCATTGATTAAGGATTGAGTCGTTTGATTGAGAAAGCTCACATTAACTGTATTGATTACATGTGAATATTCTGATAATATATTATTTGATAGAAAGTGTTCTATTCCACCAGAATGGACTTTAACCAAGAATTTTTTCTCCATTTTTTTGCAGTTACTTATTCCCCTACCAACAACTTCATATGCTATATTAAGACCTGTTAACACTTTTGCATATTCAGTTGCCATATATCCACTACCAACTATCAAAACCTTAGTAATTTTTTTTAAGTTATTGGACATAGCATATCAGATGTATGGTTATTGTTAAGAACATTATTAAATGCTCTAAAAAGGGAAGTATGAGCCAATAAAGTTTGATCTATCTTCGTTAACTTACATTTATTATTAAAAATATCTTCAATAATATCATGAGTCAATTTACTTGAGGGGATCATTATGAAGTCATTAATACTATTTACAGATTTATCAGAAATAAATAATTTCCCAGTTCTTTCGTTTAGAAGGAAAGTTTTTTCTCCTTGTGAAATACTGATAGTTACACCTTCTTTCAGCTCTAATTCTGTATTTAAAGTAATACCATCCCCATTATTATTTGCTAATTGAATCATTCCATAAAATTCTTTATAAATAGAACCCCTTCGATTTTCACCCTCCAATAGCTGAAGATCAAATTTTTTTAATTGAATTTCATTATTATTAGTTAAATATTGAAATATATCAACATAGTGAATAGCAACACAGCCCAGACCTAATTCAAAAGCTCCGCCGCGAACATTAATATTTATTTTTTCAGATGAACGATTTAATTGTTTCTTGATGTCATTATATGCTACAAAATATCTATTCGCAAAATTACAATATGCTACAGAATCAGATTTCTCTATCATATCTATAATTTTTATAAATTGTTTTTCCGATTGAAAAACAATTTTTTCAAGTAGAAATTTTCTATATCCCATGACTAGAAGAGTTTTAACAATTTCAAATCTAGGAAAAGAAGATGTAGCAATTATTGCTATATCCAATAAAGGAATATTATCAATTTTGCTGTACCATGTAAAATCACTTTTTCTTGCATTAATTCTTTTTATATTTTGTTTAATATTTTCATCAGAAGGTTCAAGAATGTGAACTTCATAATCTTCTTTCTTATCAAGAAAAGATTGAGCATGTCTACATCCCATAGCCCCAAAGCCTACAATTAATATTCTTTTTTTATTCATTTGAATCTTTGTATATCGGATTTTTTAAATACCATTCTCCGTCATTGTCTTTGTCCCAAAGATGAGGAGATCTCCAAGAATCAATTATTTCCCAAAATTTTTCCTCTGAAATGTTGCAATACTTTAAAAATACTTCAAAATATTTTTTAGGAAATTCTCCATCAAACCTTTTAACTAGCTGAACTCCTTCTTCTCTAGTTAAATGTCCATCTCTGATTTCATGTGCACTATCAGAAGTTGCTCTCCCTAATCCAAATTTTATATATGCTAAATAGAAATGAAAACCATCTATTTGATCGTCTAATCCCGCATATTTTTGATATGTTCCCTCAGTTCGGACAGGATTAGCTTTAAATCCTGTATTTTCAACACAGTAATAATAAAATTCTTGTGGAACCCATTTTTTATAATAGCCATAAAAATGAATTTCACAATTCATATCATCTAATTCTTTATTATCTGGCGCCATATACGGCTTAATATCTTTTGATGATATTCCATACTTAACCAAATCTTCAGGGCCAAGTCCAGAAAAATAATGTTTTTTATGATCAGCTTTGTAATCTCTTGTGGGAATAAAAGCATTTTTCATATCACCTCCATATTCAACTTCACCATTTTCTCCATACATAATTAAAGGCACTTTATATTTTGCAGCTATCTGCATAGGAAAATTGGCTTGTCCATATATAAATGGTTGAAAAGGGTCACCCAATATCTCAAAAGATAATTTTGTAAGCTTCCTATGTGTTTTTCCACAAGGCGTACCTAATATGTTGGCTAAATTTCCTTCATGAATCATACCTTGAAAGTTCTGCCAACCAACGTCAGTATAAAGGTGGGGAGACCAAGTAACGGTTAAAGGGTTCATTCCATATTTATGTTTTAATTCATGTGCTATATAGGCACTATCTTTTCCTCCGCTAGAAGGCACTATGACATCAAAGTCTCCATTACTACTTCTATGCTTATCTAGAAGGGTATTAAGTTCTTTTTCTCTTTGATTCCAATCAAACTCTTCCTTCTTATATTTTGCAAAATTACATGCTGAGCATACATCATTATCATCAAATTGAATCCTTGGTCTCTGATTAGATATTGTACATTCTTTACAGAATTTTACCTCTTTAGGAAGCTTGTACATCTCTAAAACATTTTTTTTCTCTATCATAATGTCCTCTTTAATTTCTAATAATTATATTTTTAATATTCTCATATATTTCTAAACCCTTAGGGCCACTTTTCTCTGGATGAAATTGCATCCCAATAATATTATCCTTCTGAAGCGCTGAACAGTATTCAATATCTCCGTACTTTGATAGTGATAATATATCACCGTTATTTTTAGTTTTTACAAAAAAAGAATGAACAAAAAACATAAATTCGTTTTGTTTAAGCGAGCTGAACGGACTTGCTTTATTAAAGTCGATTTTATTTTCTGAATAGATAGTGTTCCATTGGATTTGTGGTACTTTAGTATTTGTATTTTGAAAAAACTTAGAAAAATGCAAGCATTCTCCTTCAATTAATCCCAGTCCATTTTCTTTACTAGACTCCTCGCTTTTATTTAAAAATAATTGCATTCCTAAGCAAATTCCAACTACAATTTTTCCAGTTTTAATAAAATTATATATTGGATCAATTAAATTTCCCTCTTTTAGAGATTTCATGGCATCCCCAAATGCACCTACTCCAGGTAAGATAATAGCATCAGATTTATCAATTTCGGATTGGTTACTTGAAATTATTGGTGTCATACCTACATAATCACAAGCCCTATAAACACTTTCTAGATTTCCATTATCGTAATCTATTATTGTTATTTTAATATTTTTTTTCATTATTTTTTTATGGCCTTAATGATATATTATTTTGTATTAAATGCTGTTTTAAGTCAGTAATGTTGACAGGTTTAATTCGTTCAAAACTTTTATTGCTATTAATAAAATCAAAATTTCCTTCTTTTTCATTTTGGGTGTTATAAATATTATTTTTTTTAAAGCTTTCTATTGCTTCATAGTGAAAGAGAGATGCACTACATACTGCATCGCATTTACTTTTATTTATAATATCAAGTACATCTTCTTTGCTACCAGCACCACCATGTACGACGACAGGCACAGATGATATTCTGTTAATTTGATTAATAAAGTCGAGATTAAAGCCATTACCAGTTCCTTCATTATCTACAGAAGTTAAAATAATCTCTCCAACTCCAAATTGTTGAATTTTCTTCGCCCAATCTAAGCTATTTAGACCTGTATACTCTCTGCCGTTATCTGTAAATGCGGTATAGCTTCCATCGTCCTGCTTTATAGCTTCGATTGCAATTGATATTGTAGATGACCCAAATTTATTTACAGCACTTTTTATAAAATCTGGATTTTTAACAACAGCTGTATTGAGTACTACTTTATCAGCACCAGATCTTAATACCATATTAATATCTTCTATAGTTCTTAGTCCTCCTCCTACACTTAGGGGAATAAATATATCTTTTGATATATGTTTAATCAAATCATGTAAACTATTTCTTTCATAGAGACTGGCAACTACATCCATCAAAAGGATTTCATCAGCTCCATTATCATAGTAATATTTAGCAAAGACAGCAGGATCTCCTAGAGCTCTTAATCCTTCAAGGTGAATACCTTTCACTAGGTTTGGACCTTTAATATCTAATCTTGGTATTATTCTAACTGTTTTCATATTTTTCTTGAATGATAGCGTTAGCAATTAACCAATCATATTCTGTGTCAATATCGAGTGAATAAATAGGATCATCAATATCATATTTTATAATCTTATTAAAATTACTAAAACCCTTAATCTTAAGATTGGCTACATTAATAATATAAATTGATCCATTGAATTCCCAAACCTCTGGACAATCTTGAGATCTTTCAAAAGTGCTTTTTTTACTTTTTTTCAAGAATCCACTATCATTTTCTTCGTAAAGATTAAAATATGGATTGGCTTTTCCTTTTTTAACAGAAACAACCATATCTATACTCTTAGAAAATTTTGCAATAGCGTTATTAATATCTTTTAACTGTCTAAAAGGGGAGGTTGGTTGTAGTAAAATAATCATATCTGGTTCATATCCATTGTTGTTATACCAATTTAATGCATGTATCAAAACCTCTTCTGTTGAAGAAGTATCTTGAGCTAGTTCTTGCGGTCTTAAGAAAGGTACATTTAACCCCGATTTTTCAACAACTGCTTTAATTTTAGTGGAGTCGGTACTAATACATATTTCATTATCATTAAAAATTTCTCTCGCTATATCAACAGAATGCATTATTAGTGGCTTAGAATCTAATAATTTTAAATTTTTATTGGGCAATCTTTTTGACCCAGACCTTGCAGGTATTATTACTAATTTTTTCATAAGTCTAAATTTTTAATATCCTCATTTTTACTCATATTACTTAACTCTTTAGAGAACCCTTTTTCTTTTTTGGATAATAGTCATTAGTGTCCCAACGAGGAATCTCTAAAAAACTATCTTTTAAAGTAAAAGTTCTTGGTTTGGTGGTTAATCCTAATTTGAATCCATATTTTTCTAACAAATTTAATGTAATTTTATTATAGCTTCCATAAGGATAACACATTGTTAAGGGATACTCATTACTATGCAATGAGTTCAAAAATTTAATTGATGATTTTATTTCATTTTCCTGTTCGTCAATAGTAAGTGACTCAAACCAAAAATGAGACTTCCCATGACTTCCAAAATGCATCCCATTTGAAATCATTTCTCTCATTTGGTCTTTAGACATATACAGCGATTTTGATAGGTCAGTCTCGTTAATGTCAGCAAGCTCCTCTAATAATAAACGACAAATCTTACTCCTCACTTCAAGAGGTAGAAATGTTTGAAGTAATCTTTTTATAATTATCGTCTTCTTTGTATCATAGCGACTTGAAGTGTTTATCTTTTTAATATACTGAGATAATGATTCTTTTCTTTCAAAATTTTTATAGTGAACTGACATCCTTTCAAGAATTAAATCTTCATTAGAAGAAGCAAGAATATAGTGTATGAGATTTACATCTAGGACTAAATTTTCCTCTACTGTATCAACAGGAGAATAAAAAGAACCTTTAATACCTTCTTTTAATAACGCACTAAATACAAAATCATAATGGTCAATGTATCCATCGTCGAAAGTCAAAACGCAATTCTTATCGTTCTTTTTAAAATCACCATTTAAAAAACCTTCAATTGATATCACATTATACTCTTGATTAAGAAACTTTATCTGTGACAAAAAATCCTTATAATCTAAACCTTTAATATTGGGAAAATTTGAGTTTTTTAAATCTCGAACGTAATGATACATTATAAATTCTACCATGATCTTAAATTTTTATATTTGGTCTATCCTGATCACTGTCTCCAATAAAAAATCTAACGCGATCAGATTGACTTTTGTAACCAACTTTAATTTCTATATTTTTGTTGATAAAAGGAGACAAGTATAACGGTATCACTTCTTCTGAAGATTTTAAAAACATATCAATTTCAGGATCCACGGAATCGTACATTACCATTTCAATAAGGTCAATCTTATTATCCTCCATGTATTGTATCAGAGCACTTTTAAATAAAATAGAATCCATTTCTCCAATAACATCAACTATTCTAAAAACACTATATCCTAGATATGATATGGACCTTCCAATAAAACGAAGATTACAATCAGCAATCTCAAGAATCGTATATTCATATGTTGGATGGTGTAGATATCTTTTTGTATAATAATTTTTATCTTTAAATGGTTCGCAGCGAGGGTTGTTATGTGTATTAAACTTTTCATCAATACCAATTAATTTATATCCTATATCAGATTTATTGATTTTATTTTTCCTTAATCCTGGATAATGGAGGTTAAGATAATAATGTTTTGTAGAATTAACTTTCCATCCTAGTATTTTATAAGATTTCACAGCATCTTCACTAATACCTATAGCACCAATGAAATTTGGGGTTTTATCAGAAATCAATCTCTTTAAGATACGTAAACCATCTCCTTTCACATTTATTGACTTCCATATTGCAAGCCACATCGAACTTTCTTGATCATTAGAAGGAATAAATCCTAAAACAGATTGAATTTCTCCTTGAATATTTAGGGTTAAAATAAACGAATAATTATCCTCGTCAATTTTATGTTGGTAGTCAAAGATTTTCTTTTGCTTACAAAAAATATGGTCTTTTTTCCAATGAGTATCTATGAATTTTAGAAATTCTGATACTTTATTTTTAGTAAGATATTCAATTTTATTAGATTGTTCCATTGTCCACATGGATTACTTCACCTGTTATTCCTGAAGATTTATCTGAAATCAGAAATTTTACGGTAGAGCTTACTTCTTGCACGGTTAACTCTTTTAGTTTTGAATTTCTTTTGAATATTTTATTTCTTTGTTTGTCATTCAGACTGCTACTCATATTAGTATCCATAAAACCTGGACATACAATATTTGATCTGATACCTAATCTACCCCATTCTCTTGATGTGTTTTTACTAAAGGCCTCTAATGATCCTTTTGTCGATGCATACATAGCTAACCCTTTATAGCCCGTATGAACACTTATAGATGATACATGTACTATGCTTCCGCATGTTTTGTGGAGTATCATATCTCTAATTACATATTTTGTCAGCATCATCGGGCTAAATACATTGATGTTATACATATGAATTAATTTCTCGTAGTTTAAATTCGAAATGATATCATCGTATGCAAATGCTGCATTATTAATAAAACCATCTATAGGCCCTCTATCTTTTATAATATTCAAGTATAAGTCCTTTATTCCATCCACATCATTTAAGTCATATTTAATATCATCGCTACTGCGACTTAATCCTATCACGTTATATCCTGAATCCTTTAATTTACCCTTAATATTTTGTCCGAGACCTTTTGAGTCACCAGTAAGTAATATATTTTTCATATCATTAACCTTTTCTTCCCATTAGATACGTGTTCAAAGGATTCAACCACCCTAATAACCTGAGGAATTTTTTGTTTGTCTGTAATCTTCATCATTTCTTTTTTTATATTTTTCGAATCGATATTTTTACCAATGACATCTGCACATACTATGGTTCCTAACAGGGAATTTGGTTTCCCATATACATGAACATCAATTATATTATTAATTTTCAGTAATGTTTCTTCAATTTCTGATGGTGATATGCGATACCCTCCTGTATTCAAGTATCCATTTGAACGCGATACAAATCGAAATTGAGAGTGATCAATCCATTCAACAATATCATTTGTGTTAAACCATTCACTTTCCTGCTCATTTTCCTGAATCGAGTTCAATAAACTTTTTTGTACATGAAGAGTCCCACCTTCAATTTTAAGAAGGTGTTTATACTTATCGGGAATAGAAAAGAACTCAGTATTTGAGTACAAGAGACTACCTGTCTCAGTCGAAGCATAAATATTGATATATTCAGCGTTGATAAATTTATTTTTAGATAATTGAATTAAGTTCTCCGTTATTTTCTCTCCACCCGTTGTTATTTTTTTTACAGATGGTTGTATTGATTTAAGATGAATTAACAACATACTTAAAAAGGTCGGGGTACATGTAAGGTTGGTAATTTCATGTTGAGAAAGTACTTTCTCTGAGCAATTAAAATTCATTCCAAATAAATAGAATATGGTTTCCCTATTGATGAACGACTGAAAGAATACTTGAGTACTCGCGAAAGATCCAGCGGGATATCCCATACCCCAAACTTTCTTTTCTTTTTTTGTATTTAATTTAACATGTCTAATACAATTCTCCATCCTTACTTCAATTGATTTGGATGTGGATGTTGTGCCAGAGGTATGTATTTCAAAACTTAAGGTATCCTTGTTGGCTATAAAGTGTTTAATTATTTCATCAATGGAGTTTGGATTATACCCTTCAAGAAGCTCTAACATTAATTTTAAGAAATAATTGTATCCCGGAATTTTTTCCTGTGATTTACCCTTTTTTATATCTTGCAAAAGCTGATCATAGGAAACGAACTTACTATTTTCAATCCAAAAAATCATTTTAGTTGTTTCAGAATATCACCTACATTGTGTACCATTATATTTTCAAAAATATCTACTCCAAACTCTGATTCTATTTCAACTGTTAATTGTGCAAGGGCAAATGAATCTAACCCTAAATCATTTGTTAGGGTTGTATTTTCATTAATCTCATCAGTCTTAGGTTTAAGATTGTTTTCATTAAGAAGATTAAGAATTATTTTAATTAATTTGTCTTTCATTGATTTTTTGTATTTAGAATATTAAAGGTACAAAAAAAACTAAAATCTTACGAGCCTTTTTGAATTATATAATATATCCTTTAACTGTCTAAAAGGGTAGGTTGGTTGCAGTAAAATAATCATATCTAATTCATATCCATTTTTTTCATAAATCCAAATTTTTAATATCTTCATTAGCTTGTTTATAGTCTTCAATTGAGCCAATATCCATCCAATAGTCATGAGTTGGATACGAAATTACTTTACACTTATTCTTAATGAGTTTTTTTACTAAATCAGTTGCATTATAATGTTTATTCTTTGGTATTTCAGAAATAACTGATGTTTTTAATAAATATATTCCCGCATTACAATAGTGAGTATACTTAGGCTTTTCCTCTAAAGATACAATGCTGTTGTCGCTAGTTTCAACAGAAGTAACCCCATATGGGATATCTATTGAATAGGGAATAGTTATCATAGATAAATCTGCATTTTTACTTTCAAAATCTAGAAAAAATTGTTCATAGTCTATTTTTGTAATAACATCAGCATTAGTTATTAGGATATATTTGTTTTTGAAATTATTGATTTGAGATACGGATCCTATAGTCCCCATTGCAAATTTTTCATAAATATATTGTAGATTTAGGGCCTTATCTTCTTTGTTGCAATAAAGTGCATTTAGATGATTTTCTATTTTCTCTTTCATATGATTTAAGCAGAAATAGTAGTTAGTAATTCCAAATTTTGATAGTCTATCCATGTTGTGTTGAATTGAAGATTTATCTCCAACTTTGAGTAGTGGTTTAGGAATATTGTCTGTTAACGGTTTTAGTCTAGATCCCAATCCACCAGCCATTAACACAGCATCTACTGGTAAATAACTATTTTGAGTTCTAAAATTGATTACATCGATTATTTGCTTTTTATTATTGAGAACAGGTATGATTTCAAATTTTTTACGTAAAGATATTATAGAATTAATAGAATAGTTTGATTGCGTAATATATGAGGGGCTATCTTTTGCAAATTTTTCAACTGAATCGTCTATAGTCAAACCAGAAAGTAAACCTCTTCTTAGATCTCCATCAGTTAAGCTACCAATAAGCTCACTTTCTTTATTTACCAAGAATAAAATTTTGTCATAACCAAGTTCATTTAACTTTTTTAAGCCTTCTTTTGCTGTAATATTTGAATAAGCTATATATTTTTTATAGGTCATAATTTTTTGATAGTTTCTATAATTTTTTCAGCTGTATTTTTTTTTAAAAAAATATTTTTACCTGAATATTCAGCTAATTTTTTAATAGAGTTATATTCTTGAACGATATTATTTTTTGAAAATGGGACATCAAAAACATTTTTATTTTTTAATCTACCTTTTTGTCTATCACCAACATTGATAACATACTTTTTAAATGAAGCCGACTCTATTATACCACTAGAAGTGTTACCAATCATCATTGAGGCATGATGCATAGCTGAAAAATAATTTTTACGACCAAAATTTTCTACTATAGATATTTTATTAGGATACAATTTTGATAATTTAATCATAGAGCTTCTATATAAATCACCTGCAGCATCAGCATTTGGCAGAGTAATAACAATATTAGTATCTTCACTAATTTTTTTTAGGCTTTCAAAAACAACATTTGCATAAGCCTTATTTTTATCTAATTCTACAGTCTCTGGATGAAAAGTAACTAATATGTAATCTTTATGAGGAATATCAAATTTTTGGCAAACATGTGACCAGTCAGGTAATTTCATTTCATTTATACCGTCAAGACTTAAGGCTCCATGGTTATATATATTTTCTTTACTTCCAGTGATACTGGATACTTTATTTAAGTAATGATCTGTTGATACAAAATGAATCTTAGAAGCTAATGTTATTTGATGACGATAAATATTATCTAGAGAACCTAGAGTTGTTTCTCCGCCATGTAAATGTATAAATTTAATCTCAAAAGGAATTCCTGATTGAACTGCAGCGCTCATTTCAAATCTATCTCCAAGAGCAATTACATAATCAAATTTATTATTTTCCCAGTATTCAGAAAATTTTTTTATTAATTGGCCATATGAATTCGCAATATCTAAAGGTGAGTCTTTATCCGACATACCTTTTATAATATTTATATTGCCAAACTTATCTTGATTAATATCATGAATTGTTTGTCCATATTTTTTTTTAAGATGCATTCCAAAAGCAATGATGGTTAAATCAATTGCTTTATTTTGAGATATTTTTTTTAACAATGGTTTATATATGCCATAATCAGCTCTCGAGCTTGTTAATAAGCCGATATTTAACTGTTCTTTATTACTATTCTTCAAAATCTTCATAAGTTATTTTTTCTGACATCCTTAAATTTTTGTTGAATGTTTTACCAACTAAATTAGGAATTTCCATTGGAGAAATACCATCTCCTGGTCTAAGTGCAATAATCATATCTTTGGCAAGCTTAGTACCTTTTTTTATATCTTTACTTAAATAAAGACTTTTTCTTGCTACTGATTTATTTTTGATTTCTGAAGCAGTTGGTTCTTTACTACCATCTCCAGAGCATGCAATTTCAATATTTCTGACTGCATTAACCATATTTTTTAACTCCAATGGTTCTAAAGAACAAGCATGATCAGGCCCCGCTAAAGATCTATCAATTGTAAAATGCTTTTCAATTACTTTAGCTCCTAGAGCGACTGCCGCTATTGGAACTTCTATTCCCAATGTATGATCACTATAACCAATATCAACATTAAAATGTTCTTTAATTTTTAGCATAGCTTTTAAATTTACATCTATCATAGGAGTGGGGTACTCAGTATTACAATGTAAAATTGTTATATCATTAATCGAAAGTTTATTAGAAGTAAGAATTTTTATTGCAGCTTCAATTTCATTGATTGTGGACATTCCTGTAGATAAAATAACTGGGATTTCTTGATGAGAAATTTTTTCTAAGTAATAGTAATTATTAATTTCCCCGCTCGGTATTTTTATCAATTCACACTCTAGGCTTAATAAAAAATCTAAACTATCTAAATCAAATGCAGAAGATAGAAATTTAATATCTTTGGATTGGCAATAATTAATTAATTCTATGTGATCTGTTTTACTTAATTCTAAACTTTTGAGCATGTTATATTGTGTATCATTATTTTTTGTATTTGATTTTTGATACTCACTTTTTTCTGCATCTTTTGATGCTAAATTTTCTGCTTTAAATGTTTGAAACTTTATATAATCAGCATTAGCATCACTAGCTATATTAATCAATTCTTTTGCTAAATTAATATCGCCATTATGATTAACTCCAGCTTCTGCTATAATTGTTACGCTCATCTATTTAACTGTTGAATTTGCTTTAATGAATGATTTTTCAGGTATTGTAATATTATTCTTAGTAATTGCACCGCTACCAATAAAAGTATCATTCCCCACAATAACAGAACCGTTGACTACGGCTGCAGTTGAAATATGACAATTATTTCCAATAATAACATCATGTTCAATTAAAGCTTTTGAATTAATAATACAATTGGAGCCTATTTTAGTGTTTGCATTAATTATTGCATCGTGCATTATAATTGTACCATTTTCTATAGTGCTATTTTTTGATACATAGGCTCTAGGTGATATAACAGTTGCTAGATTCAATTGAAGATATTCCAATCTTTTATCAGGAGCTCCTATTTGGCCCATAGTGACTAAGAAATAATTCTCTTTTTTTATATAAGATTCAATGTGATTATCTGTACCAATTACTTTATAACCAAGAATATCTTTTCCAATATTATTAGATAAATCAAATATACCTTTTATTTGATATTTATTTTCTTGTTCAATGACATCAATACAAGAATGACAATGTCCACCTCCACCGATTAAATATATATTTTTCATAATATTGCTGAGCTCGGTAAATTAACTATTCTTTTCTCTAAATATTCAGCATTTTTTTGACTATCTCTTTGCACTTTTTTATACATTGGAAGGCGATACATTAATGTCCATATAGGACGTGTCATAATTCCTT
>Ga0315322_10002027_pt1 | contig 15709 bp, 13 predicted proteins | sample M110021515metaG_FD_203461 | JGI IMG/M metagenome (GOLD analysis project Ga0315322, IMG submission 203461) | Ammonia-oxidizing marine archaeal communities from Monterey Bay, California, United States - M1 100m 21515 | ecosystem: Environmental > Aquatic > Marine > Intertidal zone | place: USA...
TATCGAAAGCTGCCCAAAGTGGATGGATTGTTGACTCACCCTGACCTGGCAAAATTGCCACATTCGGTAGCTGTCACTGCTATCCGGCAGGTTTTGGAGGGGTTACGAGATGAAATCGCGGATGGGACCCTTTCTGAATTGCCTGAGATCGTACCTCTTGTGACTTCCGTTGCTGAATTACTGATGGAAGGGAAGATGCGCCGGGTGCTCAATGCGACGGGGGTGGTGGTGCACACCAATTTGGGCAGGGCACCGTGGAGTCCGACAGCGATACGGGCGGCTACAGAGGTCGCTCGCGGATATTGTAATCTGGAAATGGATCTTGAAACGGGGAAGCGCGGTGGCCGATTGGATGGGCTGGCGGCGTTAATGCGTCATTTGACCGGATGTGAAGCAGCGCTGGTTGTGAATAATTGTGCAGCCGCTGTAATGCTATCACTCACAGCATTGGCGGACGATCAGGAGGTCGTGGTCTCTCGGGGAGAGTTGGTGGAGATTGGAGGCTCTTACCGGGTCCCGGATGTCATTCAGGCCGGTGGCGCCCGACTGGTGGAGGTGGGTACAACGAATCGTACACGCATTGCAGATTATGCGGCAGTGGTGAATGAGGAGACCGGAGTATTGCTGAAGGTCCATCGTTCAAACTTTCGCATTGTTGGGTTTACCGAGGAGACCTCCCTGGAAGAATTGGTCGAGTTGGGAGAGGAGAAAGGGATAGCGGTGATCCAGGATCTGGGTAGTGGTGCAATTCGCTCGGTGTGCGGCGAGCCTACAGTAGCGGATAGCGTACAGGCCGGTGTGGATGTGGTGTTGTTCTCTGGTGACAAATTATTGGGCGGACCCCAGGCAGGCATTGCTGTGGGCCGGAAAGAAGTCATCGAACGAATGCGCAAGCATCCGATGTATCGAGCGCTTAGAGTGGATAAGGTTATTCTTGCGGGGCTGGAGGCGACCCTTGCCTTGTATGCGACGGGTGGGGCGCCGCCAGTGGTTCAAATGGTAGAAGAAACGACCGTGCAGCTCTCGAATCGAGCCGACGCGCTGCTGCAGGCGTTGCGGGATGTGGAAATACCCGGAGAGCGGAGAGCCGTGCAGGGGTATGTCGGGGGAGGAGCCATTCCTGAAACCCAGATAGCCAGTGAGGCAGTTGTTCTTCAGCCTGCGAATATAGAGCGGTTTACAAGTGCATTACGGAGTGGAAAGCCCGCAGTGGTCGGTCGCGTTTCTGAAGGAGAGTTCTGGATGGACGTTCGAACGATCGTCGAGGACGAGATACCGATATTAGCGAATTGTGTGTCGCAGTGTTGGGAATCGGCTAAAGGATCGCCATGACTAGAGCATTTTACGAACAGCTTGGTGCCCCACGAGACGCGGAAGTAGAACAACTTCGGAGTGCGTATACTCGGGTTATCACGCAATTGATTCGGCGCCGTAAAGGTATTGTTGAGCAAGGTGGTGACCCCAGCAGAATTGATCTGGATCGTGCGCAACTGGAGGAGGCCTGGGAGGTTTTGTCTGATCCGGTTCGTCGTCGTAAATACGATGCGATGCTGGAAGTGATGGAGAGTGAGGAGAGGGTTCAAGAAGAGGGTCTCTGGGAGCGCGTGGAGAGTGCTTTTGTGGATCCTGCTGCCGCTGCCGTTACGCAACTGCTTGATCAAACCACTCGTTTGGGCCTGGGCAGACTTGAGGCGAGGGCTGTCCCACAACCGCCGCCGCAACCATTGTCAGAGCCACCTGATCCCACCCTGATTCCCCACCCGGAAGATGAGGGGAAGCGTGCTGAAGCAGAGAGTGTGGACTGGGAAGACGATGTGCCTTCAGAGGTCGTACAGCTTCCATCGGCTGCCAAAGAGGATCCGAATCCGTCGTTTCGTGTGGTGGATGGAAGAGGCAAGGGTTCACCGATTATCATGCTTCCACATCAAGAGCCGAGTCGCCCCGCCTTGGCCGCAGAAACCGTACGAGGCCTTGTAGAGAGCCATGGCTACTCGGGTACAATGCTAAAGGCGGTTCGTGAAGAGATGCACATGACGCTGGAGCAGCTGGGTACTGCGACCAATATTTCAGAGGGATATCTGGAAGCCATTGAGTCAAACGCCTTCGATCGGTTGCCGGCGGCTACGTTCGTTCGTGGCTATGTTCGCGTGCTGGCTTCGACGTTGGGTCTGGATGAGCAGGCCGTCGTTACCGGATATATGAAAAACTACTCCGTCTGATGACCGTTCATCAATTTATAGTTGAGGAAAAGGGTCGTTTAGATAGTATCGTAGCCCAGTCGGTAGAGGGCGTTTCTCGCTCCAGAGCGGCGAAACTGGTTCGTGAGGGGTATGTACAGGTAGAGTCGGTGGTGGTGTGTAAACCTTCCCATTCAGTTGTACCGGGGCAAGGGATTACGCTGCAGGTCCCTAAACCCACTCCGATGGAGTCTGTAGCACAAGACATCCCGTTGGAAATCGTGTTTGAAGATGCGGATATCTTGGTGGTGAACAAGGCTGCGGGCATGGTGGTGCACCCTGCGCCGGGTCATCCGGATAAAACCCTGGTGAACGCGCTATTGCATCATGTGGAAGATCTTTCCGGGATCGGAGGTGTATTACGGCCAGGTATTGTGCACCGTCTCGATAAGGGTACCACGGGCTTGATGGTTGTGGCGAAGCATGATGCGGCCCACCACAATCTGTCCGAGCAGTTTTCCACCCATGCCGCAGGTAGGCAATACCTGGCCTTGTGTCATGGCTCGCCAAAAATAGATGAAGGAACCATACACACCCGGCTTGCTCGACATCCACGGGATCGCAAGCGCTGGGCCAGTATAGAATCTGGTGGGAAAGAGGCCATTACACATTGGTCTGTCATTACACGCAAGGGCACGATATTTTTGGTGCAGTGTCGGCTGGAAACGGGTCGTACGCATCAAATACGGGTACATCTCACCGAGTCGGGCTGGCCGTTGGTTGGTGACCCGGTGTATACGAATGGGTTGGCCAAGTTGCCGGCTACCCTAAAGCCTCTGATTGATTTGGGTGCACAGCGTCCGTTGCTGCACGCTTGGCAGCTTTCCCTAAAGCATCCAGCCACCCAAGCTCCCCTTCGTTTTCGGGTACCGCTTCCAGAGGATTTTACACAGTGTCTAAACGCCCTGGGCGTTTCCTTTTCGCTCCCCCTTTAATAAAAGGAGGAGCGTCGTTTTCTGATTAGTTGCAGTCAGAATCGGAAGCGGGATCGTAGTACCGATCGATGGCTACACTCGAATCGTAGCTGGCTTCTTTGTTCGCCACCAATTCAATTTCGAGGCATTTTTTCTTGCCATCTTCGCAGGGTATACAGGTGTCGCCCAGGAATGCTGCTGCCGCACAGGCATCACCGCCAGGAGCGATGGAATCAAGCGGGCGGGTGTCCAGTAATCCCGTAACGGTCGTGTCGTAGGCCGCAGAGCCATCCGCTGCAAACCATCCACTAAGTTGGAAGGATTCGATAGTCACGACCATATCTTCGGAAATAGATAGAGGCATATCTGCTTTTCCAGATACGAACGCGGGATTGGAGGAGAAGTCGATAGGTTCTCCGGAGTCGATGACTGGATAGCAGGGAGCTTGTTCGATGGCACCCGACGTTCCATCTGCTCCAATGGCTGCCACCATTTCAATGGTATTCGCCGTACTATCCACATCCATCACCTTGAGAAGGAAGTATTGAAAATCAAATTCGGTGGGTAGTAATGCCACGGCATTAGGCTTGTTCCAGACCATGTCTTCATATTTCTGGACGAAAAGTCGGCCGTCAAGGATCTCAGGATCCTCTACTGGATCTGCATCGGTGTCCGTATCGGTGTCCGTATCGGTGTCCGTATCGGTGTCCGTATCGGTGTCTGTATCGGTATCGGTATCGGTATCGGTATCGGTATCGGTGTCTGTGTCTGTGTCTGTGTCTGTGTCGGTGTCCTCATCAATGATGGCTTCACCTTGGCAGGCGACAATACTTAAAAGGGCAAAAATAGATAACCAGCGAGTCATAAATCCTCCAAGATACTAGAATAAACAGAAACAGAGATAACACAAAGGCCGGCCCTTGGGGACCGGCCTTTTAAATTTTTATGTAGAAGCGATGGCTCTACTCTTCCTGGCACTCTGGCTCTTCCGAGCAGGCTTCGAGCGCACAAGGATCTTCAATCTTAGTGAGTGGTCCTTCGCCTTCAGGAGCAGAGATGGAGTCCGCGACCAATGACAGGCAGAAGTCGCCGGTGCCATCGGAGCAGGGGATGCAGTTGATACCCAAGCTGCCGGCCAACACGCAAATCGCGTCGTCACCAGAGGTTTCGTCACCCATCAACGGAACGAGTGGGCGGGTGTCGATAGAACCCTGAAGGTTCACACCATCGATGTAATCTCCAGCAGGGGAGAAAGAACCGGACAGCGCGAAGTCTTCAAGCGTTACGGTGAATTCATCCACGGAAATTTCGAAGGAGTCACCACTTACAGCGAAGAAGGGACTCTCACTGAAGTCTGCAACTGGGAAGTCAATGGTTGGGTCGCAAGTGGCCTGTGCGGGAGGCTCGGAACCATCTTCGGCAATGGCGCCAATCATTTTGATTTCGCCAGCGTCGGTGGACTCGATTCCAACCAGTACGTCTACCGTGAGATATTGACTCAACAGTGCGCCGATGCCCTCTGGCTCCACGAAACGTGCATTTGCCAAATCCAACACATAGGATTTGCCAACCAGGGCGGTAGCATCTGTAGCTGCTCCAACCTCTGAAGTGGTCCAGTTAGCGACGATTTGTTTGGTTTCGCCATTGCCACAGGTGTAGTCCAGTGTTGTGGAGTACTCGGTGCTAGGAGCCAACGGTGCGTCGGGTGCGAATACCAGAGAATTGTTTCGCCATGAGGATGTGCCGGCCACTGCTGTACCTGAACTATCTGCCACTGCGATGGTGGCGTTATCGTCTTTTTCGGGCTTGAAGTTTGCTTCTACCGAGGTTCGGTAGTAGGCGCGTGCCTCATCAGGTGCGGGAAAAACATCTACTTGCTTGATATTACATTCAACGACATCGTCCGTATCCGTATCGGTATCGCCGTTGTTACATGCCATCATGGCCAAGCAGGAAAGCACCATAGTGCCTTTAATCAGTTGCGTCATTTTGTGGTCCTCCAAGAACACTTCATTTATTGCAGAGTACAGGCCGATGTAGCCGACAAACACCGGCTCTGTCAAACTGCTATCTGGCAGATTTTACCGCATTGCGACCAGAATCGTGGCCCATTTGCAGGAGATGGGCCTGCATTTTGAAGGTTTAACCTGCGGTTTGTGGCGCAGCGCCGCCCGGTGTTCTGTAGGGTCGAACAAAAATGCTTTCTTCAGGTTTTTCCCCGGCCGGCTTGGAAAGGGCCTTGTTCAAGGTGCTGCGGTATTTGGAATCGGGAAAGTCTTTTTCCATTCGATCCTTCATCGCCAGCGCTTGTTGAGACATACCCCACTGATGGTATGCAATACCGAGCATTGCTGTGGCGCGGGGTGCGGTGGGAGTGTTTCCATAGCGCATAAGCAGACCTTCCAGTCGCTGCTGTGTGGCGCCCCATGCTTTCCGTCCTGCGTAAAATTTGGCGACGTGCAGTTCCTTCATGGCCAGACGATTACGGGCCTTCATGGATAGTTTATCCACCTCCACGAGGTGCTCAGAGTTGGGAAAACGACTGTCGAACGCTGCCCAGGCGTTTACGGCTTGGCGGGTGGACGTTTGATCGCGTCCAGCAAGGCGGGGTGCGCGTTTATAAATAGACAATCCGATGCGGTAGGACACGTAGTCCATCTTTTGGTGTCGTGGATGAAGTCTACTGAAGTCTTCATAGGCGATCCTCGACTGCTCAAAATCCCCACGTTTGTAGTAGATGTCGGCCACAGAGAGTTCGGCCAGAATAGAAACCGGGTTGTCGCGAAACAAATTTCGAACGCGATTGCAGATTTCTAACGCTTTGGTGTAGTAGCCCCGCTGAAAATTGCGGGAGCAGTCCTCGTACAGTTGCTCTGCCGTTTTGCCTTCTTTTTTTGAAGAGAATAGCCCGGCCTGTGCCTGTCCGGCATTGAGCAATAAAAAGCAAAAACCAATGAGTGTAACGCAGCGCAACAACTGACTCCTCCAATGTCTCTTCGGTAGCCGTCTTTGATTGCGCGCGCAAGCCCTTGCCGAAGAACAAACGGGGAATATGTTCGAAAACTGGTGGTCCCGAGGGGTCCGAACAGGGAGGAAATTCCGTTGTCTGAAACTAAAGCCCGGGCGTTGCCCATCACGTTTAGCAGTTTTGTGGTCTCGTTAGCCGGATCGGCAATGATGCATTTGGGAGAGGCCCCAAATCCAGGTACAGGAAAAGCGAGCCAGAATTTACCGCTGGCACGCAATACCATTGACTTATTGGCCATGTTGGAGGCCAAGACGACAGGCAATTTGGATGATGAGGAGAAAAAACTCCTCGATGCCTTGCTCGGTGAATTGTCTGGCAAGTATCAGAATATTGCGGGTGAGTCGTAGGGAAACGTCATCGTGCGTCCCCTGCAGCCGCGCTGCAAGGGCCACAAGACACCACCGGGCCTATCACACAGTCATGCCGCCATCGATATCGATGCAGCGACTCGTGAAATAATCGCAGTTGAAGATAAACTTCACTGCCATGTAGATTTCTTCGGGTTCAGCGACCCGGCGCAGAGGCACGGCCTTTAACATGCCTTCCAAAACCTCTGGACGCATGCCTTGAAGAATAGGTGTATTGACGAAGCCTGGAGCCACGGCCCCAACGCGAATGCCATGACGGGCCAGCTCAATGCCCCAGAGTTTGGTGTCTGCAACAAGTCCGGCCTTGGCCGCTGAATAATTGGTTTGCCCGGGGTTTCCGTGTCGAGATACCGAAGAGATGTTCACGATGACAGCGGCTTTTGTACCCGATTCAATGCAGTGGGCCGCGAAATCGCGCGCACAGAGAAACGGTCCGGTGAGATCTACATTGATGACGGCGTTCCAGTTCTTGAGCGACATTTTCTTGATTTCACCAGTCTTTCTATCTTTTTTGACCAGCAGCCCGTCGCGGAAAATTCCGGCGTTATTGATGAGACCGTTTAGTCCACCCAGGGATTCCTTTGAATCCTTGATCAGTTGGGCAACTTCCTCTTCATCAGTAATGTTGGCCTTAAACCCAACCACCTTTCCGGGAAGGTCTTTCGCCTCCTCTTCTACGGCTCGAATTCCTTCTTCATTTAAATCGCAGAATGCCACACTCGCGCCATCGCGAGCCAGCGACAAGGTGAAGTGACGACCCATGCCGGATGCGCCGCCAGTAACCAGAACCTTAAGATCTTCTATCTTCATTTCATCCTCCGTGGTCGAGTGCATTAACCATGTTTGCGTTGCCGCACGAGCAGAGATGTTCCATCATGGAGAAAAAGAACTCACAACCATAAAAATCGGAGGGGGGCTCTCCTAGGATAGCTGCTCTTCTGCGTAGCGAAACACCCGTTCCAGCGCCTGTGGGATCCCATCGGGGTTCTTCCCTCCGGCTTGTGCCATATCCGGGCGACCGCCTCCGCCTCCGCCGATCAATGGTGCGATATCCTTGATGACCTTTCCGGCATGAATGCGCGACCCGGCGATGTCTTTCGTTACTGCGGCCACAAGCAGCGCCTTGGGTCCCCTCGCAGACGCTAAAACCACGAGGCTCGATCCCAGTTGGTCTCGTAATCGGTCTGCCTGTTCCTTTAGATTGCCATCGAAACGGGCGGCCAGAATTTTTACGCCGCCAATTTCACGTGCACTGCCGAGCAGGTCGTCGGCCTGGGCGCTCGCCATCTCACGCTTTAGGGTTGCCAGCTCTTTCTCGAGGGCCTTGCGCTCGCTCTGCAATTTGGAGATGGCCTGCGGCAAGGCTGCGATATTGGTTTTCAAGGCGCTGGCTGTGGTCTGGATAGAGGAGCGGTGCTGGTGGATTTGTGCGAGTGCACCCACACCTGTTTGCGCCTCGATTCTTCGTACCCCTGCGGCGATACCTGCCTCTGAGGTGATAAGGAATGGACCAATGGAGCCGGTTCTGTCTACATGGGTGCCCCCACATAGCTCAGTGGAGTATCCGGAGACGCTGACTACGCGCACCAGCGCATCGTATTTTTCACCGAACAACGCCATTGCACCACTGGACTTTGCCTGTTCCAGAGACATTTCGCTGGTTTGCAGTGCCTGATTCTGCAGGATTTGCTCGTTTACCTGGTTTTCGATTTGAAGAAGTTCCTCATTCGTGGTGGCCTTATGATGAGAGAAGTCAAAGCGAAGCCGGTTTGAGGCGACCAAGGAACCTTTCTGTGTCACATGTTCGCCGAGTACATCCCGCAAGGCTGCGTGTAGCAGATGTGTGGCGGTATGGTTTCGGCGAATGGCGGCCCGTCGTTCAATATTTACCAGGCTCTTGACCGTTTGGCCCTGCTTCACCTGACCCTTGGTGACCACCCCATGATGGATGTGCAGGCCGGCTGATTTTGAAACAGAGTCGATGGTGATGGAAAAGCCTTCTCCTTCGAGATGCCCGGCGTCTCCTATCTGGCCGCCTGATTCACCGTAGAATGCGGTTTTGTCTAATATGAAGAGTCCCTTTTCTCCGGGTGCCAACTGATCGACCCGGCGGGCATTTTTCTGTGTGTCTTCGTTGCCGGCTTTTACGATAGCAAGAATTTTTCCTGTGCCTTGTACGCCTTCATTATTTTCGGAGGGATAGCCAGTGAATGTGGTGTCTCCTACTTCTTCAGCGATGATGGGCCAAAGCTCCCCAACGGCCTGTTCCCCGGAACCCTTCCAGGCGGCTCGTCCCCGTTCTCGTTGGCTTTCCATGGCCTTTTCGAATCCCGACTCATTGACGCCTACGCCTTGCTCCTCGGCGATGAGTCGAGTGAGATCAATGGGAAAGCCATAAGTGTCGGAAAGGGTAAAGGCGATATCACCAGGGATGCTTCCTCCCTTGCCAGCGCGCTCCAGTTCTGTGTTGAGGAGCTTCATTCCTCGGTCGAGGGTGCTGCGGAATCGGGCTTCTTCTCCCTGGACTACTTCTTCGATAAACGATTGGCGTGTAGCCAACTCCGGATAGACGGGAGCGAAATCTTTGATCACTTGATTCACGACGTGGTGCAGGAAGTTCTGTTCCATGCCCGACTTGACGCCAAATCGAATGGCCCTGCGCATGATTCGCCGCAGCACATAACCGCGTGCCTCGTTGGAGGGCATGACCCCGTCGCTAATCAAAAAGGCCGTGGCCCTGGAGTGGTCACTGATCACTCGCATTGCCACATCCAGGTCGTGAGAGGAACCATAGGGGGTCCCCACCAGTGAAGCCGTGCGCTGAATAATACCCTGGAACAAATCTGTGTCGTAATTGGACAGCACGCCCTGCATGGCCGCCGCCACCCGTTCCAGGCCCGAGCCTGTATCGATAGATGGTCTCGGTAAAACCAGACGAGAACCGTCGGTTTGTTGGTCGTATTGCATGAATACGAGATTCCAGATTTCTACATACCGATCCCCGCCGCCGGCGGGACCCCTTGTGTCATCGGAGACTGCTGTACCGTGGTCGAAGTGAATTTCCGAGCACGGCCCGCAGGGACCGGTGGCTCCCATAGACCAGAAATTCTCTTTCGCATCCATTCGCTGCAGTCGGTCCGAAGAAATGCCCATGCTTCGCCACAAATCGTACGCTTCATCGTCTTCTTCAAAGACGGTTACCCACAGGCGTTCTTCGGGAAGCCCCAGGCTCTTGGTGAGAAATTCCCAAGCCATCGCACAGGCATCTGGCTTGAAGTAGTCTCCGAACGAAAAATTTCCCATCATTTCGAACAGCGTGTGATGTCTGGGGGTTCGTCCAACGTTTTCGAGGTCGTTATGTTTTCCTGAAACCCGTAAACACTTCTGCACAGACGTGGCTCGGTTTGAGCTGCGCTGCTCCTTACCCGTGAAAACATCTTTGAATGGAACCATTCCAGCGTTTACAAAAAATAACGTAGGGTCGTTATGAGGGATCAGAGATGCCGATGGAACGACGTCATGGTCCTTCGATGCAAAAAAATCCAAAAAGCGTTGTCGAATTTCAGAGGATTTCAAGGTAGCCTCGTAGCGTGTAGGTCTTGTGTGGATGACCGGCAGCTAATAACCGCTTCGAGTCTATGTTGCCGTGAGGAGAATTGTAATGACGAAGAAGAGCGATAACGATTCGGCGCCTGGTGCGTTTGTTCAGGTCTATCAGGGTAACGATGCGACGGAATCCTATCTGATCCGCGATTGGCTTACGCGCAATGGGATACACGCGGACGTGCGCGGTTTTGATTTGCTTACCGCGAGTGGAGAGATTCCCTTCGGGCAACAGTGGCCGACGCTGTGGGTTGCCCAACGAAATGTGGATGCGGCCAGAAAGCTGATTGACTCTTATAGCGAACCGGTTCAGCTGGAGGCTGTCTGGACTTGCACGGCCTGCGAGGAAGTAAATGAGCCAAACTTTGCCTCGTGCTGGAGCTGTAGTGTGGAAAAACCGGGCATACAGTAGATGCAAAACGGGCGAAAGACACGCATTTATGCAGTTCTTTCGCCCGAAGATGGTTTTTCTGTTTTAGTTCGGACTTTTCCGGTTTTCAGCGCTCTGCTGTTCGGTAGAAGCCACGTCTTCGTCGCTAGGGATAAGACCTTTTTCAACGAGAATGTGTTGTCGTACAGTTTCAGCCAGTTCCGGGTGCTCCTTCAGATAGGCCCGGGCATTTTCACGGCCCTGACCGATGCGCACCGTGTCTACTCCATACCACGAACCACTTTTTCTCACGATTCCCGTTTCCAATCCCAAATCAATGAGTTCGGACGCCTGGCAAATCCCCTGGCCATAGTAGATGTCGAATTCACATTGCTGAAATGGCGGTGCCATCTTGTTCTTTACAATTTTGACGCGTGTTCTATTTCCAAGCACGGCATCCGCGTGTTTGATGCGACCAATATTTGTAATTTCCATTCGAACCGAAGAGTAGAACTTCAATGCATGGCCCCCAGTGGTTGTTTTTGGAGAACCGAACATGACGCCAATTTTGTCTCGTGTCTGGTTGATGAAAATCACAATGGATTCCGATTTGTGAATAGCTCCAGTGAGCTTGCGAAGTGCCTGACTCATGAGGCGCGCCTGTAAACCGGGCAGAGAGTCACCCATGTCTCCCTCCAGCTCGGCTTTGGGTACCAATGCAGCTACGGAGTCGATGACAATGACAGAAATCGCTCCGGATCGAACCAGGGTCTCCCCGATTTCAAGTGCCTGCTCTCCATAATCCGGTTGGGAAATCAGCAGTTCATTGACGTTGACACCCAGGGCTTGTGCATAATTTACGTCGAGAGCATGCTCGGCGTCGATAAATGCTGCGATACCACCCTGTTTTTGAGCCTGGGCAATAATTTGAAGTGCGAGCGTTGTTTTACCGGAAGATTCCTTTCCGTAAATTTCCACCACGCGGCCCTTGGGAACCCCTTGTATACCCAACGCCATATCGATGGATGTAGAGCCCGTACTAATCACTTCTACCTGAGGAAGATCGACGTCTCCGAATTTCATGATGGCGCCCTTGCCAAACATGCGCTCAATACTTGCGACCGCCGATTCGACTGCCGCCGAGCGATCTAAGTGTCCTGGGTTGGAAATGGTGAGGTCTTTTTTTGATTTACGGGCCATGGGTACTCCTGAATGAAAGTGTCGAGATGTTTTAAGTGAGAAAGTGTTGCAAGTGTCGCCGTAATAGGTCGAGCGCTGCCGCTGAGGCTAAGGTTTGAACGCGTTGCCGATCACCTGGAAGAGTCAAACAACGGGTATAGGTTTTTTCTGGGGTTTTTAAACCGATAAATACGGTGCCAACCTGTTTCGTGGGGGTGGCTCCCCCTGGACCGGCGATGCCAGTGGTAGACAAACCGTAGGTGGTATTGCTCATGCGCTGGATGCCTTCAGCCATGGCGATACATACCTCTTCGCTTACCGCACCATGCGCGCCGATTTTCTCTTCAGGCACACCCAATTGGCGGGTTTTGGAAAGGTTTGAATAGGTGATACATCCCTCTGTAAACCAGACGCTGCTTCCTGGAACCTTCGTGATCATGGCGCAGACACGCCCGCCAGTACAGGATTCGGCGACCGCCAGAGTTTCCTCACGTTCAATAAGGAGCCTTCCGGCGACTTCGGCTAAATCCCCGCCTGGTGAGCCAGAGATCCCTTCAATGGAAAATACGGGACTGCCAATACGTTCTACGAGACCCAACGCGATCTGTTCTGCCTCGCTTTGCTCTACAGAGGGTTCAAAACGCAACTTGATATGATTTTCCGGAAGCTTGGTGCGGTAGCTCAGTATGGCATTTGGGTGTTCAAATGTGCCCAAACGCTCCTGTAATGTAGATTCTCCCACCCCGGTGGTACGAATCGTGATTAATCGCCGTGCAGCAAGGGAAAAAGACGCGTGCAGTATCGGCAGGAGATGATGGCTGAACATACGCTTCATTTCCCGTGGGACCCCCGGCATGAAGGCCAATACGCAGCCCTCTTCCCGAACCAGAAATCCGGGAGCCGTTCCCCAGTGATTGTCGATTCTCTGACTGCCCTCGGGTAAAAACGCCTGCTTTCGATTGACGGATGGCATTGGTCGCTTCATTTGGCGATACATCTCTTCAATGTTTTGCAAGGCGACCGGATCCAGTGCCAGGGACTTATTAAATGCATCGCTCACGGCCTGCGCAGTTAAATCATCGTCTGTGGGACCCAGCCCACCTGTGCACAGAACCAGCGCGGACTCTGATGCAGCCTCCAACACCTGATCTCGAATGGACTCTTTTCGATCACCCACCGAGACATGTTTGAGTACAGTAAAGCCTAAATGCGTTAATTCCGTCGCAAGCCACGCAGCGTTTGTGTCGGTGGTTTGGCCAGTGACGACTTCATCCCCTTGGGAAAGAATAATGGCGGTAGGCATGAATGAACTCAGGAGATTCGGTTAAGAGAAGAAATATGAGGGAAAACACTGAACGGGTGTTTAGTTATTAGCGGTTACAGCGTAGCGTGTCCAGTGTGAAGGTACAAAAAATGTCCGGGTCCATAAAACCCGCGTTGAAAGGTGATAAAATTATGGAAAAACATGGGTCGGTTCAAGGATGATGGGGCGCATCATGGCGCTGGATGTGGGCACAAAGACAATTGGGGTGGCTTTAAGTGATCCTCTGCAGAATTTTGCCCAGCCTCTACAAACCCTCTCTCGCCAGGGAGTGAAAAAGGACGTAGTTCGTTTGATCGCGCTGGCCGAGGACCATGAAGTCGTTGGATATGTAGTGGGATTGCCTCTGGAGCTGGATGGTACGGAGGAGCGCTCTGCCCGTCTGGCGCGCCAGATCGGGGACCGTTTGGTCGAAACTACAGCCATGCCGGTGCACTATGTGGATGAACGATTCTCTTCAGTGGAAGCAGAGAGCAAGTTGCTGGAGATGAACCTTTCCCGTCAGCGAAGAAAGGAGATCATCGATCAGGTCGCCGCCATGATCATCCTTGAGCGGTTCTTTCGGGAACATCAGTCGTGAATCTGTAGCTTCTTCATTTTATAAATGAGTGTAGATCTGGGCATATTTAATGACCGTGCCGATTTCGCTTTGTTTCCGCCGTGTTGTCGAAGAGCCATCAGGATTGCTTCTCTCTCCTGATGCTTTGAATTGTACCTGGCGGTCCGCTGCTCGCCCTGTGCATCCTCATTGAAAGACCACGGATTAAAGGTGAGGTTTTCTGCCCTGATGGAGGGACCACTGAGCACAAAGGCTCTGGTCAGGACGTTTCTCAACTCTCGAATATTTCCGGGCCAATGATAGGTCTCCAGCACATCCGCTGCATCCACCGTCAATAGGCATTCCGGATGTAGCTGGGAGAGAATGGCCTGGGCGATTTTGGGGATGTCTCCCTTGCGCTCCCGAAGGGGTGGAAGTCGCACGGTCAGCACAGTGAGTCGGAAAAACAGATCACTTCGAAAGGTGCCATTTTGTACCATTGCTGCCAGATTTCTGTTTGTGGCAGAAATGACGCGTACATCGGGGGTACTTGCGGTGTTTGAGCCGACCCGTCTTACCTCTCCCAGCCCCAACACCCGCAGAAGTTTCGCTTGGGCGTTGAGGGGCAACTCTCCCACCTCATCAAGAAACAGCGTGCCGCCATCTGCATGGTGAAAGGCGCCATCTTGTCGCTTGTCTGCCCCAGTAAATGCTCCTTTTTCGTGACCGAACAATTCCGACTCGAACAGATGTTCGGGGATCCCCGCACAGTTAATGGGCACGAACTGACCGGCCGCTCGAGGGCTTGCCTCGTGTATGGCCTTGGCACTTAGCTCTTTGCCCGTGCCCGATTCGCCGGTGAGCAGCACATTATGGTCGTGGGCGGCCATCCGATACAGGATGCCAAACACCTGGCGGATCGCCGTAGATTGCCCGATCATCTCTCCAAATGCCGGTTTTTCAAGCACAAGATTTTGTGTCTGTACTTCGATGACAAAGCCGTGCTCTCCGATGCTGATTTCTTCGCCGTGCTTCACAGGCGTGATTTCCCGGATACGCTGGCCGAGAAGAAACGACGGCAGGCTTCCCGGTTCCACCATGACCCGTCCGCGGACCATCCGCAGAACGCAGGCTGCGTTGGGAAGCTCGGTGTGAAGGCAAAAGTCGGCCTTTTCGCCGCCCAGGAGCGTTCGTGACCGTTTCAACAGGATGGTTTTACCCTTGTGCGCACCGCGTACAAAGCGCAGCGCACCGTGCTGAAAGGTGACGGCCTGGTCAGAGATGTCGACGATCTCTTCGTGGGTATTCGAACGGGGCATTTTGGCCGTGGTCTGGGTGGCCATTTGTCGACGCACCAGGATCTTTGAGTCGTCGTCAGTTTGTTCCAGATTCATGATGAAGCGGACCCGGTATTCGCCAATCTCCAGAACATCGGAGTGTTGTAGATGATGACGCTTGGTGGGTTGTCCGTTTACCGATGTTCCGTGGGTGCTTCGATCGGCAATCCACCAACCGTCGGTCTTCCTGTCGATAATGCAGTGAACCCGACTTACTTGTTCCGAAGGGAGAGACACGTCGGATCGATCCGACCGGCCAACAACCGTGCGGCCCGGTTTTAGCAAATGGACAAAAAGAAGCCGATGATCGCGGTAGAATTCTAAATGAGGCATGAATCTTCCTGACTGTATACTACTCTCTCCTGTGGTGAGAGAGAACTGTCCCATTTTGGAATATGGTGTTCCAAAATGGTTCATATAAATGGTAAAAACTACGAAAGCCCGATGAGACCTGTTCAGATCAATCTGTACAACAGACCGTAATGGGAATTCGAATAGTAAACATTTAAACTAGTAAATAATGGAAATTAGACCGGGTTGGTATGTGGCTGGATCTTGAGTCGAGAGACTTCAGTGTTCATCATATTTGTGGCTTACGGGGTTTGGGACCATCTCAATGAAGAGAGAAGGGCACTCGTCTCGTTGCAAGTTCCAGCGTCACCGCATTCGTTCCGTATTGAAAGCTGTCTCGGTAGAGGTGGCTTTGGAGAAGTGTATCTGGCTGTAGAGCAAAAAGAAGGGGGACTGGAGTCGGAGGTGGCTTTAAAGGTGCTCCGGGAGGGTCTTGATCCGGCGGGGCAGGGGTTGAGTCGTC
>Ga0315322_10002029_pt1 | contig 15704 bp, 16 predicted proteins | sample M110021515metaG_FD_203461 | JGI IMG/M metagenome (GOLD analysis project Ga0315322, IMG submission 203461) | Ammonia-oxidizing marine archaeal communities from Monterey Bay, California, United States - M1 100m 21515 | ecosystem: Environmental > Aquatic > Marine > Intertidal zone | place: USA...
CGACACCGACACCGACACCGACACCGACACCGACACCGACACCGACACCGACACCGACACCGACGCCGACACCGACGCCGACACCGACGCCGACACCGACGCCGATCCCAGCCATGCAGTCGACATCCAGCCCCTGTGGAACAGCCAGTGCGCCGGCTGTCATACTGGCGGTGGAAGCTCGGGTAGCTTGTCTCTCGACGACGGCTACAGCGCAATGGTTGGTGTTCCCTCGGGTCAGTCGCGCTTGCCCCTCGTGGAGCCCGGCTCAGCTGTCGACAGCTACGTGTTCCACAAGCTCGCGGGAAGCCACTCCAGCGTTGGAGGCACGGGCGGCGCGATGCCCCAAGGCGGCTCGTTCAGCGCCTCGGACCTCAACACGGTCGAAGACTGGATCAACTCGGGTGCCCGTCCCTGATTCGCTCGGTGATTCGCTCGGTCACGGCACCACGAGGTCACCATCGGCCTCGTGCACACTGTAGGGGACGTCACATCGCGTGGCTTCCCCTCTTTTGTTGGGCCACTCGAAGTGCCACCACTCCTGCGCCAGCGGAAGAAAGCCTGCTGCGACCATGCCGTCTCGCAGCAAGGCCCGGTGGGTGGCTGCAGTGCCGGAGACCCGGTCGGTCCAGCTTGCGTCAATAAAGGCGTCGAATGGGCTGCCCATGTCGAGCGGCGTGCCGGTGGCCAGCTCGACCAGTGTGAGGTCGACCGCCAGTCCGGTGTTGTGACGGCTCTTGCGCACGACCCATCCGTCGTCGAACAGCCAGAGGTTGTCGGTGAGCGTGGCCCAGCGGTGCATCGCTTCGGTTGCACGGACCGGCCGATAGGCGTCGTAGATGATGAGCTGCAAGCCATCTTGGGCAAATGAGCGAGCGGCATTAAGCAGGGCGATGGCGGCTGGCGTGCGCAGCCAGGCCCCTGGCGCAAAGTAGCCGGGAAGGGGCGCACCCACGAAGTTGACAGCGGTGGCGTAGGCGATGGCGTAGCGCGCGTCGGGGAGGACTACGCGCAGGTCGGTGAAGCCCGGAGGGGCGGGGCGGAGGTCCGCGGAGGCCGGTGTGCTCGGAGGGTCGGGCCGTAGCGTGACGTAGGCGCGGTCAGGGGCCACGCTGGGATTGAAGGTGCTCAATCGTCCCCTCCCCCACCCTGTTCTTCAGAGCGGTTCACCTGGGAAGACAGGGGCAGTCCCAGGCGCTTGCGAAATGCGTCTTCACGCACGGGGTCGTCGTTGTGGTCGAAGTAGTACGCCGAGAAGCTCTTCCACGCCTTGGCCACCTCGGCGTCCTCGGTCTCGTCGAGCTGGGCCACCCACTGGTCGAGGAAGCGCTCGAAGTTCATGAAGCGCCCGCCACACGCCCTCACCCCCGCCATCACGTCGCGGCGGTAGGTCAGGATGCGTCCGCTGACCCCGCCCGGTAGGCGAAGGCGGGTGATGTCGGTGGTGGGCAGCTGGAGCCGATACCCGAAGGCGAGGTCGATCTCACGCTGACGCAGGTAGGCGGTGTCGGCCTTCTGGCCATGACCGACGCGCTTGCCCTCGGGCGACGGCATGCGGGCCAGGGCGTGGTCGGTGAGGCCCACGTGGGGTTCGAGCGCGTAGGGCAGGTCGCTGTAGTACATCAGCATGGCTTGAGTGCCGTAGTAGACGACGCGCACATCGAGCTTGGCGACGCAGTCTGCGAGGACAGCGCCTTGAGCTCGGGCGAGGGTGACGGTCTCGGGCGGATACCAGCTCCGCTCGTCGACTACGCCCGCCATGCCCACCTTGTCGGTGTCCACGTCGGAAAACAGCTCGGGAGGCACCGGTGCGAGCGCGACTCCGAGCGGAATCAATACACTGGCCGCGAGCCACAATCGCTGCAGCTGGTCGGCCTTCACACGGTCGGCCGCTGCCACGACACCGCGCTCCAGCCCGAGCGCCAGCAGAGGCAATATCGGGATGCAGAAGCGGCTGTACATGAAGTCGCCACCGGTGCGGGCGACATGGAGCAGGTAGATCGCCAAGATGGTTATAACGACAGCATCTTGGAGCTTTCTCTGACGCTCTTTCGCGGGCGTCAACCAGCCCAAGAGTCCGAGTCCAATGACCGCATTGGGACCGAAGAAGCCCAGCAGGTAGCCCATCCCGGCGTGCCATCTCGGACCCGCGCCCGCCTTGGCGTACCAGGTGTTGGGGAGCAGGTCGCCGTAGATGGCGAGCTTGAAGACCAGCCATGGCGCCACGAGCATCACGCTGGCCGTCAGGGCCGTGAGCCCCAGCCGCACGTTGCGAAGGCCGAGCAGTAGCGGACCCGCGAGGAGCACCAGCCCGCCCTCTGGACGGGTCATCACGGCAAGTGCACCCAGGAGTCCCACCCCAGCGGCGTGGATGGGGGTCTGGATCCGCTCCGAGCGCGCGGCCAGCACGGTGGCGGTGAGCAGCAAGGCGAAGGCGGCGGTCTCGAGGCCGCTTGTGGCGAACATCCGGCCGTAGGGCACCGCGACCCAGGCAAGGGCGGCGATGGGCCAGCGGCGGGCCTCGTGTGCATGGGCCGCGAGGAGAACCGCGATGCCTGCCCAAGCGGCGATGCTCCAGCACCAAGTCCACGCTATCGGGTCGACCCCGAGCACCAGGCCCAGGGCGGTGCCCAGCGTCCAGCTGAAGTTGGTGTAGCCCTCGACCGCCTCACCTACGTTGAACACGAGGCCGTGTCCGTGCACCAGGTTGCGGGCGTAGCGGAACGAGATGAAGGCGTCGTCACACACCCATCGCAGGCGGATGGCGTCGGCGAGTGCGGCCAGGAAGGCTGCTGCGGCGATGGCGGTCCACCAGCGGGGGGCGCGGGGCATGGTCGTCCACGACGTCAACGTCGTCTGGGAGGGGCGCCGGACTATCGCATAGGTTCCAGCGGGCGCTGTGCCGGGGGTGGGCTCGCGGGCCGGGCGCCTGGACAAGCTGGAATGTTAGGTCGTGCTGGTGCGCTGCCTGCTCGCTACTGTGGTGTGGCCGGTGGCGTGCGACCGCCTGACTCCACGAGTCCCCATGGGCTGGCTATCCGACCGCGCGCAGCTGCATCCCAGCGTCCCGGATGCGCCGGCTCCCCAGGCGATGACGCGGCTGGCGGGCATGTGGGTCGAGGCTGGCGGGATGCTGGAGTGGCTGCGTCTTCTCGCGCGCTTGCGGGATCTGGCCAAGGCGCCGCGTGGCAGCGGTCGTCCCACCGTGCTGATACCCGGCTTCCAGTCGCCGGAGTGGGCCCTGTCTCCGCTGTCCTGGTGGCTTCGCAAGATGGGACATGGCGCGCAAGGATGGGGACGCGGCACCAACCGCGGACGCGTCGAAGAAGACGTGATGGCCATGGTCGCTGTGGTGAAGCGACTCGCCGAAGACGCCGGACGGCCGGTGGCCTTGGTGGGCTGGAGCCTGGGTGGGGTCATCTCACGGGAGGTGGCGCGGGAGCTTCCCGATGCAGTGGATCGGGTCGTCACCTTTGGCACGCCGGTGGTGGGGGGGCCGTCCTACACCCTTGCGGCGGGCATCTATGGGCCTGAGCTGTGTGCGAAAGCGGCTCAGCGGTCGGCACTTCGAGAGCGGGAGCGTCCCCTGGACCTGCCGGTGACCGTCATCTTCACCCGCCAGGATGGGGTGGTGTCCTGGCCGGCCTGCATCGACCGGGTCACCCCGTTCGTGCGCCACGTCGAGGTGCGATCCCGCCACATGACCCTTGGCATCGATCCCGACGTGTGGCGTGTCATCGCCGAGGCGTTGGCCGACAAAGGATAGAGGGCCTCCGATTCAGAGTTGGAGTTTCAGAGTTGGAGTAGAGTGGGCGTATCAGAGGAGGGGCGATGCTCGGCTTGCTTGCGCTGTCGACGACCTTGGGGCTGGCCGCAAAGGTGCCTGCGGTCATCAACATCGGGATCGGGCCCACTATCGGCACCGTGATGAACCCTTCGGCGGCAGGTCCAGCGCCTCTGTCGGTGGGCGTGGCTCTGCGGGCCGAAGGCTGGGTGGGTGGCAAGACGCTCCATTCCAAGAAGGTGATGAAGCGAGTGCCGCGAAAGTACCGGGGCATGGTGCGTCAGATGGACGACCTTCACGTCGTTCCCCTGCCCGTGATGCTGGTACCTGACACCGTCTTTGTGGCCAGCGTGAAGCCTGAAGCCCCTACGATGCGGGGGGCGGGCTGGACGCCGGTGTCTTTGTACTTGGCCCACAAAGTCAAGCCGATGCACACCTCGCTGGCGGCGTCGCCTCGGCTCGGGTGGGTGCAGTACAGCGAAGAAGAGGCCGACCCAGTCAACCTCGGATGGCTCGGCATCGACCTCAGCCCCGAGGTGCAGTCCCCCATAAAAAAGAAGGTGGGCGTGGCGGTCGGGGGCAATGCGGCGGCGGGCTTCGCGACGGAGCCGGTCGGACTCGACGAGACGCTGCCGTGGCTGTGGCTGGATGGGTATGTGCGGTTGCAGCTTCGCTTCGACTACACCGCCGACATCTGAGCTTGGGTGGCGGGGGCCGGAAGCAGGGCGGCTACTTGCGCTCGATCCGGCCCACCCCGGACGCGTTCTCAGTGAGCTGGGGAGGCTGGCCGTAGACCCTAATGGTGCCCGCGCCTGCGGAGCTTGCCTGGCCCGACTTCTTCAGAGTGGCGGTGATGTCGCCGGCCCCAGCGCTCTTCAGCACGCCGTCTTGGGCGATGAGATCTTTGGCGTTGATGCGGGCGGCCCCGGCGGTCACCAGCGAGACCGAGTCGACCTTGCCCGACAGGCGCGCGGACCCGGCCCCGCTGATTTGCAGCGAGAAGCGGTCGGCTTGAATGCCCCGTAGATCGAGCTCTACGGCGCCGGCGGCTTCGACACTGCGGAGCCCTACGAGTGCTCCGCCTCGCACCTTGGCTGCACCGGAGACTTGGATTCCAGCCACGCTCGGCACCCGGAGGGTGAGCTTGCAGGTGCCAGAGGTGCGCTGGGTCTGGTGCATCGGTGTGACCATGAGGGTGTCGCCCTCCACTTGGAGCTGGACTCCGGGTCCCTGGGAGGTGGGACATTCGGTGGTGGCCGAGCGCTTCGACTCGCTGGAAAAGACGTCGAGATCGATGTCTCCGGCGAGATGTATGCGACTGAACGCGCCCGGATCGGCGGTGGTGGACTGCGGCGGCGCCTTGGACTTGGGGGGGGAGACCAGCGGGCCGGGTGGCTGGGTGGCGACCGCAACGGTGAGCAAGAGGGCAAACATGACGAGCTCCAGTGAGGGACCAACATGTCATGCGGGGACCTGACCCGAGGATATTGGGGACCTGACCCGCCGATGCAGAGACGGACAGATGACTCTTGGGTCTGGTTTTTTGTGCAACCGGCTCCGGGAGATGGCATCGCGCGTGGAATCCCTGACGAGGACCTTCCATGCCCAAATCTCTGCCGCTGATGTCCTCGCTGCTGGCCCTCTTGGCTGGGTGTGGCGCCGATCCCAACACGTCTTCTTCGCCCGGTTCCAAGGACACCGGCGCGGTCGAGGGTGACGACGGCGGCTCGGGTGACTCCGACACCGACACCGACACCGACACCGACTCGGAAGACACCGGCGAAGACACCGGCGAAGACACCGGCGAAGACACGGGGGGAGACACCGGAACGCCCGAGTGGACTGAGCTTCCAAGCTCGTGCGCGCTGCCCACACCGGATGGCCTGGACCCCTTTGTGCTGGTCGGCTCGGAGATCAACCAGACGGGTCCTTGGTTCACCGAGATCCTCGACCTCACCTACCTCCCCGACATCGACCGGGTGCTCACCGCCGGCCAGGGTGGCGTGGTGGTCTTCGATGTGTCTGACCCCGCAGATCCCGACACCAAGGGCCATCTCACTGCAGGCTCGGGACCCTTCGAGCGCTACTACCATGTGCTCCCGTCCGACGACTACGAGGCCCGCGCCTTCGCCACCCACCGCGACGTGGGCATCGACATCATCTCCTACGAAGACGAAGACGAGCTCGTCCACACCGCTTCGGTGCTGACCCCCGGCTACGAGGGACTCGCGGCCTCAAGCGGGCGGCTCTACGTCGCCAACCTCCAAGGCTCCGTCGACACCTTCGACATCTCCACCGAGGACACCTTGACGCTGGTCGACTCCTTGACGGGCCTGGGTCGCCCGTGGGACGTCGCCGTGAACGGCTCGGTGGCCTACGTGGCCGACGGTGACAATGGCTTGTCTGTGCTGTCTCTCGCCGATCCGGATGACCCTGTCCACATCACGGACGTGGCCAGTGCCGGGCAGCCGGTTCGTCTTGTGGTCGACTTGGATGGCTACATCTACATGGCGTCGTCGTCTGCTGGCCTGGAGATCTTCGAGACCTCGGACCCCCTCGCGCCCACGCTCATCCAGACCATCGACGTCGGCGGCAGCGCCCTCGACATCTCGGTCCACGATGGGCTGGTGGGAGTCGCCACTCAAGAAGCGGTGGTGCTCATCGATGTCGGCCAAGCGGGCACCCCCGAAGCTCCCCAGACCTTTGCCTACCAGGAGACCGAGCAGTTCGCGATGTCGGTGCACGCGACCGGCAGCTACTGGATGGTGGGCGACTGGAACATCCTGGAGTCCTGGGAAGTGGGACCCGACCGGGCGCCTGCCATCGACCTGTCGGTAGGCACAGTCGCCTTTCTCGACGAGGCTGAGACCCGGGAAATCACGATTACCAACCGAGGAGCAAAGGAGCTGGATCTTGCGGGCATCGAGGTCCCTCCGGGCATCTCGGCGCTCGTGAGCTCGGTGTCCATCGACCCTGGTGACACAGGGACCCTCGCTCTGAGCTGGGATGGCGTCACGGAGCTCGGGGCTGGGGGCCCCGTCTGCCTTGCGTCGGATGATCCCTCTCGTGGGGCGGTGCGACTGAAGGTCACGTCGGGGGCGGCTGGTGACGGCCGTGGACTCGGTCAGAACGCGCCGGACTTCGCCCTCGAAGACCTCGATGGCAACATACGTCGGCTGTCCGACGAGCTCGGCAACCCCGTCGTGCTCGCCTACTTTGCGACCTGGTGACCTCAGTGTGCGTCGGAGGTCTCCGACTTGCAGGTCCGTGTCTGGGAAGCCCACGAAGCCGCTGGGGCAGAGGTCTGGGGCATCTCCTCTCGTGAAGATGCCGACCGTGTGCGCACCTACGCTGAAAACCTCGGGCTCACGTTCCCGATCTTGCTCGACGAAACGGGCACAGTCGACCGGATGTACGACCTTGCGTTCGCGTTCCCCACAGGCGCCTACCCGCAGGACTTCGTGGTGGGGGCAGACGGCCGCATCGTCTACGCGAGCAACCGCCCCGATGTGGAAGCCATCGAGGCGGCTGTGGCGGCTGAGCTCAGTCCTTGAGGCCCCACAGATGGCTCCGATGGCTCCGATGGCTCCGATCTCCGCACACTTCGGTGGCAGCGGCAGCGGCGAGATAGGACATCGCCATGCACGCACTGTCCAGAAGTCCCGTAGTAGGGCTTGTCTTCATCGTCTTTAGCTTCGCGCTGTGGGGCGTCGCGCTGGCGTCGCCCTTTGTGATGGACGACGCGCCACTGACCACCCGTGCGGGGATGGGCATGGGCCTCTATGGGCTGTCCTACGTGGCTTTCGGCATTGGATGCAAGATGTGTGGACAGGCGATGTGGCCGGCGATGAAGCGTTGGGCGAAGCAGCGACTGGGTCTGTTGCCCACCGGTGTTGACACTCCCATCGAGCTGGATGGCGACTGAGCAGCCTGGATGCCGATGCGACAAGGTGAGCGGAAGGCAGCTGCTTGCAGGCTACAGTGAGGCTCTCGGAGGCGAAGTGCGGAACCAGATGTCATGGGCAGTGTCGCTCGGAGTCGCCTTTTTCGGCTGCACCGACGGTGGCTCCAAAGACAGCACTGCGTCGGGGGACGGCGGCGGTGGTGGCCTGGACTCCGGGCCGCGCGCCCGCCCGCCGAGCGCCCCCTTGGTCTCGATCGTTCCGGCGAGTCCGATGACGGGCGACGACCTCTCCTTTCAAGTCAATCAATCGCCGGTAGATCCGGACGGCGATGCCTTGACCTGGTTTGTGGCGTGGTTTGTGGATGGCGTCCCGGCCACCGGCTGGACCGACACGGTCCCTTCCGATGAGACCCGTAAGCACCAGGTGTGGGAGGTGCGGATCACCGTGTCCGACGGCACCTACACCAGCGAGACGGGACTCGGTGTTGTCGTCATCGGCAACACGCCGCCCGTTGCCGCCGCGGTTCTCTCTCCTCCCGCCCCCACCACCCTCGACCGTCTCAGCGTGTCCACTTCGAGCGTCGACCCCGATGAGGAAGACGTTGTGGGCTACGCCATCGTGTGGTCGGTGAACGGGGTCGACACGGGGCTCACCGGTCTGGATGTGGACCCCTCGCTCACCACCGAAGGCGAGGTCTGGAGCGTCACGGTCACCCCGGTGGATCCCGACGACTCCGGGGCGCCAGTCTCCGAGTCTGTGACCATCGAAAACAGCCTGCCCATTGTGGACAGTGTGGAGATCGTGCCGGACAACCCCGCCACGCTCGATGATGTGGAGGCGTTGTTCACCGGCTCCGACCCGGATGTCGCCGACGTGCTCACGCCGGTGTTCTCCTGGACGGTCGATGGGGTCGAGGTGGGCACAGAGGACACGCTTTCATCGTCATTGTTTGTGCGCGGCCAGGAGCTTGGGCTGTCGGTGTCCATGCACGACGGCACCGTCGAGGGGCCCGCGCGCTTCACCGACCCCGTCATCGTCGACAACACTCCGCCTTCCCTGGTCGGAGCCGATCTCGATCCTGTGTCCCCGGACACCTTCGATGAGGTGCTCTGCATCCCCCGTGGGTGGTCCGATCCCGATGGCGACCTGGAGGACTACAGCTTCCAGTGGACTCTGGATGGCGTGCCTGGACCCACGGTGGATCACTGGCACTTGTCGTCTTCGGGGGCGAGTGAGGGACAGGTGCTGAGCTGCACAGTGACCCCCAGTGATGGGCGGGACACTGGGGCTTCGGTGGTGGTATCTGCGACCCTTTCAGGCGGCTGAGAGCGCCCGCCGCCCGCGCTGACTGCCGGTTGCGGAGAGCCCCGATCAGCGGCACTCAATCGTCACGGTATGCGAAGGAAACGCGCCACACAGCAGGCCCGTGGTGCGTCCTTTTCCAGCGTGGGCACGGCGGGTTGCTGGGGTTGGGGGCCGGTGATATCGCCGGCAACCTTCCAGAACCCGACGTCGACGGGGCCACGCGGGGTTGTCCAAAACCTCGCCACCTTCCCTGCCCAAAAGGCCGCTCTGCGCGGCCTGTCGCTCCGCTCTCGGAGCACGTCGCACCCTCCTGGTCCCGTCGCGCCTCCCTCTCCGAGGTCGCGCCGTCCGCCGAGGACCCCATGGACATCACACCAAATCCCGTCATCATCGCGCTTCAGGTCGTGCCATTTTTGGTCACCATCCTGGGTCTCTACGTCATCATCTTCAGGCCGATGCTCGCTCACCTCGATGGGCGCGATGACGCCATCGAGGGCGCAAAGAGCCGGGCTGCCGAGCTGGAGAAGCAGCTCGCCGACCGTGCTGCAGAGTACGAGTCGAAGCTCAAAGCGGCTCGCATCGAGATGGCCGAGCTCCGCGCCAGTATGCGGGGCGAAGCACTCTCCGAGGCGGGCGCCGCAGTGACCGCCGCGCGCAGCGAAGCCGAGGCTGAGATCGACGCCGCTCTGTCCATTGTGCAGGCTGAAGCCGACGGTGCCCGCGGTGCCCTCAGGGGCCAGGCGGCCATGCTCGCCGGTCACATCGCCAGCCAGGTTCTCGGCCGTCCGGTCGGGGCTGCCGCCAAGTAGCCCCGCGCTCAACGAATTCCGGAGATGCCCGACATGTCCACCCTTCGACCCACCCCGCGGCTTCTCGCAGCTGGCCTTCTCCTGGGCCTGCTGCCCGGGGTCGCTCTGGCGGCTGGCAGCGGCGGCGACGTGGCCCACACGCTCGAGACCAGCCTCAAGCCGATGGCGTTTCACGCCCTCAACCTGCTGATGCTGCTTGGGCTGTTGGGCTACTTGCTGGCTCCCCGCATCAAGACCGCGCTCGCTGCTCGCGCCGACCAAATCGCTCGCGACATCGACGGTGCGGGTGCAGCCGAGGCCGAGGCCAAGGAAAAGTTCGCAGAGCTGTCTGCGAAGCTCGATGGCTTTGAGGCCGAGCTGGCTCAGATGCGCGCCGACACCGAAGCGCTCGCCCAGTCGGACCGCGCCGCCCTCGTGGCCCGCGCCGAGCGCGAGGTTGTCGCCATCAAGGAAGGTGCCCAGCGCACCATCCGCGACGAGTCGGCCCGCGCGACCGCTGGTCTGCGTGCCGAAGCCGCTCGCTTGGCTGTGGGTCTCGCTGCCCGCCAGATCGCGGATCAGATCAATGAAGACGACCACCAGCGCATCGACGGCGAGTTCTTGAGCGTGCTCGGGACTCAGGAGGTCGGCCATGTCTAATGGATCCCTCGCACGCCGCTACGGCCGCGCCCTCATCGGACTCGCAGAGGACCAGAGGGGCCGTGACAGCATGGTCAACGACCTTGACTCGGTGTCCAAGGTGCTCGACCTCGGTGATGGTGAGCTTCGCGCTGCCCTCGTGAACCCTGGCATCACTGTTGGAGAGCGCCGCGGCGTGCTCGACGCCGTGCTGAGTCGCATCGAGGCTCACACCTACGTGAAGAACTTCCTGCGGCTCTTGATCGACAAGAACCGCTTCGACGTGCTTCCCGACATCGTGCGCGAGGCCATGGGCATGGCCGACGAGCAGGCGGGTCGGGTGCGGGCCGTCGTCACCACGGCCCGCAAGCTCGATCAGCCCACCATGCGATCCATCCAGCAGGCCTTGTCCCGGGCGTCCGGCAAGCACGTCATCGCGCGCTTCCGTACCAATCCCCGCCTCATCGGCGGCATGACCGCCAAGGTGGGCGACACCGTCTACGACGCCACTGTCCGCTCGCGCCTGATGGACATCCACCAGGCCATCACTAGCTCGACTACTGGCGGCACCGCCGAGGCCTGAGCCCGCGGTCCCCAGCTTCTACTTTTTTCCAGTTCCCAACGCATTTCTGCCGGCCCCATGCGGTCCGGCCACGAACCAGGAGCCCTCGCCATGAGCATCCGCGCCGAAGAGATCAGCGAGATCCTCAAGCAGCAGATCCAGAACTACGAGACCCGCGTGCAGGTCTCGGAGACCGGCACCGTCCTCTCCGTCGGTGACGGCATCGCCCGCCTCTACGGTCTGGCCAACGCCATGGCCGGTGAGCTCCTCGAGTTCCCCGGCGGCCTGATGGGCATGGTCCTCAACCTTGAAGAAGACAACGTCGGTGCCGCCATCTTCGGCTCCGACCTCGGCATCAAGGAAGGCGACACCGTCAAGCGCACCGGCAAGATTGTGCAGGTTCCCGTCGGTCCGGCCCTACTCGGCCGCGTGGTCGACGCCCTGGGCAACCCGGTCGACGGCAAGGGTCCCATTGAAGCCGCCGCGATGATGCCCATCGAGATCAAGGCGCCCGGCATCGTCCAGCGCAAGTCGGTCCATGAGCCCATGCAGACAGGCCTCAAGGCCATTGACTCCATGGTCCCGATTGGTCGTGGCCAGCGCGAGCTGATCATCGGCGACCGCCAGACCGGCAAGACCGCTGTGGCTGTCGACGCGATCATCAACCAGAAGGTCTTCGAGAACGACCCCGTCAAGCGCATGCACTGCATCTACGTGGCCATCGGCCAGAAGCAGTCCACCGTCGCTCAGGTTGTGCGGAAGCTCGAAGAGGCCGGCGCGATGGCCTACACCACCATCGTCATCGCGGGCGCCTCCGACCCCGCCCCGCTGCAGTTCCTGGCGCCCTACACCGGCGTCACCATCGGTGAGTACTTCCGGGATCACGGTGTCAACGGGGAGAAGGGCTCGGCCACCAACCCCGCCCAGCACGCCCTGTGCATCTACGACGACCTCTCCAAGCAGGCCGTCGCCTACCGCCAGCTCTCGCTGCTGCTCCGTCGGCCTCCCGGTCGCGAGGCCTACCCGGGCGACGTCTTCTACGTCCACAGCCGCCTCCTTGAGCGCGCTGCGAAGATGTCCGACAAAGAGGGCGCCGGCTCGCTGACCGCGCTGCCCATCATCGAGACCCAGGCGGGCGACGTCTCGGCGTACATCCCCACCAACGTCATCTCAATCACCGACGGCCAGATCTTCCTGGAGAGCAACCTCTTCAACAAGGGCATCCGGCCGGCCATCAACGTCGGCATCTCGGTGTCACGTGTCGGTGGTTCCGCGCAGATCAAGGCGATGAAGGAAGTGGCCGGTACCCTCCGCCTCGACCTCGCCCAGTACCGTGAGCTTGAAGCCTTCGCGCAGTTCGCGTCCGACCTCGATGCGGCCACCAAGCAGCAGCTGATCCGCGGCGAGCGTCTCGTCGAGATCCTGAAGCAGGGCCAGTACAGCCCGCTCACCGTCGAGATGCAGGCTGTGCACATCATCGCGGGCCAAGCCGGTACCTGCGACGACCTCACTCCCCCGCAGGTCGTGCCATACATCGAGGCGCTCACCTCTAAGTTCGAGACCAGTCACAAGGACCTCCTCGCCGAGGTGCTTGAGCGTGGCACCTTCAAGAAGAGTGACCTCAAGGACCGGATCATCGCGGCAGTCAAGGCGTTCCGCGCCACTTACCAACCCGCTTGATTCGCGCCGCGGACCTTGGCTGACCACATCCGGTGGGGCCATGGTCCTGGTCCTCACCCACTCCTCTTTCCACCGAGGCGCTCATGGCGACTCTCCGCGACATCCGGGACCGCATCAAGTCGGTCAAGAACACCCGGAAGATCACTCGGGCGATGAAGCTCGTCGCCGGAGCGAAGCTCAACAAGGCGACGAAGGCAGCCCTCGAGGCTCAGCCCTTCCAGCGCACCCTCAACCGCGTGCTCAAGCGCGTCGTGGGTGCCGTGGGCGAAGAGTTCGAGCACCCCCTTCTGTCTCAGCCGTCCAACGACACCGTGGTGTACGTGGTGGCCATTTCTGCGGACCGTGGCCTCTGCGGCAACTTCAACAGCATGCTCAACAAGGCAGCGCTGGCGGAGTGCGAGAAGCACCAAGCGGCCGGAAAGACCGTCAAGGTCCTTGGCTACGGCAAGAAGGTTCGCTCCTTCCTGAGCAAGCGTGGCTGGGACGTCATCGGGGGCGAAGAAGGCATCGATCCCAATGACTACGCCCAGCACGCCGACGACCTCGCCGCGCGTCTGATCGCCGACCTCAACGAGAACTGCTTCTCCGAAGCGGTGCTGGTGTTCAACCAGTACAAGTCGATCATGATCCAGGAGTCCACCGCCGACCGTGTGCTGCCGATGGCCATTGATGCCGACGGCAAGGCGGAGGAGGCGGGTCCGAGCATCGACTACCTCTTCGAGCCGGATGGCGGTGACCTGCTGGGTCGCCTCCTGCCGCTGGCTCTGCGCACCCGCATCTTCCAGGCCTTCCTGGAAGCGCAGGCCGGTGAGCAGGCGAAGCGAATGACCGCCATGGACTCTGCTACGCGCAATGCGTCGGAGCTCATCGACCAGCTCACGCTCGACTACAACCGGGCCCGTCAGGCTGCGATCACGAAGGAACTCATCGAGATCGTCAGTGGTGCCGAGGCGCTCTGAAACCGTCTGACTCAGTCTTTTGTCCTGTCCCGCTGGGCGTGGCGCGGCCCGTCCCCGCTCCCAGCTTCCGAATCCAAGAATCCAAATTCCAGCTCAGGAGCCCGACATGAGTGGCAACTTCGGCAAAGTCGTCCAGGTCATGGGACCCGTCGTCGACGTCCAGTTCCCCCCTGGCCAGCTTCCGAACATCCTCTCGGCGCTGAAGCTCAGCAATTCCTTCATCTCGGATGCTGAGGACAACCTCACACTCGAGGTCGCTCAGCACCTCGGTGAGAACACCGTCCGCGCCATCTCGATGGACGTCACCGACGGCCTCATCCGCGGTGCCAAGGTGCGCGCCACCGGCAAGCCCATCGCCATGCCGGTGGGACCGAAGGTGCTCGGCCGCATCATGAACGTCACCGGCGACCCCATCGACGAGATGGGTGACATCGGCGCTGAAGTCTCGATGCCCATTCACCGCGACCCGCCGGTCTTCACCGAGCAGAGCACGCAGGTGGAGATGTTCGAGACTGGCATCAAGGTCATCGACCTCCTCGCACCCTACGCGCGTGGCGGCAAGATTGGCCTCTTCGGCGGTGCTGGTGTCGGCAAGACCGTGCTCATCATGGAGCTCATCAACAACGTCGGCCTGAAGCACGGTGGCTACTCCGTGCTGTGTGGTGTCGGCGAGCGGACTCGTGAGGGCAACGACCTCTGGTTCGAGATGATGGAAGCCGGCGTCATCAACACCGAGAAGGACGAGAACGGACACGTCAAGTTCGGCGAAGACGGCCTTCCGATGATCAAGTCCGAGGGCTCGAAGGTCGCGCTTTGCTACGGCCAGATGAACGAGCCCCCCGGTGCCCGTGCCCGCGTCGCGCTGTCCGGCCTCACCATCGCAGAGTACTTCCGCGATGAGTCCGGCCAGGATGTCATGCTCTTCGTCGACAACATCTTCCGCTTCACCCAGGCGGGCTCCGAGGTGTCGGCTCTTCTCGGCCGGATTCCCAGCGCAGTTGGCTACCAGCCCACGCTGTCCACCGAGATGGGCATGATGCAGGAACGCATCACGACCACCAACAAGGGCTCCATTACGTCCGTGCAGGCTGTCTACGTTCCAGCAGACGACCTCACCGACCCCGCGCCCGCCACGACCTTCGCGCACCTCGATGCCACCACGGTTCTCAGCCGTGCCATCTCGCAGAAGGGCATCTACCCGGCCGTCGACCCCCTGGACTCCTCCAGCCGGATCCTCGAGCCCGGTGTTGTGGGCGACGAGCACTACGCCATTGCGCGCCAGGTGCAGCAGATCCTTCAGAAGTACAAGGACCTGCAGGACATCATCGCCATTCTCGGCATGGACGAGCTCTCGGACGAAGACCAGCTGGTCGTCGCCCGCGCCCGGAAGATCGAGAAGTTCCTCAGCCAGCCTTTCTTCGTGGCGGAGCAGTTCACCGGCCTCAAGGGCAAGTATGTCTCGAAGGAGGACACCGTTCGTTCCTTCAAGGACATCCTGGCCGGCAAGTACGATGACCTGCCCGAGCAGGCCTTCTACCTGAAGGGCTCCATCGACGAAGTGGTCGAGGCCGCTCGCGAGATGGCCGGGGGCAACTGATATGGCCTTCGCCTTCGAGATCGTGACCCCCACTCGGGTCGCCTGGAAGGGTGAGGCGGATGAGGTCCAAGCTCCGGGCCTTATGGGCGAGTTCGGGGTGCTCCCCGCCCACGCCGCTCTGCTGTCTGCCACTCGCGCTGGCGTCGTGACTGTCCACACCGGTGGGCAGTCGAGTCGCATGGTCGTGGGTCCCGGCTTTGCTGAGACTGGCGCGGGAGAGATGACCCTGCTCGTCGACTTCTGTGAAGAAAGCAGCGTGGTGGACAAGGCGCAGGCTGCCAAGGACCTCGCCGCCGCTGAGAGCGTGCTGGGTGCTTCGGAGTCCGGCTCCAAAGAGTTCGCTGCTGCCCAGCGCAAGGCTGCTTTGGCGTCCGCCCGAATGGACGTCTGAGTCTGACTCCTCACCGCGGCCCATCCTCTCCGGGTGGGCCGTTGTCGTTCTCCCCTTCATAATTTCGTGTGGTCCGGTGCCGCCCGCCCGCACATGA
>Ga0315322_10002033_pt1 | contig 15668 bp, 9 predicted proteins | sample M110021515metaG_FD_203461 | JGI IMG/M metagenome (GOLD analysis project Ga0315322, IMG submission 203461) | Ammonia-oxidizing marine archaeal communities from Monterey Bay, California, United States - M1 100m 21515 | ecosystem: Environmental > Aquatic > Marine > Intertidal zone | place: USA...
ATTCACTGTACAACCTGATTGCCGACCAAAACGAGTTGGTGACCCAATAGAGCATCACATTGGTGATCAGCATATCGCGGGGAAAGAGCGTTTCGAAATCATCATGCCAACCTGACCAGTTCCGCCACTTTTCAATGATCCAGGCAGCCAGACCAACCGGAGAATCAGCCATTGCCATTGCCAGGGTCTGGGGACGAGTCATTTGTTGGTGACAGTAGGCACCTTCATCAATCCAGTACTGCTCTACATTTTTCCAGTACCGCAGCATGTCCGGATCTTTGGGTTTGAGCGGTGCCCATTTCATTCCCAAGCCTCGAAGCAGGTCCGGGTCTTTGTCTTCTTCCGGACGTTCGTCTCCCAATCGAGGGAACAGACAATTGAGATGTACTCCAATCAGGTTCTCTGCATGATGAAAACCAAATGGGGCCGTAATAAACCCACCCCAGTCACCCCCTTCAATTCCATATTTGGAATATCCCAGCCCTTCCGTCATCAACCGGTCATATTTTTCAGGATGATGTTGAAAACCAAATCCTTGCTGATCCGGATAGTCTGAAAATCCATAACCAATTATCGACGGAATGATCACCGTAAATGCATCTTTGGGATCCCCGCCAAAACTTTCTGGGTCAGTCAGCATTGGCAAAATCTTTAATAGCAGCAGAAAAGACCATGGGTATCCATGCATCATGAGCAAAGGCATCGGGTTCGGGCCCTTACCTTCCTGTTTGATGAAGTGAATACCTAGCCCATCTACATCTGCTTTAAAGTGTTGATACTCGTTAAGCAGAGTTTCCTGCTGGCGCCAGTCATAAGTATGCAGCCAGTAGTCGACCAGTTCTTTCATATAATCGAGATCCACACCCCGATCCCAACCAGTCCCGGTCACTTGCTTGGGAAACCGCGTCATTTCGAGACGACGGTTTAAATCATCTAAGACCTCGTCTGAAACGTTTATGCTATAAGGAGAAACAGAAACTGCCACGCCTACAGTCCATTCACGATATTAGGCAGTGGTTCGGCAGCGATTGCTTTGAGTGCTATTCCCGCAACAGACTCCCGCAAATTCTTAATGGCTTTAGGACTCACGGAAGCAATATGCGACGAAACCATGACATTTGACATTCTCCGGATCGGATGATTCTCAGGTAATGGCTCGGTACTAAATACATCCAAGCCTGCAGCCATGATGTGGCCGGACTGCAGAGCAGCAACTAACGCATCCAGATCCACCAAATCACCGCGTCCGATATTGATCAACCTAGCACCTGGCTTCATCGTAGCCAACGACTCTGCATTCACCATATTCTTCGTTGCCTCTAACGATGGGCAATGCAGTGTCAATATATCGGCCTGAACAAACACATCCTGTTGTGACACCAGTTCGCATCCAAACTCGGCTGCACGTTCGGAACTCATCATTGGATCCGAAGCAATGATTCGGCATTTAAACCCTTTAAGTCTTGCAGCTACTTCCTGACCAATACGCCCCAGACCGACAATTCCAACAGTGATATCACTGAGAGCTACCATGGTTGCGACACCATTAGCCAAGCCCCAATTACCATCCGCAATCAATTGATTGTTGGCTCGAACATCTCGGGTGGCGGCCAAAATAAACGCGAGTGTATGGTCTGCAACTTCATTGATGCAGTAATCAGGGATATTGCAGACTGGAATACCACGTTCTGCTGCCGCAGCAAAAGCAACGTTGTCGTACCCTATACCATACCGAACAATGGCTTTTGCATTCCGCATGGCTTCCACAACCACCTCATCAACTTTCGCAAACTGCGTAATCACGACGTCTGCATCAGAACATAGGTCTATCAACTCCTGCTGCGTCTGACACTTTGCCCCTACCAATTCATGACCGGCACCTTCAATAATCTCACGCTCCGGCTCCAATGAATCAAACGTACAATCGGTCACAACAACTCTTGCCATCCTGAGAACCTTTTCATTAACACTCGATTAGCGGCCAACTTGTAAATTCTTTTCCTGATTTTTTATTCTAAGGACTTGGACTCAACGAATGTTTTTTACACCTCAAATCTATTGAAATAATTAATGTGTGATTCATGAAACGTGTAGGATGATGATTAATTGATCAACACGCCTTTGACACCGAGAGCTAGATCACCATGTCAAAATCCTTTGCGGCAATACTTACCATTTCAACCATCTTGCTGGCCCATAGTCATGAATGTCAGGCTGCCAGTACGGATAAGCCAAACATCATCTATATCATGGCAGATGACCTAGGCTATGGTGACGCTGCTCCTTTCGGTAACGAGCGTTGTAAAATCCCAACACCGGGAATGACCCGACTCGCAGCCGAAGGCATGCGTTTCACAGACGCTCATTCCATCGCCAGCATCTGCGTTCCGAGTCGACTCGCAATTATGACTGGCCGTTATCCCTGGCGAATCAACGGAATCGGTAAAAGCGGGCCATGGGGTTATATCGCTCCACAATTCAAACCAGGTAGCCACACGCTTGCCCACCTATTAAATGATCAAGGTTATAAAACCGGCTACATCGGTAAATGGCACTTAGGATTGTCGATGGTCACCACGGATGATCAGGTTCAGAAAATCGGTAACATTGATTACTCAAAGCCAGTGACAGCCGGCCCTAACGATCATGGATTTGACTACAGTTTTATTCTTCCTGGTTCTCTCGACATGTTCCCCTATGTCTACCTGAAAAATCAAAGGTTTCTCGGTAAAGTGAATAAGATGCGAGGGTGGAGTGCATTCAATCGTATCGGCCCCACGGAGGAAAACTTTGAAGACTATGAAGTACTGCAAACGTTCCGGGGAGAAGTAAACCAGTTTATTGCCAGGAACGCCAAGGATTCGAAAAACGGGAAGCCCTTCTTCCTTTATTTTGCTCTAACAGCACCTCACACTCCAACAAGCCCTCATCCTGACTTCCAGGGCAAAACCGATCTGGGTATCTACGGTGATTTCGTACATGAAACAGATTACTGTTTGGTTTCAACCATGGAAGCCTTGCAAAAGCACGGTATTGATGACAATACCATCGTTATTTTCACCTCTGACCACGGGCCAGCACCTTATGCCGGGAATATTCTGGAAGCCACATACAACAATATTAAAGGTCTGGAGAAACAAGGCCACTTTCCGTCAGGCCCGCTGCGGGGTTACAAGTTCTCTGTCTACGAAGGAGGAATGCGAATTCCGTTCCTTATTAAATGGCCCAACCATATCAAACCAGGATCCACTTGCGACCGCCTGATTGGCCTCAATGACCTCTTGGCAACTATCGCTGATATCACCGGTGGTGAACTCTCGACAAACCAGGGCGTGGACTCGATTAGTTATCTCCCATTACTGCAAGATCCGAACGCAAAGGCTCCTCGGCAGAACCTACAGATGCAAGGGACGCATGGTTGGGCATACCGAATGGGCGATTGGAAACTTTGCCTCTGTCCGGGAAGTGGTGCTCTGGGAGTTTATGGAAATGTCCCTAAACCTGTTAACGCCTGGCCTGCTGCCGTGAAAGAATTTGGTAAAAACCCAACCCGGGAACAGCTAATAGAAGCCCCATTTGTTCAACTATTCAATCTAAAAGAAGACTTAGGCGAACGAGAGGATGTGTCAAAGCAGAACCCGGAAGTTGTTAAAAAAATGTACGCCTTGATGCGGCAACAATTTACAAATGGAAGAAGTACGCCTGGCCCAAAACAAATCAATGACCGCAATACCCTCAATTACTGGTCTCGCATCCCCTCCGCAATTCTCACCAATTAAAAAAGAAACAATCATGCTTTACATCAAATCACTTTCTGCCATCGCACTACTGAGTCTTTGTCTCCAGCTAAACGGAGCCGAAGTGGAACAACTGACACCGGAAAACTGGGACAAGTACGTACCAGCCGGAAAGGAAGTAGATGCCATTTATGGTGACTATGTTTTACGCAATGACGTGCTCACTGCGATTATCGCACAACCAACCCCGACTCGTAACGCTAACCTGACCATCCGCGAAGTCGGTGGTTGTGTGCTCGACCTAACCAGACATGACTCCAATAATGACCAGTTAGGATGCTACTACCCAACGGGTCAGCAATTTTCATTTAACAATCCACAAGGAGTTGATATCGTTCTGGCAGAAGAGGGCCTATCTAATGAAGTCGAGATTCATATCACCAGCCAGAAAGAAAGTGATGGAACGTTCGCTCGGGTTATCTACTCAATCGGGAACGGTGATCCAACCCTGAAAGTGATCACTCAGTTTCACAACGACTCTGACAAATCTGTCAAACGTAACCTACAGGACTCCATTCGGGCTGACAGTCCTTTCGTCTTAGGCTCGGAATCTAATATGTTTTGGGCAAACGATCAGTGGTTCAAGCAAGCCTATGGAGTCTGGAGTGGCGAGCGTCAGGTTCAACGGACAGGCAGTGGCGGCCGAATTTTACGGTTCATACAAAATGACCAAACGTCGGTTGCAATTCAGCCCATGCAGCACAGTAACTTCCAAAGGAATCTGATTCCTGCCGGGAGCCTACTAGAGTTAAAAACAATCTTCAACGACCTCAACAAAGTCGATCAACATGCGGTTCAAATAACCATCACGGATGCCGATGGTCCAATCAGCCATGCCTATGTTAACCTTCAGCAAGGGGACGCCACCATTGGAGATATACGCACTGATCAGGATGGCAACTGCCAATTTTCATTGCCTGGCGGTGAATACACTTTGAGATGTCACGCGACTGGCAGACCTCCTCAGACACTTTCACTCTCAGTCAAAGAGCCGACTCGACAAGTCATCAAACTGAAGCAAGCGGGATATCTCTCAGCACGAATCACGGATGGAAACGGGCGGCCCATTTATGCCAAGCTTTCTTTTCTAGGACTAAAAGAGACTGCAACACCGGATTTTGCCCCTAAACAGAATGCCATTTTCGCCGAAAATCTGATTTATGCAAACAATGGAAACGTACATCACCCACTTCTCCCAGGCAGCTATCGAGTAATCATCAGTCATGGCCCTGAATTCAATGCCGATATACAAACCATCGTCATACAGGAAGGTGAAACGACAACCCTCAAATCTGCACTCGATCATGTCGTCGACACGCGTGGGTGGATCAGTGCAGACTTCCATACCCATAGCTCGCCGTCCGGTGACAACACAACTGACCAGTATGGACGAGTGATAACGCTACTCGCTGAAAACATTGAGTACTCTCCTGCCACAGAACATCAACGTATCGATTCATTTACGCCGATCCTGAAGGAACTACGTGCTGAACATCTCATGGGAACAGTCACCGGAATGGAACTCACCGGCCGCGTACTACCCGTCAACCACCAGAATGCCTTTCCACTGATTCACGTCCCTCGAACCCAGGATGGAGGTGGGCCAGTCATTGACGATAACCCCGTGACTCAAATCAAGCGTCTCAAAGGTTGGAATAACAACAGCAACAAAATCGTCCAGGAAGACCATCCTGCTTTGATGCAGATTTGGCGCGACAAAGATACCGACAACAAAGCGGACGGCGGTTTCCGGGAAATGCTTAGCTATATGGACTCCATGGAAGTTCATCCTCCACAGTCCATTTTCCGAGTCGCGGAAGAATCGACACCTTCCAGTTCTCGTGATCCAGTCATGTTTTATTGGATGCAGTTAATCAATAAAGGATACCGTATTACGGGTGTAGTGAACTCAGACTGTCACTACAACAATCACGACGCCGGCTATCTAAGAAACTACGTCCTTTCCCCAACCGATAATCCGGGGCGTATCAAGACGGCTAATATTGTTTCTGCATGTCGCCAGGGAAACATTGTCATGTCCAATGGCCCGTTTTTAGAAGTCCGTGTTTCGACAGATAAAAAGTCTCAAGCTGTTCCCGGGGACGATCTCGTCGCAACGTCCGGTAAAGTCAAGATATCGATTCGTGTACAATGTCCGAACTGGTTCGATATTAACCGGGTTCAGGTCTTCCTCAATGGCCGAATGGCTAAAGAACTAAACTTTACTCGACGCTCTCAGCCAGAGATGTTCCCTGCCACATCAGTCATGCGATTTAATGAAACGATTGAAATTGAATTGAAGGAAGATACCCATATGATCGTGGCTACTATCGGTGAAGATTTACAAATCGGGCCGGTGCAGGGTGAACGGCGAGGGGCCGATGCACCGACAGCCGTCGCGAACCCGGTCTTTGTAGATATTGACGGAAACGGCTTCCAATTCAACAAGGACAATCTAGGTATCGATCTCGACGCGGAATAAAAATAGGGAAAGACTATGGATCTGGGATTAACCGGCAAAGTTGCTGTGGTGACTGGCGGCTCAAAAGGTATTGGCGAAGCCATCACTCGTACGCTCTTGGCAGAGGGGGCTCACGTCGCCAATGTAAACCGCTCTAGTACGGAAGGTGAAGCGTTAGAAGCTGAGTACGCAGCGAAAGGTCAATGCTGTAAATTCATTCAGGGTGACCTGACCCAAATGGATGCTTGCGAGTTGGCAGTCAAAACCACTTTGGCTGAGTTTGGAACAATCGATATCCTGATCAACAATGCCGGCGTGAATGATGGGGTCTCATTAACGGATGGCCCGAAAGCATTTCTGAGTTCACTACAAAACAATTTGATTCATTACTATGCGATGGCTCATTATGCTCTTGAGGCGTTGAAACAATCGCAAGGTGCCATCATCAACATTAGTAGTAAAGTTGCCACCACAGGGCAGGGAGGCACAAGTGGATATGCAGCCTCTAAAGGTGGTATTAACGGAATGACTCGTGAATGGGCATTAGATTTAGCTGCCGACAATATTCGTGTGAATACCGTTGTCCCTGCCGAAACCTGGACACCCTTATACGCTGAATTGATTGACCAGTCTTCTGATCCTGCCGCAGCTCGGAAGCAAATCGAAGATATCATTCCTCTCGGAAACCGGTTTACCAGCTCGCAGGAAATCGCAGATATGGTGGTTTTCCTAGCCTCACAACGCTCCCTTCATACCACTGGACAAATTCACTATGTGGACGGTGGATATACACACTTGGACCGGAAATACACCTCCCGCTCGAATAACGTCGACCTTTCCAAATAGTCGTTACGTATAGAATCCAATTGAGTTTTGATCTCCCCTGAGTAGGCTGAAAGATATATTACAAATAGTTGACCTTCCTCCGGATTCCCCCGTTACGGTACTCATCTTGTTCCTATCAAGATTAATTGCGACATTCTCTATTGGGCTCGCTTTAGTGGGCTGTAATTCCAAACAGGAATCAAATACTAACTCCGTCGTCGATGGCACTAGTACGGCCAAAGCTTCCAACACGGCCGTCAATGATCAGATGCTGGCAATCCCCGAAGAAGATGCCAAATATCTGCAAGATGTCGAACACTTCGGTGGATTCGTGTTGGGCGACCGGGCGTTTCCGAAAATCAATGAAGCCATCCAACAACAGGATTGGGAAACCTTCGAGACTTTCTTTTCTCCTGAATTTGAAGGGCAGATCTTTGTGTGGGAAAAAGCAACAGCCCACCCATTTGATTTTGCTAATTTCCATACCTGGACTTCCGAATCTTCCCGGACACGACTAAACCGAACTGAGTTTGTAAATGCGATCAAAGAATTACGGGAGCGTTTCACCGAATTGGAGCGTTCCGGATTCAAAGTGATGCAGATGAAACCGGAACATTATGGCGAATTCGATAAACCATGGAACGGTAGTTTTAAGCTTTCGATGGCCGGCAAGAATCCGGATGGTGACATCGCCTTTCTTTCCCTGAAATTCTCTTGTCGCATTAAGGCTATCTCGGAAGAAACTCCGGACGCTAAAGAATATATCCTCAGCTGCATCCCCTATGAAGGCAAACATGGTACGGCTGAGAATTTCCTCATGGAGGATATAACGAACAGTACTGGCATCACCAACCTGGGGCTACGTGACAATTGGAAACACGATTACAGCGAAGGCCAAACTCGCCCCTTTGTGACCGGTGGTATCTTTGCAAACGATTTCAATCGGGACGGAAATACAGATCTCCTGCTAACCGATCTGGATGGACTGTTCTTCTACGTGGGCGATGGAAATGGGAACTTCAAAGAACAATCCATTCAGATCGGATTACAACGATTCATCAAAGAGCCCGTGGCTGTGGTCGGTGACTTTAACAACGACACCTTTGAAGACCTGATCATTGGCCAGTCAATGTATGTCAACGAAGCGGGCGAAAAATTCCGCAAGCTAGCCCAAGAGGAGTTTAACGTTCCACTCGCGAAACGACTTGGAAGTATCGCCGTCGCCGATTTTGACAAGGATGGAATGCTTGACTTCATGGAAGTCGGAGTGGTCGTCAAAGAGGGTGCTCATGGCTGGATTAACGTCGACGAAAGAACTGAACGAGCAACCGAAAACCGTCTCTGGAAAAACCTTGGTAATTTCAAATTTGAAAATGTCACCGAACAATCCAATACGATCGGACTGGGGACTGGAGCGTTTTCAGCCGTTTGGTTTGATGCCAACGGTGACCAATGGCCTGATTTCATGTCTGCCTGTGAATTTGGTCGTAATGATTACTTTCTCAATCAAGGCGACGGAACATTTACTCTGGCTGAACTTCCTGGATCTCATGGTGGGTTTTCCATGGGTATCACTATTGCTGACATCGACAATGATGGATTCGGAGATCCGTATCTGGCCAACATGTACTCCAAAGCAGGCGAAAGAATCGTAGGAAATATCCGATCCAACCTTTACGAAAACTATGCCCATGATGTGGCAGAACAATTGCAGGAATTCGTCTCCGGCAACGAGTTGTATCACAATAACGGGGACGGCACCTTTAAACGAATTGGACGTGAAGTCGGAGTCAATGATATCGGCTGGGCTTATGGAACAGGAGCAGTCGACCTGAACGGCGATGGCTTTCAGGAAATCTATGCTCCGGTTGGCTTCCAGAGCGTCACCGAAGATAAGCCGGATGGTTGACGTTGTGTTTGGTTGGCTGTCGTGTCACAGCCATTCAGCTGTACTACTTCGGTGCCTGAGCTTAGGGATGTTGACGAAGACAATGGCGAGTTTTGGGTAGGCAACCCGTTCATGTTCTCCAATGTTAAAGAAAATCTGAGTGCTTATGAGCGTAATGGATGCTTCCTTAACGACCGCAATGGATCTTTTCTAGACATGTCTTATCTCTCTGGCAGTGATAACCGTGGGGATTCACGGACGATCGTCAGTGCTGACATTAACAAGGACGGGATGCCGGAGCTATTGGTTCGGCAGGTGGGTGGCGGAGCAATTGTTGTTTACAAAAATAACTTTCCCAAAACGAACTGGCTCACCATCTCGCTACAAGGCGCCCAAAGTAACTCAGCCGGAATTGGAGCTAAGGTCGTAGTCACCGCTGGGGACTTAACTGTCAAACGTGAACTCTACCCAGTCGTTAACTTCCTTTCTCAGGCACCGGCTAATGTGCATGTTGGTCTACAAAACCATGCCAAAATAGATTCCGTAAAAATACTCTGGCCGTCAGGGGAAGAAACCACGCTGACGGACATTGACTCCCGTCAGCATCTACGGGTTTTTGAATCTGACGGGCATACGGAAGCTCTTTGACGACCTAGCTTCCTGACCAAATCCAAGTTCCATTCATGCCAATTCGTCGGCTATAATACAGGAACTGCACTGGGTAGCATGTCTTCGTCCACATGCGGAGTGCGTATTCGCAAATTGAAATTTCATTGTTTTCGTAACTGGTGATTTACAATGGCCAATCGTCATTTTCCGGCTTTAGTATTTGGACTCTGCATTGCCACTCTAACGCCTTCAGCAGCCTCCGCTCAGCAAGTGGACTTTGATCGAGACATTCGTCCAATCTTATCAAACCACTGTTTTGCTTGTCATGGTCCGGACGAGAACGCGCGCCAAGCCGAACTTCGTCTCGATGATAAAGACAGTGTCTTTGCTCAACGGGACGTTGCTCTCATTCAGCCTGGCAAAGCTGCCGCCAGTGAGCTGTTTCGCCGAATTTCATCGACCGACGAAAATGAAATGATGCCGCCGGCTGATTTCCGCAAAAGGCTGACTAGCAAGCAAATCGAATTAATCCGTCAATGGATTGATCAGGGGGCCGAATGGAAGCAGCATTGGGCCTGGACTGCTCCTAATCGCCCGGAGGTCCCAAAATCCGGTAAGCGTGGAGTTTCTAATGCCATCGACAGCTTTATCCTCCAGCAATTAACCGAAGAAGCATTGGCGATGAGCGAGCCAGCTGACCGGGTGACGTTGATTCGTCGCCTCAGTTTTGACCTTTTAGGACTTCCGCCGAGTACCGAAGAAGTTGCCGAGTTTGTAAACGATAAAGACCCTCAAGCTTATACGAATCTCGTTAAACGCTTACTGGACAAACCGCAGTATGGTGAACGACTTGCGATGTATTGGCTAGATATCGTTCGCTATGCAGACAGCAACGGCTACCATGCCGACAAAACGCGGCAAATCGCTCCTTACCGAGATTATGTCATCAACTCTTTCAACTCCAATAAGCCATATGATCAATTTGTTCGGGAGCAATTAGGGGGAGACTTGCTGCAGAATGCAACCATGGAACAACAAGTAGCCTCCGGCTTTAACATGCTGCTTCAAACCACTGACGAAGGTGGTGCTCAGGCAAAAGAGTACTTAGCTAAGTACTCCGCTGACCGCGTCCGTAACACTGCGTCTATCTTTCTGGGAGTCACGCTGGGATGTGCCGAATGTCACGACCATAAGTATGACCCCTTCACTACACAGGATTTTTACAACTTCGCATCGTTCTTTGCTGACATTAATGAAGTCGGAGTAGGAAATGCTCCGGCGTTTCCAGTCATCAATGGAATGCTAGCCGACCAGATTGCTGAGAAGAACAGCATCATTGCTGAAGAACAAAATGCCCTGAATATCGCAGCACGCGAGATCTCAGATTCCCGCAAGGTATGGGAAGCCGAATTGGCGAAACAAGCCGACACCAGTATCACTGCCGGCAAGTGGCAATATATTGGTCCAATCGTGGCCGCAAGTTTTGATGAAGCCCATGACAAATCATTCGTCAACGAAGTCGAAGTAGTCGATCTGTCTGCTTCCATTGGTGACAAGAAATGGGGTGAAAAAGACTTTACCGATGGTACGATCCATGCTCTCGATCAGACTCCAAATACCGCTCATTATCTGCAGCGTACTCTCACCGTAAAAGCTGCCACGAAAATTGAACTGCGATTTGGCAGCGACGATGGAATTCGGGTTTGGCTTAATCAAAAGGAAGTTTTAAACAATAAAGTTACCCGGGGGCCTGCTGCCGACCAGGAAAAAATCACTGTCGATCTTCAGGAAGGTAGCAACACACTGCTCCTTAAGATTTCACAGGGAACTGGGGGAGCAGGCTTCTATTACGCCCATGACAATAGTGGTGTTCCCGCCGATATCGGTGCGATCCTTGTGAAGGCTGAGCGAACAGAAGCCGAACAAAGCAAGCTTTCCGATTACTATCGCGACCATAGCACAAACCTGAAGCCCCAACGGGACGAGATCACTCAGTTGCAAAAGCAATTGGAACAGTTAAACAATTCAGCGCCACGTACTTTAATGACTCGAGTCCGGGAACCTAGAATGATTCGTGTTCTCCCTCGTGGTAACTGGATGGATGATTCAGGAACTGAAGCTTCACCGACCGTGCCAGGTTTTATGAAACCAATGGCTATCGAAGACAGACGTCCCAACCGTCTGGATCTGGCCGACTGGATGGTCGATCCGGATAATCCGCTTACTTCTCGAGTCGTTGTCAATCGACTTTGGAAACTGTTCTTTGGACACGGACTGGCTGAACCTCTGGATGACTTGGGGGCGCAAGGCACACGACCTACGCATCCCGAACTACTCGACTGGCTATCGGTTGAGCTTGTCGAAAATGGCTGGAACCTGAAACACGTCATCAATCTTATTGTGAACTCAAGCACCTACCAGCAATCTTCCACAATGACAGCCGAGTTGGCAGCGATAGATCCCTATAACTACAAATATGCTCGTCAAAGCCAGTTCCGATTGGATGCTGAAATGATTCGCGATACTGCCTTGTCCATTAGTGGCCTGCTTTCAGAAAAACTTGGAGGATCGAGTGTAAAACCTTATCAACCCGCAGGCTATTGGAAGCACATGAATTTCCCAAAACGAACCTGGCAAATGTCTGGGGGTGACGAAATTTATCGACGAGGTTTATACACCCACTGGCAACGAATGTTCCTACATCCCTCCCTCTTAGCATTCGACGCTCCTAGTCGTGAAGAATGTACTGTCAGTCGGCCTCGTTCGAATACTCCACAACAGGCTTTAGTCCTGCTCAACGACCCGACTTATGTAGAGGCGGCTAGGGCCTTTGCGGAACGCATTCTGGTGGATGGAGGACCAGATGATTCAAGTAAGCTTAACTGGGCCATCCAGACAGCACTGTCACGAAACGTAAATCCAAATGAAGCTAACGTGTTGCTGAATGTACTGACAAAACATCTCGAAAACTATAAAGCAGATCCCCAGGCTGCAGACGAATACCTGACTGTGGGTCGTCGAGCGTTAGCAGCGAACATCGATAAGAGTGAACTGGCGGCCTGGACATCTGTCGCGCGTATTATTCTCAACCTGCATGAAACCATTACCCGCAATTAAATCTTTTAGTTGCGGCTACAAAATAAACCGGAGGTCATTCCCATGGCTAACAATTCATTCTCTTTGAACCGTCGCTGTTTTCTGGGACAAGGTGCGCAGGGGGTAGGTGTTTATGCACTCGCATCACTCTTTGGACAAACGCAAGGCGCTGAGGTCGACGTTCCTCGCTGGCCCGGGATCCTCAATGGCAAACTTCACCGGGAAGCCAAAGCAAAACGGGTCATTTTCATGACAATGGCTGGTGGAATGAGCCATTTAGAAACGTTTGACAATAAGCCTAAACTACGTGAGCTTGATGGGCAGCCAATGCCTGAATCCTACACGAAAGGACAGCCAATCGCTCAGTTGCAGAACCGTGAATTACGATGTCTTGGTGGTCAACACGAATTCAAGAAACATGGTGAATCCGGTAATGAACTTTCTGCCATTTGGGAGCATCTTGGCAGCGTTGCAGATGACATTGCGATCATTCGATCATTGAAGACTGAAGCTATCAATCACGACCCGGCTCACACTTTCATGAATACCGGGACAACCATCAGCGGGCGTCCATCGATGGGTTCCTGGCTAACCTATGGCCTAGGCTCCGAAACAGAAAACCTACCAGGCTTCGTCGTACTCACCTCATCCGGGGGTGGGCAGGACCAACCAATTGCTTCGCGGCAATGGCACAGTGGTTTTCTACCAAGTCGTTTTCAGGGTGTACACTTTCACAGTCAGGGAGATCCTGTGCTGTATGTAAACAATCCTCCCGGAATCGATCGGGAAGGGCAGGGCGACATCGTGAAAGCAGTACAGCAATTAAATCAATTCCGTGGTGCAGTCGTAAACGATCCCGAAATTACCACCCGCATTAGCCAATATGAAATGGCATTCCGTATGCAGGCAAGTGTACCGGGTCTGATGGACATTAGTGACGAAACCCAGGCAACCATGGATCTGTATGGCACAAAAGGTGCTGATGGCACTTTCGCGGCAAACTGTCTGCTGGCTCGCCGTCTGGCCGAACGCGGTTGCCGCTTCATTCAGCTTTACCACCGCGGTTGGGATCATCATGGTAATGTGAAAGGTGCTAGTCAAAATACAGCTAAACTAATTGACCAGGGAATCTCAGCGTTGATTAAAGATCTCAAGCAACGTGACATGTTCGATGACACGTTAATCGTTTTTGCCAGTGAATTCGGTCGAACACCGATGGCTCAGGGCAATGGTCGGGATCACCACATTAAGGGTTATTCGATCTTTCTGGCTGGCGGAGGGATCAAACCCGGGACGACAGTAGGGGCCACAGACGACCTTGGATATCATGCGGTCGAAGACGTGGTCACCGTTCATGACCTGCACGCAACCATGCTACACCTGTTGGGCATCGACCATGAGCGTATGACAACCCAATTCCAGGGACGCGACTTCCGTCTCACGGACGTTCATGGAACTGTCGTCGACAAACTACTGGCCTAGGCCAAACCTGAATGCCTACAGAATAATCTCGTCTATTACTTTGCCACCCACGTCGGTGAGTCGGAAGTCACGTCCCTGATGGCGATAAGTCAGCTTCGTATGATCCACTCCCAACGTTTGAAGAACCGTGGCGTGAATATCATGCACCGCAATTTTACTGTCTTGGGCATGAAATCCAAATTCGTCGGTCGATCCGTATACGGTACCACCTTTGATACCACCGCCCGCCATCCACATAGTAAAACCATGCGGATGATGATCGCGTCCCCAATTCTCACCACCGCCCTGAATCACCGGCGTCCTGCCAAACTCACCGCCCCAAATGACAAGTGTTTCATCGAGCATGCCACGCTGTTCAAGATCTTGAAGTAATGCAGCAATGGGTTGATCAACAGCAGTACACTGACGGCTATGCTGTGATCGCAAGCCATCGTGAGAATCCCATCCCATATCATACAGTTGAACGTATCGAACTCCACTTTCGACCATCCTTCGAGCGAGTAAACAGTTCCGGGCAAAGGATGGCTTTTTCTCCTCCACTCCGTATTGTTCCAAAGTCGCAGCAGTTTCACTTTTCAAATTCATTAGACGAGGTGTTTCTGCTTGCATACGAAAGGCAAGCTCGTATTGCTTCATACGAGCTCTAATTTCAGGGTCACCTGTCTCTTGAAATCTCTTCTCATTCATCCAACGCATCAAATTCAATTGGCGTTGTCGATCCTCTCGAAAAACCCAGTCGGGATTCTTCAAAAACAAAATGGGACTGCCCGTATTCCTCAATTCAACTCCCTGATGATTGGTTGGTAAAAACCCGCTCGACCAGTAGCTGGTAAGCAGCGGCTGCCTTTTTACACCGGAAGTCATGACGATATAGGCAGGCATCTCCTCCGTTAAATTCCCTAGACCGTAGCTAATCCAGGAACCCATCGTCGGGCGACCTACCCGCGAATCTCCCGTGTTGAGGAAATTGACAGCCGGGTCATGATTAAAGACCCGGCTGTGAACGGAACGCAAGACCGCTAACTTATCGACTTGAGTAGCCAGGTGAGGAAAAAGCTCGGACACGGCAATGCCGGACTCACCATAGCTATTAAATTTAAATGGGGAACCCTGCAGTTTAGGTTGTCCGATCGAAGATGGAATCATCGCAAAGTGGATATCTTTAATGTAGGACTCAGGGATCGGCTGGCCACTAAGCCTTGTCAACACCGGCTTAGGGTCAAATGTATCAACGTGCGAAGGCCCCCCGGACATGAAAAGATAAATAACGCTTTTTGCTTTGGGGGTAAAGTGTTGAACGGACTGGTCCTTCTCATCAGCGAAAACCCCCATGCTAGACAATGCCGCTAAAGACAAAACACCCGAGGAAGTCGTCAGCATTTGGCGACGAGTTGCTTGTTGTTTACTCATTGTATTACTCCCTCGTTAACGCTTCATCGAGGTTTAACAGCACCTGCACAATTTGAAACAACGAATCCCCCTCATTAACGGTTAAGTATGAGATGAATGT
>Ga0315322_10002035_pt1 | contig 15661 bp, 12 predicted proteins | sample M110021515metaG_FD_203461 | JGI IMG/M metagenome (GOLD analysis project Ga0315322, IMG submission 203461) | Ammonia-oxidizing marine archaeal communities from Monterey Bay, California, United States - M1 100m 21515 | ecosystem: Environmental > Aquatic > Marine > Intertidal zone | place: USA...
CGAGCCCGAGCCCGAGCCCGAGCCCGAGCCCGAGCCCGAGCCTGAGCCTGAGGAAGAGTCCAAAGAGCCTCCACTGACCGCCGCCGACTTGACACCCGTCTACGACGACCCACGCGGGCTGGTGCTCTACAAGGCCAAGACCGGCGACCGATGGTTCGCAACGCAGGTGGATCCACGCACCGGCCAGCCCCAGACCTTCGAGCTAATGCCCCACGAGGTAAGCCAGCTCCGGATGCAGCTGCAAGGCAGCCCCTATTGGCTCAACCAGACCTGAGCCCGACCCCGCCCCGGTAGCTTGTCCCTGGTGCTCGCGAGGTTCTTGACATGCCGTCCAAGTCATCGATGCCCGCTTCCCGTCGCGCTTGGTTGCGACCTCTCGTCGCTGCGCTCGCGCTCAGCTGGTTGTCGGCGTGCAACAGCACCCGCAAGCTCCTCAAACAAGCCGAGGAGTACATGGCAGACGGTCGCTACCCGGCGGCGGTCCGCACCTACGACAAGGTGCTGAAGAAGCGTCCGGGGGAGCCGCGCGCGCTGGTGGGCCTCGCCCGGGCCTGGCTGGAGACCAACCAGCCTGAGAAGGCCGTCACTCCCGCCCAGGTCGCCGCCGAAACCCAGGTTGCGGGTGGCCGGGAAGTCTTCGTCGACGCCCTTCTGGCAAACGGCCGCGGGGCATCCGCCGTCGATCTCGCTGGCGAGCTCGCCGACAGCTCTCCCGACCCCATCGCATGGCGTCGCCTCACCGAAGTGCGGCTCGCAGCGGGCAACACCAAGGGTGCGGTGGCCAGCGCGGAGAAGTCGCTTGAGCTGGGCGGCGGCAGTCAAGCCCAGGCTCTTGCCGCATGGACCCACGCCCGGCGCGGCAACTGCGGGCGGGCCACCAGCCTGGCCGGCCGCGCAGCCACCGGAGCGTCCGAGAACATCGTGGTGCAGGCCGAAGCTGCTGCAGTCTTCCGCCAGTGCCTGGACGCCGCTCAGGCGCAGGCCGCCTCGTCCACCGCGCGTACACTGCTCAACCGCGGCCCCTTCAAAGAAGAAGAGGAGGCCCTGCGGCGACAGAAAGGTGGCGATCTTGAAGGCGCCCTGCGCCGACTGTCCTGGCTCCGGAGCGTGTACCCCGAGGAAGGCGCCTATGCGCGCCACCTCGGCATTCTGTGGGCCGACGCCAAGGTCTGGGGCCGCGCTGAAGCCGAGCTGGTCGCCGCGCTCAACCTACCCCCCTTCGCAGTCGCCACATCGGCCGCTGGCGTGCAGTTCGCCGACCGTCGCTCCGAGCAGCTCAGCCCAGACCAGCGCCAAGCCGCAGTCGCCCAGATCTGGGGCGAGCTGTCCCGCGTGAGAGGCAAGTCTGGTGACATCGACGGCATGGCTGAGGCACTCGAGCAACGGGCCCGAGCCACTCGCAGCACCGACGCCCAGGACTGGCTTAAAGCAGCCCAGGCATGGGCGTTATCACGCAACCCATCGAAGGGTGTCGACGCCGCTTTGCGCGCGGTAGACATGGCCCCAGACAGCTACGAGGCCCGCAAGGTCGCCACGATAGTGCTCGTCAATGCAGGCATCCTCGACCGAGCCATCGGACATGGCCGCAACGCCTGGGCCATCCGTCCTGGCGACCCTGATCTGGCGCTCATTCTCGCGAGGCTCCACATCCAACGCGGCGAGCTGCGGGACGCACGCGCAATACTCACCGCAGGCATCAAGACCAACCCGACCGACCCTCGTCTGCGCGACGCCCTACGCCGCCTCGACCAGGACCGCTGAGAGCCGCACCTCCGCCCCAGACTGGAGCCTTCGATGGCGAGCCGCGCTGCATCTTGCCTCCTCCGCTGCGCAGGCCTCCTCTGGCTCGGCTCGACCGCCGGCTGCGATGGAGACAGCAAAAAGGGCAGCATCGCTCAGAGCGATGACATCGATGGCGACGGCTACACCGAAGCGGACGGAGACTGCGACGAGGACGACGCCGAGGTGAATCCCGACGCCACCGAGGTGTGTGACGGGATCGACAACGACTGCAACGGTGCGGTGGACGAAGGTGTCACGGAGATCTGGTATCCAGACGCGGACGGCGACGGCTTCGGAGCCGACGATGCCCCCACCGAGGCCTGCTCGCGTCCCGACAACCATGTGCCGAGCGCCACCGACTGCGACGACTTCAGCGCCGAGGTCTTTCCCGGAGCCGCCGAGGTCTGCGACGGGGTGGACACCGACTGCGACGACATTCCCGATCCCACTTCATGTCGCCCGGTAGAGACTGCGGAGCTGCGCATCGACGGCACTATCGAGGCCATGCGCCTGGGAGGCTCGGTGTCGGCAGTGGGAGACTGGGACGGCGATGGTGTCGCCGACTTGGCGGTGGGTGCACCCGAGCACGACGCAGCCCGCGGAGGAGTGTGGATCTTCCGCGGTCCGATGACCGCCGACGACTGGACGCCAGCAGACGCTGCGGCCTTCCGCCTGGGGGCAGACAACGGGCAGGCCTACGCTCACGCGGTTGTGGCACTGCCTGACCTCGATGGCGACGGACTGCCCGAGCTGGCCGTCGGCGCTTGGGGTGACACCACCGGTGGGAGCGCGGCCGGCGCGGTCGAGATTCTGCGTGGGGGCACACTCGGCGAGATCTCAGACGCCGACGTGATCGCCCGCTACGAAGGCAGTGCGCCGGGCGAGATTGCCGGCAACGCGCTTGCTTTTGCTGGGGACCTCAACGGAGACGGCACCCCCGACCTTGTCATTGGTGCGCCTGGCGACGACACCGCCGGCCTGGGCGCGGGCGCCGCCTACATCATCACCACCCGTACCGACGGCTCTACGACCAGCACCTCCGCCGCCTTTGCCCGCATCCTCGGTCCCGACGACGGCACCTCCATGGGCCAGGCCGTTGAAGGACCCGGCGACCTTGACGGAGATGGCCTGCCCGACCTCCTCTTGGCTGCCACAGGAGATGACACCGGCGGCGAGGACGCAGGCGCGTTCTTCATTCTCCACGGCCCCATCACTGCCGACCGGGCCACCATCGACGCGGACAGCGGCTGGTTTGGCGAGGCCACCGGCGACCAGGCGGGCGGGTCCATCGCTGCTCCGGGCGACGTCAACGACGATGGCTACGCCGACCTCGTGGTCGGTGCTCCCGATCAGGACCTGGGCGGCAACGGCGCGGGCCTCATCTACATCATCTATGGTCCCTCGACGGGGGCACACACCCTGGACCGTGCCGACGCGCGCTTGGTGGGCCGCCAGCCAGGAGACCACGCTGGCAACGCCTTAGATGCCAGCGCGGATGTCGACGGGGATGGCATCCACGACGTGCTCATCGGCGCCTACATCGACGACAGCGCCGCCATCAACGCGGGTGCCGCCTACTTGGTGCTCGGCCCCTGGTCCGGCACGACCTACCTCACCGAAGCCGAAGGCGGCTTCATCGGGGAGGCCGAAGCGGATGTGGCGGGCTGGTCGGTGGCGATTGCCGGAGACCTCAATGACGGCGGCCAGCAGGACATCGTGGTGGGTGCACCGGGCCACGACAAGCTCGCGACCGACGGCGGTGTGGCCTATGTCATCTTCGGCGAAGGGCTGTCTTTTTGAGGAGTCGACTGTCGATGACCCGCTTGTCACACGCGTTCTGCCCAGTCCTACTTGCCATCATCGGTCTGTGGGCGTCCTCTTCCGCCGCAGGCCCAGGCACTCTTCAGACGATGATGCCCGTCCCAACCCATCACGTGAGCAAGGCGTGGTCGGATGCGCTGGCACGCCAAGGGGTCCGGCTCAAGCCTGAAGATGCCGAGCTCATCCAGAACATCCATCCCCTTGAGCTGGGCAGCTGGACCGTGCCCCTTCGCGTGGAGCTGCTCACCCCATCCGGCGTGCTCGAAGTGCAGGGCACCCTCACCGTCATGTCCGACGCACTGGCGCGCACCGGCGTCCACCTGAAGCTCACTTCGCCGCCGCTCACCGCACTGCTTCCATGGCGAAGACTGGTCAAGAAGGCCAAGATCGACGCCAAGGTCGCCCTTGTGGGCAGGGCGCGGTCTCCTGGTGAGCTTCGCCAGGAGTCTGTCGTGAGGCTTGCGGACCCCACCCTCTGCGCCATGGAGCTCACCGCTCTGGAGCGCGTGGCCCTCCCCGGCCGCGCCAATCTGGTCGCCCACGCCCAGCGCAACGTGCCCGACACTTGTCGTGCCGAGGCCATTGTCATGCTCTCCAGCGATTCGGACCGCCATTCGGAGGCCGTGGACTGGGCCCGCCAGGCCCTGGAAGAGACTCGCCCCGGCGGCATCGACCCAAGGATAATCGATGCGATGGCCCGCTTTGTCGACCCACCGGCAGACTTCAGCCTGCTGGTCACCGACCTCAGTACCGACACTGCCGCTCAAGAGCACGCCCTCAAGCGCATCGAAGCCGAGCGCGCAAAGCTCCCACTGGTGTGCGCCGACGGCCGGGTCGACCCGACATGCGAGTGTGGCTCAGACTGGACCCACTGCTGCACCCACCATGGAGGCGCCAGCCACTGCCAAGAGCCACCTCCCTGAGCCAGCGCCAACCAATGCGACTCGAAGGTCAGCTGAGGCGGTCGGCCAGCATCACCAGCACATCGCCCACGGTGTCGTGAAGCCGCATCTTCGTGGGGGTTGCATCCGCGCTGTCAGCGGAGATGCCGTTGAGTGCAAGGGACATGGCTTGGCGTCCCGGGTCGCGCATCTGCACGGTCTGACCATCGGCCACCACGTGCACCCAAGGCACCGAAAGCAGGTGGTCGCGAAGCTCGGGATCGGCCAGCAGACCGGCATCCTGGGCGGAGCTGCAGTAGGTCGCAAAGCGCAGGTCGAGGGCACCATCACCGGTCTGCGCGAGCGAGAGTCCGGCGGGGGCGGGGTTGCGGTCGGAGTGCTCGCGGACGCAGATGCGGCGTCCGACTGCATCAGCTTGCCAGGTGGCGCCCCCTTCGAGGGTGCAGGTGTAGAGCAGCGGCCGCCCCCAGCGCTCGCGGCTGTACTCGAATTCACCGGTGCGGATGTAGCCGAGCGGTCCGGTCAGGAGCGCGGGTGAGTCGGGCGGAAGAGCGGGCAATGCGGGGGAGGACGAATCGGTGGCCTGCTTGGACACTCTCCAGATCGCCACACCGACCAGCCCGACGCAGAACAGCCCGCATAGGGCGGAGCATCCGAGACCACCAATGATCCCAAACCACTCCCACGGCAACGCATCCCACCACGACGCCAAAACGCCCTCCACAACGCACCGCTAAGCCCACGCGTCACAGAGCGCGGCAACGTGTCGGTTTCATATGCCCGAGCCAACCGACTGCGCGAAGCTCAAGCTGCTGCGCGAGGCTCAAGCTACTGCGCGAGGCTCAAGCTCAGGGTGACCGAGCCGCTCGTGGTCCCTCCCGCTCCTGCAACGCCAATGAGCACGTCATAGCCGTTGGTGGTGGCCGTGAGCTGGACCGACTCAGCCTCACCTGGGTTGCTGTCGGTCTGGTCGTCGTAGCCCGCCTCGCAGCTGACCGCGCTCACCACGCCTGGGGGCACTTCGTAGCGGTCCCCGGCGGACTGGATGGCGTAGACGCTGGCATCGACACCGTCTTCGGGCGCGATGTCGACGGTGAGGACCGACCCTTCTGGCTGCGCGTACCAAAAGAACACGTGGTTGCCATCAAAGTTGAGGTTTTCGGTACCGGGGAAGCACGCGACGTCGCTTTCATCGGCCCAGTCCAGGTCGATGGACTGCCCTGAAGCCAAGTCCACTACGATGGTCTCGCCGACACAGGCAGGCGCGACCGAGCTGGCCCAGCCTCCGTTGTCCTCGGGCACCTCGCAGGGATTTACCCCGCCTGCACCTGAGTCACCTTTATCGGTGCAGGACACCGCCCCCGAAAGAACGAGTGCCGCTGCTGCAAGCTGATGTGCCCGTGTCATCACGTCGCCTCCTGCGCTTGTTGTCGCGCAATGCACTATCGCAGGCTTGGCCCGACAGGTCACTCGAGGTGGGCTCATCGACGATGTGGACCGTGAGCGCGTGCTGTCCCTCGGCCGCCTAGCGTCTGAGACCTCGTGGGGACGCCGCTTCGGTTAGCTCACCTACCCTCCACTCTGGGATCGCGGCGCTCGCTTCGAGGGTCCGATCGGCAGACGGGAGCTTGGTGCACCTGGGGCCCGGATGTCACACGCCCACATCGTCACGCTTGTCATCTGCAGTCTGGTGGCCTTTGGAGTTGTGCTGGGTCTCTGGGGCGGCCTGTCCCGCGCCCGGCGCATTCTCGCTGACCTCCGCCCCGGCGGCGATCTGGCGCGCTCTCTCGCATCCCACCCCGCTCCTGAAGCGGCGTTTACTCATCGCTGGCCCGAGCTGGACTCGGCATTTCGGTCGGCGCGCGCGCTTACTCCAGCGTGGGCCGCCTACTCCGCATCGGTGACCACCAGCACCCAGCCGGATGGCTCGGGCGCCATCGCCAGCACCGTCGCGCCAGAAGACTGTCTCAAGCTCAGCCGGCTCGCAGGAGGACCTTGGGAGGATGTTCGGGTGGCTCGCCTATCCGGACTACTCGTCACACTCGGCATCTTCGGCACCTTCATCGGCCTCACCCTCGGACTCGTCGAAGCGGACTTCGCCAGCATCCAAGCCATCGTCGAAGCCGACGAAAAGACCGAGGCGCTCCAAAGTGCGATGTTTGGCCTGCTTGCGGGCAGCAGCACTGCGTTCGTCACCTCGGTCGCCGGACTCGCAGGCTCGCTCATCCTCACTGTGGTGGTGCGCCAGATGGCATCACGGGCCGTCGCAACCGAGCTCTCCGCAACCGCAGCGGCCCTCCGCGCCGGCATCCGAGTGGAACCGCCAGACCAACGCCTCAGCCAACACCTCGACCGACTCACCCGCCACATCGAGGAGTCCGCCGATCTATCCCCCATCTTGGAACGCATCGCTCGCGCGACCGAGGCCGTCCAGCGGGGCGGTCGGCGGCCCGTCGCCGAGGAGCCCGTCGCTTCACAGCCAGCTCCCTCTCTTCGCGAAGCGGCCGACGCGCGCGACTTTGCGTCGAGCGCTGCACTGGTGGGCATCTCCAAGCAGCTCTCCGCACTACAGGGGGAGCTTGAGCTGCTGCGGGAAGCCCTCACGCCGCCGTCGGAGCCTCCCCAACAAGAGCAGCCCACCGATCCCGGCGAGCCACCCCCTCCGGCGTGGGCGACTCGGCTGGCCGATGCGGTCGAGGCGCTGTCCCAGGCCCCCTCCCCTGCCGACACCCTCACGGAGCCCCTTCAGCAGCTGATAGCCACGCTCGACCGTCCCCCACCACCTCCCCCCGCGTGGGCCATGCACCTCGACGCCCGCCTCTCTGAGCCACCTCCGACGCCAGCTTGGGTGCCCGAGCTTCGTGCCGCCATCACCCAGCTCTCGGAGCCCCCCGCAGAGCCCGAGGCCCCGCCAGAGCCCGCATGGGCCGTCGCGCTCGCCCAGGCGACCGAGAAGCTGTCGGAGCCCCGCCCCGCTCCCCACGCCGACCAGCTCGCCCGCATCATCGCGCTGCTTTCCGACCAGCGCACCACCCTCACCGGACTGCGCGCCACGATGGAGCGAGCGGCACAGCCAGCGCCACCGTCGGCCGAGCTCGCCGAGGTGGTGCATACACTGCGCGCCCTCCAGGCCGCCCTGTCTCCCCCCGCAGCGGAGCCTGATGTCCGTCCCGCTGTCGAAGCTGCAGAAGCATCGGGTCAGGCATTAATGGCCGCCATCGCCCCGGGAATAGACCAGGTGCAGGATGTGGCCGACCGCTTCGCGCAGGCCAGCCTCAACTTCGACCGGGCCACCACCCGCCTCGATGCCGCCGCCCGCTCCAACCACGACGCCGCGGACACCCTTCGCCAGGCTACCGATCAGCTCGGCACCCGACTCCAGGTGCTACAGCAAGCAACCGCCGCTATGCGCACCGGCCTGGCACACCACACCGACGCCAGCAACGCCCTGACCTCCGCTGCCGCCAGCCTCCAATCGGTGGGACCCCAGCTCACCCGGTCGACCGATCAAATCCGGCTGTCTACATCCTCGGTGGAGCTGACCGTCGGACGGCTCGCCGCCCTCCAGCAGGCGAGTGGCGGACCAGAGATTGCCCGGCTGGTACCTGTTCTCGAGGCCTTGCTGACGACGCTTGAGCAGCGCCGGTGAGCCCGGTTTCCGAAGAAGCCGATGCGGGCCTGCAATCGGTCGGCGACCTCATGGCGGGGCTCTTGCTCCTGTTCATGCTGCTGGCGATGGTGTTCGCGCTGTCGCTGTCGCGCACCGAACAGGACCGCACAATTGAAATCGAGGCCCTTACCCAGGCTGCCGGCGACCAATCCACCCTACGGTCCGCCGTCGAAGCTAGGCTGGAAGAAGCCGGGGTGCCTGTCACGGTGACTCCCGAGCCGGGCGTGCTTCGACTGGGCGAAGGCGCCATCCGCTTCGCCGCCGGCCGACACGACACCGAGGAACCCCACACCCTGCGTGCTCTGGACCAGCTGGCGGCCGCGTTGGTCGCCACGCTACCCGCCTACGCCTGCGACCCGAAAACCGGCACCTGCCCCGAAGCGCCGACCGCCGCGCTGGAGAGCGTGCTCATCGAGGGCCACTCCGACACCGTCGACCGAGTCGACGACTGCGACAACCACTGTCTGTCCGCCGAGCGCGCGGCGTGGACCCGCGAGCAGCTACTGCTTCGAGCCCCGGAGCTGTCCAGGCTCACCAATCGCGCCGGTCACTCGCTGTTTGGCGTCGGGGGCTACGGCCCCGATCGAAGCCTCACCGGCCTCGACGCGGAAACCTGCGCCAACGCGCCAGACTTGTGCCGCGAGGACCGGCGCATCGAGGTGCGACTGCGGATGGAAGCACCGACCCACTTACTGGTTCCAGCCCCCTGAGAAACCGGGCCGGAACACACCATCAGCGCTTCTTCTTGCCCTTCTTCTTCTTGCCCTTGCCCTTGCCCTTGCCCTTGCCCTTGCCCTTCGACTTGGGGGCTTCGCTATTATCAGAAGGCGCGGCCTTCCGGACATCGACCTCGCGCCGCAGCCGGGCCTTGGCCGCGCCCTTCGGAGCCTTGCGGTCCTTGAGGGCCTTGCGCATCTTGTCGGTGGACACCAAGGAGCGCTGGGCGGGGCCGTCGGACAGACCGGTCACCCGGTAGATGAAGCCATCCGCAAGCTCGCTGCCCTCGCGGTCGTTGGCGGCCACAATCCAGACCGCACCGTCGGAACCAAGCGCAAAGTCGTTGATCCAGGGGTAGTTGAGACCGAGCATCTCCTTGAGATCGATCTGGCCGAGGTAGGCGCCATCGTCTCCCCAGAGGGTCATCCGCCGGAAGTTGCTATCAAGCACGCACAAGCCTGGCTTGCAGGCGTTGACAGCGTGGATCCAGCCGAAGTTGGGGATGTCCTCGCCGGTCGAAGCGATGCGTGCGACCTCCTTACCACTGGCCGTAAACGCGATGATCACCTTGCTTTCGTCGGGGTCCTCCGACTTCGCGAGGGAGCCACCGACGTACACAAGGTCGTTGATAATGGCCGAGGCGTAGACCGAGGAGAAGGGACCCATACGGGAGTCGTCGTTACTGAGGTTCTGGAGAACCCACGGCTCCGACGAGCAGGAGTTGGCGCCAAAGGTGACCTTCTCCACAGTGGAGTTGACCCACGGCGCGATGCCCCATCTGCCGTCGGACGCCAGCTCGATGTAGCCATCGGCGTCGCAGGTATAGGCCTTGGAATCGCCCCGCAGCACGTAGCTCTCGGAGATGCCATTGGCTGCGACCACAGTGCCATTGCCTGCGGACACCCACTCGGCCTCCCGCTCGAAGGTCATCACGCCCTCTTCGCCGAATTCAGTGGCGAGGGTGAGGGTGCAGCCCTCGTCGGAGGACATGTTGAAGGCGTAGACCTCGCCTTCGCCTGTGGCGACGAGCACACGCTTGCCATCGACGGCGACGGACTTGAACATGCTCATGGTGCTGTCGCCGGTGAAGGTGTGGCCCGAGATGGCACAGACCTCGACCTCGACCTTGCGTCCCGCAACGTTCTGATCTACCGGAATCGGTAGTTCTACGCCTTCGTCAGCCACCGCACCCGTGGTGCCGTCGGTGGTGGTGCCGTCTGCGGTGGTGCCATCTTCGTCGCCGCCCATAAGGCCACCACAGGCGAGAATTGTGCCGGTCAAAGCAGTCAACGTAAACAGAGACAAGCGACTCATGGACGCTCCAGTCGGCGACTTCACCGGACATCGAGACGGCGCGAGCCCGCGCTCTCTTGATTGAGACCGCCCCGCTTGCGCGAGAAAACACTTAGCGTATATTCCTCCACACGACACCGCCTAAGAAGCCCGAGCTTCAGCCCGCAGTGGTGCCCTCGTCGGAGCGCGGAAACAGCAGCACCACCCGGCCATCAAGGAGATCGCCTACCTTGTAGAGTGAGTGGGCCAGCATCTGAGGGGCGTGGGCGATGGTGATCTGGCCGTGGTGATCGCGGACACGGCGAACCAGATCGTGCCACAAGGCAGCAGCCACGCCGTCATCAAGGTCCAAGCCTTCGAGGTCGAGGACCGATGCCTGGGCCGAGGCGGTCAGCAACACGGCATCGACGAGCTCGGTGTGATGGGCCCCCGCTCCTTCGCCGTCCACCAGCACATTTCCAGTGTTCGGACACACCTCGATGGTCAGGGAGCGGGTCATCCAAACAGCTCCGGCTGGGGCCGGGCCAGCGAGTAGGCGGCCCATTCCAAGGTCCAGCTGCGATCGCCTTGGGGGACCACGTGATCGAGTCGAGGAACCACCAGCTCTCTCTCCTGGCGGGTCATCACTGGTACCTGCGACGCGGTGTGGACATGCTTGATCACCCGGCCCGACGCCTGCCGCTCTTTCACGAAGGCAGCGTGACGTTCAACTCTTTCGCGGCAGTTCTCGACACTGATCGCGGGAAGGGAGGCCACCTGTCCCGAGGCCTGGTCCGCCAGCTCCTCTGACAGCTCCACCCCTACGCCATCCCGTGCGCACAGCGCGGCAGCGTGCACAGTGGTGCCCATGCCCGAAAAGGGGTCGAGCACCCGGTCGCCCTGAATGCTGAACATCTGGATGAGGCGCAATGGCACCTCCAGCGGAAACGCAGCAGTCCGCTTGCGCACCACTGCCGAGGTCTTCTGCCGCACTCCGGTGAGGCCGCGCCACACATCCGAGAACCACTGGTTGCGCTCTTCCCAGAAGTAAGCGCTCTGCCTCCGACGCATGCGCGTCGAGGGTCCAAACTGTCGGTTGCCCCCCTTGCGCAACACCAAGATGTACTCGTGCTCATAGGTGACATAGGCGTTGCCGGGCAGCATGCCCGAGCCCATGAAGCGATTGGGGGCATTGGTGGGCTTGTGCCAGAGAATGTCTGGCAGCACGTCAAAGCCGAGGGCCAGGCAAGCGCTCAGAATGCGGCTGTGGTTGGAGTAGAGTCGGAAGCGTCCACCGATGGTCCGTGTGGCGTCACCGATGTTGATGCAGAGCCAGCCGCCCGGTGTGAGCCGGTCGAAGCAGGCAGCCCAGACCGGATCCAGCACATCGCGATGCATGGCCTCAAAGGCCGCTGGCCCATTCTCTTCTGCCAGCGCCACGGTCGCATCGGGGCTGCTGGCGGACAATGCGGCATCCCACATTTCGATCATCGGGTACGGCGGGGAGGTCACGACCAGCTGCACGGGGTCCAGGGTGGGAACCACGGCGCGGGCATCGCCACAGATGAGCCGCGCGGTGCACCGGCCCGACGACATCAGCTGGCCCCAAGGCGCCGACCGCGGATGATGAAGTTCACCGCCAAGAAGACACTTACGAGCGAGAGCACCACAAAGCTGGCGGGGGCGATGCCACGTGGCAGCCAGACGGCGTCGCCCACGCGCAACACCCCGCGAATGGTCCACGGCTGACGGCCCAGCTCAGCCACCAGCCAACCGAAGAACCAAGCCGCGAAGGTCGCGGGCACCAGACCCACGCCCAGCAGCCATCGAGAGGCGTGTCCTTTGCGGGTGCGGTTCCAGCCCACCGACGCGAGCACCATGGCCACCAGCCACATCAGCATCATGCCCTGGTGTCCGAGGTGAAGCGCCGCCACCGGAGGTCGACCTTCCATCGGAAAATCCAGCAGACCGGCCACCTCCGCCTCAGCGTCGCCATGGACAATCTGGCTGAGCGCACCGGACACCCGCACGCCTTCGCGCGAAAACTCCCCAAAGTCGTAGGGCCACGAGCCAATCTGCACATCCGCCGACGCGGCGGTCTCCCAGTGGGCACCCATCGCAGCCACCTTGACCGGCTGGTAGAGCCCCACCACCCGCCAGCTCATCATGCCCGCGAGAGGCTGCACAAAGAGCGCCAAGAGCACAAACACCAGCGCCCTCTGACTGGCCGCGACCTTGCCTCGGCGGGCCGCACCCGCCGCGAAGAACGCACTGCCCAGTGCCAGTGCTCCGAGCGCGACATGCACCACGCGAGCCCAGCCGGCGGTGTTGGTCCACAGCGCCTGAAGGGGCACCGACACCGCACCATCATCGGTGACCGTGGCGAGATGAGGCACCGCCAGCCAACCCAACACCAGAAGTCCAATGAACCCCGACCCCGTCCCCATCAGCAGAGCGCCAAAGCCCCGCGTGGGCTTCGGCTCACCCGCCAGCCAGGCTGCACGCCCCACGACAAGAGCGAAAGCCACCACCAGCGGGGCAAACACGCCGAGCCCGGCGGTGCCAATGGCTACGGACCAGAACACCGGCAGCTGCATCATCACCAGCGCGCCCGTCGCCACGGACACCTTGGCGCCCAAGGCCGCGCGCGCCATCCAGGCGTCGCCCTCCTCGCCGCGGTGATGGGCATCCGCAGCGAGCAGCGATGCACTCCAGGCCGCTGCTGCCACCGTGGCATGCACCAACAGAGTGACCGCCAGCTGACCGCGGACCGCGAAGAGCTCGAGCATGGGACGCCTCGACTGACCCGACGAACACCCGCCGGACTGCCCACTGCTATCCCTGCCAAGGGGCTGTAGTCGACCGTTGCCGACTCAGGAGAGCGCAGGCGGCGGTCCAGCGAGTCTACGGGCCCAGGCTCCCGCCGACCGGAGGGTGTCCACTGTGCGGTACAGGGCGGTCCAGTCGTCGTCTTCGTCGATGCGCGCCCAGATGGCCCGCACCCGCTCGATGGGCAGTCCGACCGGCGCGCCGTCCTCCATGAGCGGCCCGGATCTCGACTCCGAGCTCGCCGACGCACGGGACTCCAGAGCATCTCGGAGAGGCGCGAACCATCGCCGCTTGTAGAGGGGCGCCAGAGGTCCTGACAGCGCCCTCAAAGTGGCATTCGGGCCTCCCGCCCAGTCGTGCACAAAGCGGTCGATGGGCAGCTTTGCGTCGCGCAATCCGGAGAGCAAGACATCCACCAATGCGATGTCTTGCCCCTTTCCTTGCTCCCGAAGGCCCAGTCGCCACAGCCAGCGTCGGGCGAGCTGGTGGGCGTAGACGTCGGGGTGGTCCTCCAGGGCGGGACCGAGGGTGTGGGGGTCGCCAATCAGGGTGAGCGCCAGGGCAAGTCGCTGCAGGTTCCAGAGCACCGCCCCAGGCTGGCGGTCGTAGGCGTAAAGACCCGCGTGGTCGAAGTAGGCGGCGGTGAAGGCGGGGTCGAGATCGACAGCGGCGCGCCAGGGACCGTAGTCGAACGACTCCCCGGTGACGTTCATGTTGTCGGTGTTGAGGACCCCGTGGACGTAGCCCGCAGCCATCCACGCCGCGGCGGTGTCGGCCGCCCGGTGGCTCACGGCACGCAGTACAGCGGTAGGCAAGTCGGGAGAGTCGGCGAGGTGGGGGTAGTGGTGGGTGACCACGTGATCGAGGAGTCGGCGCATGCTGTCCGCATCGCGATGCCAGGCCAGTCTCTGGAAGGTGCCGAAGCGGATGTGGCTGTGGGACAGGCGCACCATCACCGCGGACCGCGTGGGAGAGCGCTCGTCGTGGCGATGCAGCGGCTCTCCAGTCTCCACCAGGCTGAAGATGCGACACGTGGGCACCCCACGGGCAGCCAGGAGCTCCGCAGCCAGCACCTCTCGGACCCCACCTTGGAGAGTGAGTCGTCCGTCGCCGCCGCGCGACCAAGGTGTGGTGCCACTGCCTTTGGTGCCGAGGTCCAGCAGCCGAGCGGTCCCCTTTTCGCGGAGCTGGGCGAAGAGAAACCCGCGTCCGTCTCCCAGATCCGGGTTGTAGTGGCGGAATTGATGGCCGTGGTAGCGCAGCGCCAGCGGAACCACGAGGTTGCCTGGCAGGGGCTCCAGGCGACCGAAGTGACGCACCCACTCCTCATCCTCAAGGTCAGCCAGCCCCACACTCTCGGCGGCGGGGTCATGGCGCCAGCGGAGACGATGCTCCGGAAATGAGGCCGCCCGCACCTCATCGAAGAGCGCAGGCCCGAGGTCGGGGTGCACAGGGGCGGGCGTGTAGTGGGGCGACAGCGGCATGCCCCCGGCTACCCCAACATTCCAACATTCCAACATTCCGCAGACCCGGACTGTAGGAATGTAGGAATGTTGCGGATCCCAGGAGATTGTCAACATTCTGAAGACCCCAGACCCCCCAACATTCCAACATTCCAACATTCCAACATTCCAACATTGGTGTAGGAATGTGTTCTGGGCACGCAATCCTGCAGCGTCGGCCTGGAAGGTGGTCCTAGAAGTCCTCGTCGAAGGCCACTTCGCCCGTGACACCGGTCTGGTAGGCGGACACCCGACGCTCGAAGAAGTTGGCGAGCTCCTGGACGTCCTGGAGGTCCATGAACGGGAACGGGTTCGTGGTGTGCCACTGAGGCGCATAGCCAAGGCTGGCGAGGCGCTGGTCCCCCACAAACTTGAGGTACTGCTCCATGTCCGCGATGGACATGCCGGGCACACCCTGACCCAGGATGTCGATGGCGAACTGAAGCTCGCAGTCGATGGCCTCGTCTATCATCTCACGGACCTCCGCCTCGAGCTCAGCGGTAAACAGCTCAGGCTCCTCGGTGCGCACCACTTCGATCACTTCGAGCGCGAACCGCATGTGCATCGACTCATCGCGGAACACCCAGTTGGTGCCAGTCGCGAGGCCGGAGAGCAGGCCCTTGCTGCGGAGGAAGTACACGTAGGCAAATGCGCCGAAGAAGAACAGCCCTTCGATGCAGGTGCTGAAGCACATCAGGTTGAGCAGGAAGCGGCGCCGATCCTTGGCCGTCTCGATGCGCCCCATCTCGCTGATCGAGTCGATGTACTTGAAGCAGAAGTCCGCCTTCTTCTTGATCGACGGAATGTTGTGGATGGCTGCAAACGCCCTCTCCCGCTCCGCGATGTCGGGGATGTAGGTGTCGAGCAGAGTGAGGTAAAACTGGACGTGGAGAGCTTCTTCGTAGAGCTGGCGCGACAGGTACATGCGCCCCTCAGGGGCGTTGATGTGCTGGTAGAGGTTGAGCACCAAGTTGTTGGACACGATGGAGTCGCCGGTGGCGAAGAAGGCCACAAGCCGGTTGACCATGTGTCGCTCGGAGGGAAGCAGCTTGTTGCGGAGGTCGTTGGTGTCGAGCGAAAAGTCGACCTCTTCGACGGTCCACGTGTTGCGAATTGCGTCGCGGTACATCTCGTAGAACAGCGGGTACTTCATCGGTCGCAGGGTC
>Ga0315322_10002036_pt1 | contig 15658 bp, 12 predicted proteins | sample M110021515metaG_FD_203461 | JGI IMG/M metagenome (GOLD analysis project Ga0315322, IMG submission 203461) | Ammonia-oxidizing marine archaeal communities from Monterey Bay, California, United States - M1 100m 21515 | ecosystem: Environmental > Aquatic > Marine > Intertidal zone | place: USA...
CGCATTGCCACCCAAAGTCTGAGTCACGAACGCAGGAGTGTCTTTCTCCAAAGTTATCACCGTTCCCTGCGGGATGATTGTAGCACTGCAATCTCTTAATAGTCGCGTTTCCATTATTTCAATATAAAATTAGTTCGCTTCAATTTTGTAAGTAAGAATCGAATACACGCCCTTCGGATCATCAAACTGACTCACCAAGCCAATCTCGTCGATAGTCGATTCGATTTTATCTAAAATCGGATTCGAATGTATCGCCGATACACTAGGTTTAATATTCTCCATCAATCCTTCTAAGAAGTCCTTGGTCTGAGGATAGTCTCGAATCGAAATACCTTCATCAAACCCTGCGGACTTAGCCGCAAATGCGATAGCATCTTCAATACCTCCCATTTCGTCAACGAGCCCAAGCTCAAGAGCATCGATTCCCGACCAAACACGACCTTCCGCGATTTTCGCAATATGCTCCGCAGGTTGATTTCGCCCTTCCGCAACTTTGCGCAAAAAATCAGAATACACATCATCAACTTCGCGTTGAACGATCGCCATTTCCTCGGCCGACTTTGGTCTCGTTACCGAGAGAGCATCCGCAAATTTCCCTGTTTTCACGACATCGAAAGTAAACCCGTGATTATTCGCGATTTCCTTGAAATTCAAAAACATACCTATAACTCCGATCGATCCGGTAATCGTGTTTGGCTCGGCGTAAATTCTATCTGCGTATGCTGAAATCCAATACCCACCCGAAGCCGCAACAGTTCCCATCGAAACGATTACTGGCATTTTTTCGCCAGCCAATCGAAGTTCATGTTGAATCACTTCGCTCGCTAAAGCGGATCCTCCCGGGCTATTTACACGCAGAACGATAGCCTTCACTTCATCGTCCTGTCGAATTTTGCGAATCTCACGCACTAAACTCGAACCGCCAATCTGCCCCTCGCCGCCTTCGCCAACGACAATCGGGCCTTCTGCATAAATCACTGCTACGTGATCGCCAGCCTGTTCTTCCTGAGTGGCAGAAATGTAGTCATTCAACGATACACTTTTGAATTCGAGTTTCTCCGAATCGCTCCCGGAAACCTCTTTAAGCTCTTGAATAACGCTATCGCTAAACCCAAGCTCATCTACGATTCCCGCCTCTAGAGCATCCTTCGCATTCAATAAGCCTTTTTTATCCACCAAAGCTTGAAACTCTTTTTCCGACATACCGGCCCGAGTCGCCACAGCCTTCACGTATTCACTCCACAAATCGTCAAGCAGCGCCTGTGTTGCTACCCTAGCGGGAGCGCTCATTTTCTCTAACACGAATGTCTCGGCCGCCGACTTATATTCGCCAGCCTTGGTCACTTGAACGCCAATTCCGTACTTTTTGAAAAACCCTGCGAAATACATTGGCTCCGACGCCATGCCTGAATTCATAATCAAACCTTCCGGATTCATTATAATTTTATCGGCAACAGATGCCAAATAAATGTCTTTATCACTCGGATACACTAAATTCGCTATAACCGGCTTCTCCGAAGCTTCCTTAAATGATTCGATTGCCTCGCGAACCTCCTTCAATGCCGCAAAACCAGAACCATAATTTCTCGATTGAAGAGACCCTTTCAAATAAAGTGCTTCGATTCGCGTATCATCCGCGGCCGACTCAATCGCATTTAGCAAAACTCGCAATGAGTAACTTTGAATTCCGCCACGGCCTAACGCCTCGTTGATAATTTGTTCCTGCGTAATCGCCACTGGCCGGTCCTGGATATTCGCGCTCATATCGAACACCAAGACGCTTCCCTCCTTCACGACCGGTCTTGGCGATTCAAACGTCGCAATAGCACCGAAAAAAATCACCAGTAAAAGAAATCCTCCAAAGGAGACCATTGCGATGGCCAATACGGAGGCGAAAAACATTTTAAAAAATTCCTTCATATCTTAATTCCCTACTTGAAAACACACCCTGCTCACTTCGGTCGCATTGGGGAATCAACCGATTTTCTCTGCATCCAAAACGTTGCTATCTGAAGTCGATTTCGACAAAATCAGCAATGAGTTTCTAAACTTAACAGGAACGACCTCCCTCGGCCTCCGTTCCTCGACTAACCGAAAGCGGCTCAAGGGTTTCCTCCAAAATCCCCTTAGCTCTCGGCCAAGCGAGAAATGCCTCCGTCACCATCCAAACCTCCAAGAGCAAGGTTACTATCCCAATCAGGATCAACGCCCAATTCTTGTCTTCGGCAGCAAGCCAGCTCGTCTCCATCCCTACTCCTTGCACGAACAGCTGATGGATCATGGCCCATGCTGGCATAATTAACATGAAAATCGTCGGAATCACGATAAACCAAACCGGCAACCGCCGCCGCCACATCCAAAATGCGATCACCAGAAACGCCAAGCCACCGAGCAATTGATTAGTTGCCCCAAACATCGGCCATAAAATCAAGCCACCTTTCCCGACATTAGCCCAGGCCCAATCCGCCCCGGAGACCGGAATCGAAGCCATGAAGAACGCGATCGCCACTGCAAACAGCGTCGCTCCATGAGGATTCGAAAGCCAACTGAAAGGATTGCCCGTCAAAGCGATCGAACCATCAGCTCCGCGTTTCACGAATGTTGACGACAACTCCTGTACAACATAACGCTGCAAGCGGCACGCCGTATCCAAAGTAGTTGCGGCAAATGAGGCAACCAGCACTCCCATCAAGGCAATCGCAAAACCTCCAGGTAAGCCCATTGCTTTCAAAAAATTCGCTGAGCCATCTACAAATGCTCCCACTTTCGCGCCCAGACCACCCGCAGAGCCCCAAGAAGCGTAGCGAGCGTTAAACGCATCTGCGCCGATGAGGAAACCACCCTCTCCATCACCGATTCCCAAGCCCAATCCCGCCACGCAAGCGAGAATAACTAATGTCGCCAAAAATCCCTCCACCAGCATCGATCCATAGCCAACGAACTGAGCATCGCTCTCGCACTTCAACTGCTTGCTAGAAGTTCCGCTGGAAACCAAGCAATGAAACCCGCTGATAGCCCCGCAGGCGATAGTAATAAACAAAAAAGGGAACAACATCGGCGCTCCCATATCAGCCATCTGAAAAGCCGGCGCCACAATTTCCAAAGCCGGACGCTCAACCCCATCGCCAACCGGAGCCCCTCCGCTAAACGCAGCCGCGAGCAAACCTATCACGACCAACGTTAAAGCAGTCAGCAATTGAAGGCTATTGATAAAATCGCGCGGCTGGAGCAGCATCCAAACTGGAAGTACCGAAGCTATATAAGAATAGATCAAGAGCAGCCCCACCCAAGCCCAAAGCGGCCAAGCGGAAAGCGTTCCATTAAATACTCCGAGCAATCCAACATCACCGAAACCGACACTCAAATACATCAATGCCAGAGCAATAATTGACGGAATAAGCAGGTTGATCCCCTTTCTGTGCAAATAAAGTCCGATCGCCACAGCCAGCGGTATTTGCACAATGCAGGGAAATATAGCAGCCGGATACATTTGAAACACGACCGCAATGACTAGGCCGAATATCGCCAACACAATCGTCAATGCCATAAAGAGAATAAACAGAAAAAGCAGCCGAATTCGGGGATTTAAAAGACGACCTGCAATATCCCCAACCGTTTGCCCACGGTTTCTCATCGATACAATCAAAGACCCGAAATCATGGACCGCTCCGATTAAGATCGATCCGAATATAACCCACAGCAAAGCTGGCACCCATCCCCAAATAACCGCGATAGCCGGTCCTACAATTGGGCCTGTACCAGCGATCGAAGTAAAATGGTGACCGAACACGACCATTTTCGACGTAGGCACAAAGTCCTTATTATCATTGAGCTCAACACTCGGAACTACTGCATCCGGATCCAGTTTGAAGATCTTTCGAGCTAAATACTTCCCATAAGTGTGATAAGCCACCAAGTAAAGAATACCGGCGCCAAAAGCGATTAATAAGGTCTGCATATCAAGCCATTCTGTAATGAAGTTGCTGTAAAGAAATCGAGAACTCCCACGAAGAATGGAGGATAGCATCAGCGCAATCTTTTAAAAGACGATAATACTGTAGAGAAACCGCGCAAAACCATCGAATTGCGAGATTGCACCCCCTCATTTTTTCACAATAAATGAGCTCCACAGCGCACTAGAAACCATGCAAAACGAATTGCTTACCACCAATCGCAAAGTGCTCTCCGTCAATCTGGATAACGCCAAATATGGAACCTTCGCCTAAATCGGTGCAGGTCAAGAAACCGCCCGCGTATTCTTCCAAGCAGGCGGTGCAGCCGGGACAATCGCCAAGACCATTTCGGCCTACGACATGACTTTTAGCGATGAGATTTACGGCAAATCCAAACGCTACGTCTCCCGGGACCGACTCCTCACAATGCTCAAACACGAGTATAACTTACTCGAGCAGCGATTAGGCGATGCCGATCAGGGCAAATGCTTTTTCGCCTTCGCCAACACCGTAAAGACAAAACCGTATCAAGGCCCCAATGACGCTCATGGCTGGTTTGGTGTTCGATACCAAAGCACTCCAGACGAACAGCCGAATGAGATCATTCTTCACACGCGAATGTGGGATGACGACAATCTAAAGCAACAACAGGCAATCGGAATCCTAGGAACCAATCTAATTTACGGTGCCTTTTATCTCAAAGAGCTACCAGACCAACTCATCGAATCGCTGCTCGACAACCTCGACCCCAACCGCATCGAAGTCGACCTCATCAAATTTTCTGGGCCCGACTTCGAAAAAATAAACAACCGTATCATGAATCTGCTCTTGGCGCACAAAGGGCTTACGCAAGCGGTTCTATTTTCACCAGAAGGCAAGGTCGAACTGGCAGCCAACGCTTTGTACAAAAAGCCGGTCTGGTTGAACGCGGAAGTTTCCGCCCAGTCACCAAAGTTAACCTCGATATGCTCAAATGCGCCAGGGCTCAATTCATTCAAGAGCCTGCCCTAACCGGCAAAGACATCATCATCATGGCTGAAATCACGATAAACAACCTCCTAGCGAGCGGAAAAATCAACTACGAAGATTTTCTACATCGTATCGATTCTTTAGCGACAACGGGTAACTACACCCTCATTTCCAACTACTTCGAGTTTTATCGCCTCACCCAGTACTTCCGCCGCTAAACCAACGAGACGATCGGCATCACGATGGGAATCAACAATCTCCTCGAAGTATTCAACGAGAAATACTACGCTCACCTACCCTGCGGAATCGACGAATCGCTAATGAACATATTTTCGCGCGACATCCTTGACAGTATTGCCAAGGGGGACCCCTCTTGGGAAACAATGGCCCCAGATAAGACCGCAGCCTTTATAAAGGCAGAACAACTATTCGGCTACAATGTAGACCCAGATCGCGACGCATAACCCTACACTACAGCAGGAGCAGCGAACAACCACTCAGCTCGCTTAAATCACCACCCAACGCTTGATAATTAGTCAAGCCTCCCTAAAGTCCAAGCCAGAGATGAGCAACTCGATCGACCCTAAACAAACCAAAGCTAACCAAAAAAACCAACTCAAGGAACTCGCCATTCGGCTTGGCGTTTTCCAACGAGAAGCGAAAGATCTAGGCATCCCAACTCTGGTGATGATCGAAGGCCTAGATGCCTCCGAAAAAGGCCTCCTCCTCAATCAAGTTCTCCTCGAGATCGATGCCCGATCGTACAATGTGTATTCCACCCACGCTAGTCATAAGCAATTGCGAGCGTATCCGCTTCTTTGGCGCTTTTGGAACAACACGCCGCAACGTGGACTGATCCAGTTTTACGACCGCGGCCCCTACTATCTCGTCCTCGACGCATGGGCCGAAGGGAAACTTCACGAAGACGAACTCGATTCCTACTGGGAACATATACGCAATTTCGAACGACAACTAAGTGACGATGGCGTTGAAATCATTAAGATCTTTCTAACCGTTCCCAAAAAAGAACAGGCTAGGCGATTTGAAAAACTCGAAGACAATTCCAAAACCGCTTGGCGAGTCACCACCAAAGACTGGCGTCGCCATAGGCAATACAAGCCGTACATGGAGAAGGTCGAAAAGATGATAGTCGCAACCGATTCTCCCCAGTACAAATGGAAGAAAATCGACACCTACGATATTCGAGATACCACCATCGAACTCTATTTGACGATCATCGAACGCCTTGAAGCCGCTATTGATCGAAAAAAAGCGAAAAACGCCGAACCTAAAGCTACAATGATCTGGATACCATTCAAGGGGCGCGATAAACTTTCCGAAGTTAAATTCAAAGCGCCGATGGATCGCGCGGAGTACAAGCAAACGCTAAAGTTCCAACAGGAACGCATTCACGAGATTGTTCACGAAATTCATTCGAGCAAAATCCCGATAGTCATGGTCTACTGCGGCTGGGACGCCGCCGGCAAAGGCGGTTGCATCAAGCGTCTCGTCCAGGGAATAGACCCTCGAGGCTATAGCGTTACCCCGGTCGGAGCCCCTACCAACTACGAACTTAGCCAACATTATCTTTGGCGATTTTGGAAACAGATCCCTCATCGCGGTCGCGTCAAAATCTTCGATCGCTCCTGGTATGGACGCGTTCTCGTCGAACGCGTCGAAGGACTGTGCTCGAACGAGGAATGGCAACGCGCCTACCGAGAGATTAACGAAATGGAGGCTCATTTTACTGACTATGGTACCGTCGTCATTAAGTTTTGGCTACACATCGACAAAGGTACGCAAAAAGAACGTTTCGAAGCCCGCAAATCCAACCCGCTAAAACAATGGAAAATTACGAACGAAGATTGGCGTAATCGGAAGAAGTGGGACCTCTACGCCGAAGCAGTAAACGAAATGATCGAAAAAACCGACAAACCCCATGCCCCCTGGAACATCATTCCATCGGTTTGCAAAATGCGGGCTCGCATCCAGACGATTGACATAACGATCAAACGAATGGAACAAGCTCTGAAAAAATACCGCAAAGCAAGGCTCTAAACAAATTTAGCAAAACGAGAATACACGTCTACCGCTTAAACCCAGCATGCTTCTTGAATACCGGCTCCATCGATTTCGATAGACTCGTATGAAATGCCTGCAGCTCCTCATACTGAGCCTTTGCCGATTCATTCGGCTCCATACGCGTCGACTCATCTAATGCCGTCGCTGATTCGGTAATAGTTTGAATCGAAACGCTCGAGTCTCTCTGCCGACTCCAACACCACGCAGCCTGCAACGCTCCTCCTAACGCAGCTCCTTCGTCTTCGAGCATACATACGACTGGCAAACCAAAAATGTCCGCCATAATCTGACGCCAAGCTGGGCTACGCGATCCGCCACCGGTCAAACGAACTTCGCTCGTCGAGACACCCAATTCCTTCAGACGCTGCAACCCAAAGTTCATTCCCATTGTCACGCCTTCGATAGCCGCTCGAATCATGTATTCGGAATTCATCGTCTTTCCATTCAAACCTATAAATACACCGGAACCATTTGGGATCGAAGGCGTACGTTCCCCTTCGAAATAAGGCAGAAGCACTAAACCTCCAGATCCAACCGGAACCGCTTCGATCGAGGTATTCAACTGTACATGATCCATCTCAAACAATTTTCGAAAATGCTCGGACACCGTCGTCACATTCATGGTGCACATCAGCGGCAAATATCCATTGGTTGAATCGCAAAACGACGCAATCTCACCCCGAGGATCTACCACGGGTGTGTCGTTGTACGCGTATATTGTCCCACTCGTTCCGAAACTCGCAGTTGCCACCCCATTCGCCACATTGCCAGTCCCAATAGCTCCCATCATATTGTCACCGCCACCAGCGCTCACTAAAACACTTTCGGACAATCCATACTTTCGAGCAACTTCAGGGCGCAAAGTACCGCATACCTGATCGCTAGAGGACAAAGAGGGAAGGTAATCGGCGATTGTCGGATCTATCGCTGCAACCACTTCGCTACTCCAAGTACGCGAACAAACATCCATTAAAGCAGTTCCCGAAGCATCGCCGTACTCCATGAACGCCTCGCCGGTTAAATAATAATTAAGGTAATCATGCGGCAGCAGGATATGCCTCATTTTGGAAAAGTTCTCAGGTTCATTCCGTTTCAACCAGAGAATTTTTGGAGCTGTAAAACCTGGAAGAATTCGATTTCCGATTTTCGCGATCGCCGCTTTCTCGCCTCCCAATGCTTCCGTAATCAAAGTGCACTCTTCCGTCGTACTGGTATCGCACCAAAGTTTTGCGGCACGTATGACTTTCCCGCCTTCACCCAAGGGAACAAACCCATGCTGCTGACCGCTCACTCCAATTCCTTTAATCGCTACGCGATCGATTTGGCTTACCGCTTCTAAAATAGCCGTATCCATCGCTTCGGTCCATTGCCCTGGATACTGCTCCATATGTCCGGCTGGGAGACCCTCGATCAAACAATGAGGCGCGCGACCATCCGCCAGAACACGATTTGATTCCAAATCGTAAACAACCGCTTTTACACTCTGGGTGCCGCTATCAATACCTAAGAAGAGAGCCATAATTATAAATAAGATAAGAGAACTACAAACTCGAAACGTTAAACTCCAATGCTTCGAACTCAATCTCAACACAAAAAAAGCCGAGACGATTCGTCTCGGCTTTGAAAGGATTTAAGAAAAAATCAGATGCCTATTTCTTCTTCTTTGCTGCCTTTTTAGCTGCTTTCTTAGGCGCTGCCTTCTTAGCTGCCTTCTTAGGAGCTGCCTTCTTAGCCGCCTTCTTAGCCGCCTTCTTAGCCGCCTTCTTAGGAGCTGCCTTCTTCTTGGCTGGCTTCTTCTTGGCTGGCTTTTTAGCTGCAGGTTTTTTCTTTTCCGCCTTCTCGATGCCAGATTTGCCTGGATTCGTTGGGAGGTTTTCTAAAGCAGCACGAAGAAGTTCTCCGATACTTACTTTCTTACCCTTCGCTAGCTTAACGAGAGCATTTTTTTGCTTCAGCGGCAAACGCACCGAAATTTGACGATGCGACTCAACTACTGGTTTGAAGGTATTGTAATCAAAACCCGAAATCGCATGACGAATGATTTCGCTTTTGGATACGCCACCAAGCCTAGATTGATACTTATCTAGAACTTGGATGAGATCTGCCTTCAGATCGAATGTGAGAGGTGAACTCTCGGCACTTTTCTTTGCGGCCATTGCTTTTATGTGGTTATATATTGTTAACGATTATGATTTCGGGAGAAAGATCACGCCCGATCCTAAGATCATCTCAGACATACTTGGTTTTTTCAATCTTATTCGTGTTATCATAATCTGGTTACAGCATATTTTTCTCTAATCTTCTATTTGACGCCCTAGTCCTCTAATTTTTTGTCAAAACTAGTCCATTTAGCCTACAAACAACCCTATTCAAGCTTCCTGCATTCAGTACCCACACCTAAAATACAGCCAAAACCGCCATTTTTTGAGCACATAAAGATGTGGATACCGATACTATCGGTATCAATTTGTAATAAATCCGACCTACAGAGACACTGAATCGAAAAGTATCCAACAAAAGTCTACGTCCAATCGCTCAAACTTCGACACCTTTGAATTAATCTAAGATTTCCATTACTACGGTTGTCGTTAAACATCTATTGCGCTACGCAACAGCCCAAACACGGAAAATGCCTCATTAAATCTATCCATTCGAATAAGTAGACAGACTCAAAGGGTTCCGCCTTGCCTAATAATGCATATCCAAAAATTCCCTACCTTCCAGGACGTATGAATGAGGCGATTCCAGGTGAGGCGCTAACAGCGCTTACTCGAGCCGTTCTAGAATTCGACAGGTAAATCGAACTCCGCCTATCTATATGAGAACCCACGTTTCGCGTTCAAATTCAAAACGTAGTCGAATCTTATCTACACTTCGAAACTCAGTATTTCACACGATCAAAACATATTCGAAAACTCTCGAAACCTGACACATACGCAGCACTAGAAATCGTGATACATTAATTAGATTTCGAAAATCGCCTACGGATTTAATCCAGCCGATTTTGATAAAACTAGGCTTAGTTAATCTTCTGGTAAAAGCCTTCGACCCTGCAGCCAACTTACGCTTCGCTCGATTAGAGCATCTTCAAATACAGGAAGGACCAGCTCGGTCTTCTTATATTCTATAAAGGACGGCCAAGCCGATTCTCGCTATCAATCCGAAGTAATCCTCGGAGTACATTGCCAAAAAGGGAAAGCCATCGGGAGAAAGCCCCCTCTTGTTTCGTATCCACATTGCGATAAACAGGTTAGCCCGTGTACCCGGATCAACAAATCTACGTTCGACACTAGAGAACCAGGGCACTACGAAAACAATCTAGACCTATAAAATCCTATTCGACTAACTCGAATGCTTCGGGACGCCCGACATCGATTACACTACGCTGAAGATCATCCATTAGCGACTGAGGTTCGAAGAGTTTGGACGGAAGGCTAAGACCCATTTCGGCATCGACGATTTTCAAACGTGTCTTATCGCGCGTTTTATCGTTCCGGACGTCCATCTCCTTGAAGATGATCTGACCATCCACTTTTTCGATTCCAACAATAGACAGAGTCTTGGCCTTTTTTCCCGCTGAGTCGAAAACTTCAGTTTGAACCAACACATTAAACTGATCGTTTATGTAAAGTCGAACCCCACTCACATGCTCCTTCAAAAGCGAGTCATTCTCTGGAGGATTCATCCAAAACAAATGCGTAGGACTACCGCGAAAGGTGGTTCGTCCCTCGTATTTAAAACTTGGCCAAAAAGCGTAAGGAGCCATTAAGTCAAATAGCGTATACTCCGAACCGGCAATCGACTCCATCATCTGACCAGAATCAACGACTTCAGGAGGCCCGACTTCCTCGCTCCGCTTCCTAATAGCAAACGACCCCTTGCCGCTCTGAAAAAGCATTCTCAAAGCTTTCGATGGAATCGTCTCGCCATTGGCGTTAACATCCGCGGGACGCTCAATCAAGTCGATCCGGCTAACCGGTCCGTTTTCCGATCGATCTCCGTACATTAATCCGTTCAAAGTACGGGTCTTCTCGCGTCTTGGCATAATTTTAAGCTGAATCCGCCAACGGTACCCTCCATCCCAGCTCATTGACCGGAACGTCTTTAGAACTTCCCAGCCCGTCTCCTGGCTAGGGTTCTTACCTAGCGTATCCAACGGACTGTCTTTCGACAGGCGGCGCTGACCGTGACTAGATAAAACGAAAAAGGCTCCCAGAGCTAGGAGCCATAAAAAAGTCGGAATCCTGCGCATAGAGCGAATAGACCCAGCCATATTGAAATTGTTTAGCGTTTACTCGCTTTTCGGAGTTTCCACACCCTCAACCGCTGATTCAACTTGTTCGCCAAGAGCATCCGCAGCTTGATCCGCAGTCGATTCGCTTTCGGAGAGCGTTTCGAGCAATGCAGCAGTATCTACTTCCGGATTCGCGAACTCAGGCAGTGCTTCGCGATCAGCTGATTGCTCAGCGCTATGCAGGTAAATGCGAGCCAGTCCTAGGCCGAAAACCATGACAAAAAAGACAATCGCCACATTGCGCGTCAGCTTGGTTAGAACGTTCGAAGTATCCGCCCCCAAAGCCGCCTCGGCCATTCCGCCGCCCATTGCAGCGCCCATGCCGCCATTGGCGCTTCCTTTTTGTAACAATACAATAAGGATAAGGAATACCGATAGTAGCGCTAAGACTATAGTTAGAATGTCTGCCAAAATGCCCATAAGAATCGGAGACAGTCGAAAATCGATCTCCCCTTGTCAAGCGCGGATAGCGACGAAAAACGCTTCGAGGCCTAGACCGTCGAAGCGTAGAAATCATTTAGAGCTCTCCCTGAACCCAGCCTAGGCGTCAGCCAGCGAGCCGCTCTTGCTCAAAGCGGCCTTAATTCGCTCCATCGCCTTCACTACATTTTCGCGGGAATTGAAAGCGCTAATCCGAATATGCCCCTCGCCACAGGTACCGAATCCGGCCCCCGGCGTGCACACAACTCCCGCTTCATTCAAAAGCGTATCGAAGAAATCCCAGGAAGGTCGCTCTACATTAATCCACACATACGGTGAATTATCGCCGCCAACACAAGGGAACCCAAGAGCTTCGATTGCCGAACGAACGATTTTAGCATTATCTAAGTAGAAATCAGTCAAAGCCTTAACCTCCGCCTTGCCAGCATCGCTAAACAAGGCTTCCGCCGCTTTCTGCACTGGATAGGAAACGCCATTGAACTTCGTGCAGTGACGACGATTCCACAGGGCATGCACCGAATGCTCATTGCCCGAAGCATCGACAGCTTTTAATCCCTTAGGAACGACTGTATAGGCACAACGCGTGCCAGTAAACCCGCCATTCTTGGAAAAGCTTCGGAATTCCACAGCCACGTCTTTCGCGCCTTCGATTTCGTAAATGCTCTGCGGCAAAGACTCGTCGCGAACGAAACCGACATATGCCGCATCGAACAAAATCAAAGCCCCGCACTCCTTTGCATAATCGACCCATGCGGTCAACTGCTCCCTAGTCGCCGTCGCTCCAGTAGGATTGTTCGGAAAACAGAGATAAATGAGATCCACCTTTTTCTTCGGAATCAACGGGACATATCCATTCTCCGGAGTCGACTCCAGGTAAACGAATCCATCGTAGCGATCATTGACGTTCTCGCCCGTGCGACCCGCCATAACGTTCGTGTCTACATAAACCGGATAAACCGGATCCGGTACGGCGATTTTTATATCGTCGCCAAAAATTTCCTGAAAATTACCGCTATCGCATTTTGCTCCATCGCTCACAAAAATTTCATCGGCTGATATATCCGCTCCACGCACCTGGAAATCGTTTCCCGCGATTGCCTCGCGCAAGAACACATAGCCTTGCTCCGGTCCATAACCATGAAAACCTTCGCGGGTCCCCATCTCGTCGACCGCCTTATGAAAGGCCTCGCGGCAGGCTTCCGGCAACGGTTCCGTCACATCGCCGATGCCCAGTTTGATAATTGAACTCTCAGGATTCGCTTTCTCGTAAGTAGAAATACGTTTGGCGATATCTGAAAATAGATAGGAAGCTTTCAGTTTCAGGTAGTGTTCGTTTATACGGATCATGATTCGTTTAAAAAAATTGCTCCCTGCAGCCTCAGCAAAGATTCCTAAGTGTCAATAATGGAGCTCCGCTGGCTCGGTTCTTCGAATTCTCCACCTCCCAAGCCGTGCGAACCCTATACGTTTTCGGTTAGGACTCGATTCACAGACAGGTATCCGACGCAGAGCATAAAACACCTTAATAATGCTCGTTCTACCGGTGCTCGATTACTTCAGATTTAGCGTAGCGCACTTTGGGCATAGCAGCGTATTTGTCTTCCTCTGACCGATATCCCAAGGCACATCCCACAACCGTATGATAGCCTTGATCTGCCAAGCCTAGCAACTGGTCGTAATCATCCGCTTGGATACCTTCCATTGGACAAGCATCGACTCCAACAGCTGCCGCGCTGGCCATTAATTGTCCCAATGCGATATAAACTTGATGCGTCGCCCAATGCTCGATCCACCCCTCACTCACGCCTTGTGCAACAAAGCCGCCCGCAAACTTCTTATAGCCCTCCAACTCCTCGACGGAAACGCCACGACTCTCCGCCATGCATTCAATGAAACGCGTCACATCAGCTTCCGCGAAATTCCGCTTGATTGCCAAAGCCACCATGTGAGAACAATCCTTAGGCTGTGATTGATTCCATGATATCTCAGGCAGCTGATCCTTTATCGACTGATCCCCGATCACTACGAATTTCCAAGGCTGCAAGCCAAAGGACGAGGGCGTTAGAACCAACGCATCTTCGAGCGTTTCCAATGTCTCCTCAAGTATGCGCTTCGATGAATCGAAGATCTTAACGGCGTATCGCCAATTCAATTGCTGGAGCAAATCCTCTGGTGAAGTTGTAACCATAATATTTTGAAAAAGTAGGTTTTATCCCGTACCATGCAACTTCTATCACGCAAGCAATACTATTTCAATTCCTCCGACAAGGTCATCGGCAAATCGATTTCTTCGTCATCAAGCGCGATGTAGTGGCTACCCTTACTCGTTGAATTCAAACCAGCCGCATGAACAACCAACAATGCTGTTTTCACGGCATTGCGAAGGTCCACCAACGAACGCGTCAATCGATTTCCCGAATAAAAATCGCTGATCTCCTGATCTAATTCCAGCAAGATGCGTCGAGCCCGCTGCAAACGCCTCGAAGAACGAATCAATCCCACATAATTCCACATCGTACTTCGAATCAGTCGCATGTCTTGCTGGATTAAAACCTCGTCCGGTTTTTTTTTCGGACTCTGCCAAGCCCGCACATCCGGCAAATGAAAACGAACATTCTCTAAATCCCGACAATCCGCTTCCGCCGTCAACTTTGCCGAAACCAAACACTCTAACAAAGAAGTACTCGCCAAGCGATTCGCTCCATGCAAACCCGTGCACGACGTTTCTCCAATCGCATTCAGGTTCGCAACCGAAGAACGCCCATCCAAATCCGTAAACACTCCGCCGCAGCAATAATGAGCTGCCGGAGCCACCGGAATTGGCTCCTTCGTGATGTCTACCCCGCTCTCAAGACAGCGACGATAAATCGACGGAAAACGATCCTTGATATAATCGCTGCTCATCAACGACAAATCGATATAGACGCAATTTTCCCCTGAAGCGATCAACTCGTGATGAATTGCTCGAGCCACTATATCGCGCGGAGCCAAAGACTTCATCGGATGCTGTCCATCCATAAACGCGTCGCCTTCCGCGTTAACCAACACTCCCCCTTCGCCTCGAACCGCCTCCGAAACGAGAAACAGCGGGCAGGCTTTCTTTAGAAAAGTTGTCGGGTGAAACTGAATATATTCCAAGTCAATCACCCGAGCCCCAAGGCGTTTAGCCATCGAGATCCCATGCCCTACTACCCCATTTCGATTGGTCGTATTCCGAAAAATCTGACCAACCCCGCCGGTAGCCAAAATCGTCTTTTTTGCAATAATCGCTCGAATTTCCCCACTCTGCGTATCCAAAACATACGCACCAATACACGTGATAGGCTTGTATTTATCCAATGGATCGACCGAGTTATGCGAAAGCGTTAGCAGATCCACCGCTACTGTATTGGTCATTACGGATACTTTCTCCAATCCCAATACATGATCATGCATATTCGTTAGAATAGCACGACCCGTAAGATCTTTGGCAAAAATGATCCGTTTATCTGAGTGTCCACCTTCGCGTGTGTATTTAAGACCTCCTGACTCCTCGCGATCAAACGGCACATCGAGTTCGTCCAACAACAACGACTGCACGACCTTCTGACCATGCTCGACTAGCGAGTCCACCGCTTCCGGATTCGAAGTGCCGCCCGATGCTTCTCGAATATCGCGCTTCAACTGCTCCGCATTAACCGTCGTATCGAAAATGATACCACCTTGAGCCCATTGGCTATTTGCTCCCTTCGAAAGCTCGTCCGAACAAACCAAGGTTACCGACATCCCCAATCGCGATGCGTAATGCGCATAGGAGCACCCCGCGAGTCCCGCGCCAATGACCAAGCAATCTGTTCGAATAGTATCCACTTATTAGTCGAAGAACGAAGGTTTAGGAATTAAGAAGTAAATACAACGGAATATTCCCTAGGCTCCAGTT
>Ga0315322_10002037_pt1 | contig 15657 bp, 12 predicted proteins | sample M110021515metaG_FD_203461 | JGI IMG/M metagenome (GOLD analysis project Ga0315322, IMG submission 203461) | Ammonia-oxidizing marine archaeal communities from Monterey Bay, California, United States - M1 100m 21515 | ecosystem: Environmental > Aquatic > Marine > Intertidal zone | place: USA...
TTCAGCGAGATGAGGCATGCTTTGGATACAGGGTCCGCACCACGTCGCCCAGAACTCGACCACGTAAACCTTGTCTTTTTGAAATTCTGTCACGGGTTTGAAAAAACCATTGCCGTCCTGAACCCAATGCTCAATGTTCAGTGCAGGAGCCTTGGAACCGATTCCCAAGTCTTTCGCCGACACCACCTGCGGCATCAAAGTCCAAACTGCGACTGTGCAACACATCAGCGCAGTCAACATCAATCGAGATTTCAGTTGTGTTGTTTTCATTTTCAATGAATTCATAAAAGAGTGAATACTGACAGTTTTCCAGTACGGGCCGGTCGTGCAGAGAAACAAATCGACAGCAACCGCTTGCAACTTTTCCAGCGACAACTCTGCCTTTGGTCTTCTCTACCAGAAAGCAGGGTAACAGCTATCGCTACATGATACATGCTACGCAGCGACCCCTCGGTTCGCCCAGTCGCTTGGCGGTCTCTGCGGTCGGTTTCCCAAAAAAACTGTGGGGAAATCCTCTGCCACGACAGTTTCAACCGTTCCAAAGCGGTCGATACTTGACCTTTTTCTCGAAGCTGATGCTCGGATACACGACAAGCCCAGGCTGTTTCACACAAATCCAAAGAAAAACGATTTCCCGAGGCAACAGGAATCGCTCAGTCGACACATGCGTTATCAACGCTCTGGATTATTTCTCATCACCAGCGGCGTCAGCATCCGCACCCCGCCTGCCACGCTTGGGGCGATCGGTTGTTGGTGTACCGGCAGTTGCACCGGTCTGCACCCGGTCCGTGACAATAAGGATTGTCTTGGCGACGATCTTCGTGTCATCCGGCAATCGATAGCTGCCATTGACCGTCACGGCATCGCCACTCTGAGCAAGGTTGAGCTGATTGAGTCTGAGCCCCAGAGTCGCTTTTTCAGCCAACTGAACCCGCAACGATTTTCTGCCTGCCTGCACCGCGATTAGCCCAGTAGCATCCCAACCCATCAATTTGCCAACCACTTTATAATTCGCAACTCCCTCGGGAAGGTTAGTCTTCTTTTCGCCCGGATAGACCCCTGCAACAAACTGGTCAGCATTCTTTTTGGCAAGATTTTCATTGAGCGGCAGGAATATCTCGATACCCTCCACTGGATCAGCGGGAGTTCCGGTTTGATTGAAGTTGCCATTGAATCGGATCATCATGCCACGTTGCAGGAAGCTGAATTCGACAGGCGCCTGAAAATCGAACCCCAAAGCATCCTGAGGTGGCTTTACCGTCACCTCGACTCCGTCATCACGCGTGAGCAGCAACATTCCCTGCTTGAATCCTGCGAGCTTACCCTCAACCTCAATGTTCATGTCCTGGTTAGCGCCCTTGAAAACAAAGCCAGGCGGATCATCTGCAATGGCTTGCTGATTCACGGATCCAAACCAATTTCCTGAGACCAAACAGATTGCTGCGGCAAACCAAAAGGCAGAGGCGACTCTCAGCCGATTAAAAAACCTGATTTGATTCATCATTTACTTGCTCGCAATTCAGTTCAACAGAAGGCAGGTGGGTAGACGCCCGATTGTGTCCGGTTAGGTTGTTCTATTATAGCTTCCGACCAAGAAACACCAAAACGACAAATCGTCGTCCGCATCAAGATTGCCGGATCATCCCATGGCAGCATCGAGTTCTGAAACATCGCTCCCACGCGTCACAACACGCAGTTTGCAGAAAATCCGCAAAGACGGGGGCAACATTTCCATGTTGACCGCCTATGACTATCCGACTGCTGAGGTTCTGGATGAGGCAGGAATCGACATTCTGCTAGTGGGTGATTCTCTGGCGATGGTGGTACAAGGGCACGACACAACCCTGACGGTCACAATGGATGACATGATCTATCACGCCAAGATGGTTGGTCGTGCTGCCAAACGTGCGATGGTAGTCGTTGATCTACCTTTTCCTGAGGGGCAACTCGAGATCATGCGGAGCGTCGAGGCGGGAGCCCGGGTGCTGAAAGAATCAACTTGCCACGCGGTCAAACTTGAGGGCGGGGCAGAACAAGCTAAACGCATCGAAACGATTGTTACGGCAGGCATCCCAGTGATGGCCCACGTTGGGCTGCGTCCCCAGAACATTCATGTCGATGGTGGGTACCGAGTCCAACGGAATTTGCCGACGCTAATCGAAGATGCCAAAGCTGCGGAACAAGCAGGAGCCTTTGCCGTCTTGGTCGAATGTGTCCCAAGTGATGTTGGTCAAGCGATCACTGAAGCGGTCAACGTCCCAACCATTGGAATTGGAGCAGGCCCTCACATGACGGGCCAAGTTCTTGTCACCCACGACATGATCGGTTTCAACTCCGGTTATCTGCCAAGTTTCGTTCGACAATACTCGGATGTCAGAACAACGATCCGTGATGCTGCAGTCGCTTACCGAGAATCGATCAAAGCTGGCGATTTCCCAGGGGAACAGGAATCTTTCCAATAAGCACGACAATCCGTGTCCAAAGCGAAGTATGAAATGGAAATCTTTGACGAACTAACCCAGTTGCACGAGGCGACCACTCAGGCCTTTTGCGACCTTGCCAATTCCAGCATCAAATCAAACGGTATTTTCCGTGTCGCACTCTCAGGCGGTTCCACCCCGAAACGCATTTACGAATTGATCGCCGAACGCGATCTGGAATGGGACAAAACCCACTGGTTCTGGGGTGATGAACGGAACGTTCCGCTGAACCACACAGATAGCAACGCCCGCATGGTCCATGAGGCTCTGTTGGATCGAGTTGATATTCCACGAACGAATATCCATGAAGTTCCCGTCAACACTGAGGCCCCCGTCGAAACGGCCAGACAATACGAACAAATGCTGCGACAACATTTCAGTGACGTAGCGTTCCCTACCTGGGACCTGGCTCTGCAAGGCATGGGGGACGATGCACACACCGCATCTCTTTTCCCCGAAACAGAGGCACTACACGAGCATGCGCGTTGGTACGTCGAGAATTGGGTTGAGAAGCTCAACAGCTATCGTTACACACTAACCGCACCTGCGATCAATTCAGCTCAACAAATCTGGTTCATGGTTGCCGGCGTCGGAAAACAAAACGCCCTGAAAACCGTTCTCACCGGTCCAAAAGATCCCCAACTCTATCCGTCCCAGTTGATCAACGCCACTCGCTGGCTGGTCACCCGAGACGCAGCAGGCAACTAGAGCTAGGGCGTGTTGGGGCACAACTGCGGCGAACCCCATGAAAGAACGCCTCATCAATTACAAGATTTCGTGATTTACAGCGATTGGGCATCGCCGCCACGAGTCCACAAAAAAGCCCCGACGACCGCATGATCAGCGATTGCCGGGGCATTAAAAATTCACTTTGACTGCTGCAAATATCAGTTCGCTTTTGCCAAGTTTTCTCTGCGCAGACCATCGATGTAGTCTGCCACAATGTTCATGACTTCGCTGTTGTAATAATTCTCTCTGAAAATCACAGCGTCTTCGATTTGCTGCTCCAATTCTTCTTCTTCCTCTTTTTGAGAATCAAGCTCCTTGCGTCTCGCGAGGAAAGCTTCTTCTTCCAGAGAAACAGTTTCCTGGTCCTTTTGATTCACGTAGATTTCAATGCGTCTTAACAAGTCGGCGAAGTCTTCGTCCTTTTCGACACGCTTGGCTGATTTTTTACGCAATTGGTTCACCAGGCTTTTTGGCACCATGCTGTAAAGGTTGTGCCGTGCGACAGGGACAGTATCGTGATCAAGAGCATATTTCAGATCCCCTTCACCGACATCCATTTTAGCCGTCAGGCTTGGCAGGATGACATCTGACAAAACACCTTTGAGCTGAGTGCTTTGACCGTCAGGCAGATAGAACTGTTGCAGTGTGACTTTAAGTGCACCGTAGTTCTGTCGATTATTACCGAACAAACGCTGCCCCAGATTCATCAGAGTCTGGACGGTTCCTTTCCCGTGGGTCGCTGGATCGCCAATGACGAGTCCCCGTTTGTAATCCTGGATCGCACCTGCGAAAATTTCACTGGCACTTGCACTGAACTTGCTGGTCAAAACAGCCAGCGGTCCATTCCATGCGGTTCCATTGTCTTCATCAGCATAAGCTTGAACCGAACCATCTGAATTTTTCACTTGGACGACTGGACCAGTGTCAATGAACAAGCCGGTCAAGTTGATCGCCTCAGTTAGGCTTCCACCACCGTTCTTGCTGAGATCGAGCACGATTCCGTCAATGCCCTTGGTCTTGAAGTCATCAAGGATGCGTCGCACGTCCCGCGTGCTACTTCGGTAGTTTTTCTCATCGCGACGTGCTGCATCCATGTCCAGATAGAAACTGGGCAAATTGATGTAACCGATCCTGAGATCTTTTCCACCGTCAGGATTCTTATGATCGATGATCTCACCGCGTGCAGCCGATTCTTCGAGTGCGATGGTTGCACGAACGATTTGATACTCTTCGACGTTTCCAACTCCGCCCGGCTTCACTCCGAGTCGGACCGTGCTTCCTGCTTTTCCGCGGATCAGGTCAACGACATCCGAAAGCGGCATTTCGACGACATCGACTGAGTCACCTGACTTGCCTTGACCGACAGTCACGATCACGTCGTCAGATTTGAGTTTCCCGTGCTTGGCCGCAGCCCCACCAGGAATGACTCGCGACACCACGGTGTTCCCATCTTTCTCGCGAAGCTGTGCTCCAATGCCGTCTAGGTTCAGACTCATTTGAATCTGAAAGTCTTCAAGTGTCGACGGAGACATGTAGGTTGAGTGAGGATCGTAGCCGTTAGTGACGGAGGTCAAGAACATCTCCAACAGATCGTCACTGTCGGTCTTTTTCCAGCGTCGTGAATAGCGACCGTATCGACGGCGAAGCGTATCAACAGCCTCTTCACCAACCTTGCCCTCGTCTTTCAGATCAAGCAAAGCGTACTTGATCTGACGGCGCCAGCGATCTTTCGCTTCTGCTGGTGTGTTGGCGTACTCGGCGGCATCCGGGTCGACGATGATAGTCTCATCTTTTGAGAAATCAAAATCGCCATTGAGCAGCTCCTGTGCAACTGCAACTCGTTCATCGACACGTTTAATGAAGCGTCCGAATATTTTGTAGGCAAGCGAAAGATCACCCTGTTGAACCATGTCATCAATCTGGCTCGCATCTCGATTGAACTCATCAATGTCCTCCTGATAGAAGTACAGCTTGAGCGGATCGAGTGACTTGGTGAACAGAGCAAGAGCACGCTTGCTGATGGTGTCATCCAAACCTCTGGCAGAGATGTGATTCTTCGGCATCAACTGAGCAATCAAACGGGCCACGATGCGATCGTTTCCCGCCGGCTTGATCATTTGAGCAGGAGCCTGGTCAGCAACTTGTGCCACAGCAGGGGTTGGGCTGGCAATGATCATCAATGCCACGACGTACCCGAGCAGTGCACCACCAAAGGCACACAGGCACCGGCGTTTGCCGCGAATCACCGGACGACCCGCGGTATCTCTGGATTCTAAAAATTGATGCGAACGCCTGACCATGATGAAATCCCAGTAGGTGTGATTCGATGAAGCTTGAATAATGGGCGAAAACGGGGAGAGCCATAGCACCCTCACCTACTCGTTCACCTGTGGTGGATAGTAGGAGAGCGGCAAAAATGGGGCAACGGCGTTTTCGCAATAGTCTACCAAGCCGGCGGACCGGCAAGTGGCGGACAAGTGATATCGCGTCAAAGGCATAAAGAATCCGCAGTTAGCCAACAAGAGCGTCCGACAAAAACAGGACGCTATCCTTGAGCGGTGCAAAACGCCGCCACTTCAGGGTAATTTTCAACAATTTTCTTTTCCGGAGCAGTTTATCAAAACTTTCTGCCCCTGCCCCGAGTGGCGACCGACGCCCGCTGCCCAAAACCACGATCAGTTGCCCCAAACCACGATCAGTTGCTCCACAAGAAAAAATCACCCTCCGATACAAGAAGTGAGGCTAGAACATGAAACTTTCGGCATCTTCCTTAGGTGCCGGCTGGTAGCTAAGCGGTTCCATGCTGCCGGCAGCTCGCCCCTGGCTCAAGCTGCGAACAGCGCCGGAGTATCCGAACAATTCCTTCAGGGGAGCATGCGCAATGATCACCGTCATGGTTCCACGGGTCTCGGTGGCCGAGATAATCGCTCGACGCTGCTGCAGGTCCCCGACGAGCTCACCCATGTAATCTCCAGGAGTCGTGACTTCGACCTTCATCACGGGTTCGAGTAGGACAAGGCCTGCTTTTTCCATACCTCGATCAAACGCGTCTCCGGCCGCGATCCGGAACGCAACTTCATCACTTCCCTCTTCCTGCATTTCAGCATCTGTCACATCGATACGAACGCCTGAGAGCGGAAACCCTGCCAATAATCCTCCGCCAGCAGCTCTTTCGCGCATTTCGTCCATAGCAGCCTGCCTGATCGCATTGGGCAGCCCCACCTCGGGCGGCAGACGATCGAAGACCAGCACAGGTGCTGAAACGTCTTCTAATGGAGACACGCTGACATTCAGCCGCGCGAACATCTGAGTTGACCCAATCTGTCGATTGCATTGCCCGATGACATCTGCCTTTGCGGCAACGGTTTCACGATAGTTCACACGCGGTTTGTAGAACTTAACGTTCAGCCCAAAATCTCTTGTCAGGCGATGCTGAATCACTTCGAGATGCAGTTCGCCCATGCCACTGATCAATGTCTGCCCGGTCTCCTCATTCTCGACTGCACGGAAAGTCGGGTCCTGACGCCGCAACATATCCAGCGTCTCTTCGAGCTTCTTTTTATCGCCTGTACTTTCCGACTCAATCGCCATCGAAATCACAGTGTCGGCAAAGTTAATGCTGGGCAGCTCAATCATTTCCCGAGTATCGCAAACGGTATCGCCGGTGATGGCAAACCTAGGACCAATGACACAGCAGATATCTCCTGCTTCGACCGAATCGATCTGACCATCACGATCTTTTTTGGTGGCATGAATTTGCCACAACTGAGCTATGTTTTCCTTTTTGTCCCGATTAGGGCACTGGACTCTCGAGTTCTGCTTCAACTGGCCGCTGTAAACACGAATCCAGTAATTATCCCCAGTCTTTGCTGGCAGAATTTTGAAGACAAGGCCACAAAAGGGATCTTTGGAATTTGGATTTCGGATCAGAACCTTGCCTGCATTCTTCGGGTCGACCCCCTCAACGGGTGGCCGATCCAGCGGACTTGGCAAGAAGTTTCCAACAGCGGTCATGAGAGGCTGCACGCCGATGCCATGCAACGCCGAGCCACACAGTACCGGTTGGATCACCCGATCAACGCAACCCTGTCGCAACGCGTCTATGATCAGATCGCGAGGCACTTCCTTTTCTTCCATCGCCAAGCTGGCGGCTTCCTCACTCAGGTCATAGACCTTTTCCAGCATCTGCTCTCGCCAGAACAAAGCCTCATCCATCTGATCCTCAGGGATCTCAGTTTCCTTGACTTCCTTGCCCTCGGTTTCCGGATCAAATTCAAGCATCTTCATATCGACAAGATCGATCACGCCACGAAATGGATTAGCGACGTGTGCAGGCCCCTGCCCCACAGGCAACTCTACCGCAAGTGGGCAACCGCCCAGTCGCGGTTCAATGTCGTTGAAAACAGTTTCAAAGTCGGCTCCTTCTCGATCCATCTTATTGATGAAGACAATCCGCGGAACGTTGTACCTATCAGCTTGTCGCCAGACCGTTTCGCTCTGCGCTTCGACACCCTCGCGAGCAGAGAAGACAACAACGGCACCATCAAGCACGCGCAAACAACGCTCAACCTCCGCCGTAAAATCAACATGCCCCGGCGTGTCCAAGAGGTTGATGTTGTAGTCTTTCCATCCATATTTCACGCAGGCACTGAAGATGGTAATGCCCCGCTCCTGCTCCTCGGGATCATCATCAGTATCCGTCGTTCCGTGATCCACACGCCCCACGCGGTGCTTGGCACCACTGAGAAAGAGCATCCGCTCGGTCACGGTCGTTTTCCCAGCATCGATGTGCGCGATGATGCCAATATTACGGAGCTTGGAGATATCAAAAGTCATGAAAACGATTCAGGGATTGAACGATACGGAAGCCAGACAAATGGGGTCATTCGCCAGACAGCAAAAGCACTCGGGCAACGGCTGAAAACTCATTGGATATTCGCTGGACCACCACCAACCAAACGCTACCCACCGCGTTCGTTAAGCGGTCAGGCAGAATAGTATTGCAAAGTAGCCGCTGTGACCATCGAAAACAGATGGCATGGGAGCGCCCCTCACCCGAGGTCCGCCTGCCTCTAGCGTAACGCCGCGCAAAAAAAACCGCGACACGGCCAGCAGCCGTATCGCGGTGATTTGTATTCGAATTTGACCCGCATTACCAAGCGAAGTGAGCGAACGCCTTGTTGGCATCAGCCATACGATGCGTGTTCTCGCGTTTCGTGTAAGCAACGCCTTCCTTCTTGCAAGCTGCCAGAAGCTCATCCGCGAGCTTCAGATGCATTGGACGACCTTTCTTCTCACGCACGGCACCGAGCAACCATCGCAAAGCCAAACTTTGCTGACGGGCACGGTTCACTTGCATTGGCACCTGATAGCTAGCACCACCAACACGCTTGCTTCGGACTTCGATGTACGGCTTGACGTTCTCGACTGCCATCTCGAAGACCTCGATCGGAGACTGATCAGCAATCTCGTTCCGACGAGCAATCTCCTCAAGAGCATCATAAAAGACACGCTGAGCAGTGGTCTTCTTGCCATCAAGCATCAAACAATTGATGAACTTTCCGGCGAGTAGCGAGTTGTGCCGCGGATCGCCCTTGAGCTGCGTGCGGCTGGCTGTGATTCGTCCCATTCTTAAACTTTGACTGTGATGGCTGGATTGCTGTTGTTCTGGATTATTCTTCGCTGGGTGGCGAGATTACTTCTTCGCACCGTAGCGACTGCGTGATTGCTTTCGGCCTTCAACCCCAAGTGCGTCACGCGAGCCGCGGACAACCTGATAGCGAACACCTGGCAAGTCACGGACACGACCACCTCGAACAAGCACAATCGAGTGCTCTTGAAGATTGTGGCCTTCACCCGGAATGTAAACCGTGACTTCCTTACCATTGCTAAGACGAACACGCGAAATCTTTCGCAGAGCGGAGTTCGGCTTCTTGGGTGTCATCGTCCTAACTTGCAAACAGACACCCTGCTTCTGAGGGCACTTTTCAAGCACAGGAGACTTGCTCTGGCTCTTTTTCAGTTTGCGTCGCTTGCGGACGAGTTGATTGATTGTTGGCATGAAAATCGTGTGATGTGGGTAAACCCACACAAATAAGGGTGAACTGGACCTCCCGCAGACAGGCGGAGGTAAGCCCGACATTTCCTCGAGACTGCTGCCCAGCGTCGCTGAACAGGAAATTGACCCGAAAATACTGCAAAACCTCGCTCCGGAGGCGGGCAAGCGGGAAAGTATCGCAGTCCTTGATTTTCTGTCAAGAGCTCCCGACCAGTGGTTTTCAATGTCTTTTCCAGAAGCCAGTCTCCAAGAGCCAAGATCTTGCCTAATCCACCCATTTCGACGGAGACCAAATCGCCTAGTTTCACAGCTGTCTTTCCCACGATTACGTTTAACGACTGCAACACCCCCCCCCCGCAGAGGTGAACCGGCACCGTCCAAGTGTTCATCAGACCACCAATAGCGTGCCCAAATCCTGACGCAACATCTCGGGGAATCGGTATGACATTGGCGGGGGAACCCTGGCAACGTGATCGATCAATGACTGCTGACCTTGCCCCGCGTGGACTCTGGAGGCTATTACTCACAATGCAATCGGAAGCTTTTCCCCTTCAAAGCCAAATCACAAACGGATGCGTGGCAGGATGCCCCAGTTCATTCACTCTCAAATGACCGTCGTCAAATTTGCATTGAGCACAGCTCTGCTTTCTGTTTTGGCGCTGCCGTTAGGCTGCAATCTGCTGCCTAGCAAAGGAGAAAAAGACAGCAACACAAAGCTTCAGGACTTGATGAAGGTACCGGAGCTGCCGGATTTAATCCGTGAAGCAACGATGATTCAGGGTTTGCAGCCCATACAGGTCATTGGTGTTGGAGTTGTCAATGGACTTCCCAGCACAGGCGGACCAGCAAATCCATCCCAGTTCCGCGACGAACTGCTCGAAGAGATGAAGCGGCGTGACATCAAAGATCCGAACCACTTTCTGGAGCTCGATAGCACGGCATTGGTACGGATTCAGGCGACGATTCCGCCGGGCGCTCGGCGTAACGACCCCGTTGACCTTGTCGTTCGCGCTCCAAACGAAAGCGTTGCCTCCAATTTGAACGATGGCTGGTTGCTGGACACTCGACTGCGACAACAGCGATACCTGCAAAATAAGATTCGCAAAAGCGAAGTGATGGCAATCGGTACGGGTCCCGTACTAATACGTGGCAGCTATACACCCGGTGAGGACGAAACGCTAAGAACCGAAGGCACCATTCTGTCGGGCGGTCGAGTTCAAATCACTCGCAAGCTGGGATTAGTCCTGCGTCCGGAGTACCAGCACGCAAAGACCTCAAGCGCACTGGCCGCAGCAATCAACCGAAGATTCTTTTTCTTTGATGGAACCACGCGTCGTGGGATCGCGAAGGCAAAAGAAGATGATTTTCTTGAGATGGAAACACACCCACGTTATCGCAACAACATTCCGCGGATGATGGCCGTGATTCGGGCGATCAGCACAGCCCCAGAATCATCTGCAACGCAAACAAGACTGGCTGAACTGGCCGACAAACTCAGCAATCCGGCCACCGCCGCTGATGCTGCTCTGCAACTGGAAGCCATGGGCGAAAGTGCAGTCCCGATTCTGATCGATGCCTTAGATTCAAAGAATCCAGAATTGCGTTTCTACGCTGCCGAATCACTTGCCTATCTTGACCGAACCGAAGCGATTGAATCACTAGAAACCGCGATCCGAGAAACAGCCGCATTCCGACATCCATCACTCTTGGCCTTGCAAGGCATGGAGCATCAACTTGCAATCGATGCACTCAAGCGATTGATGAATGAAGCAAGTATCGAAACCCGATATGGATCGTTTTGTGCCATTCGTCGTCAGGGTGTCGAAGGCAAGAGCATCTTAGGCGGCAAAGCACTGAAGTCTTTCTATCTGTATCAAATGCCATCGATCGCAGAACCTGCGGTGGTAGTTTCACTTCGCGAGTCACCTGAGATCGTGGTGTTCGGTGATTCCGGCAGACTTGACATTCCGCAATTTTTGCGAGGCCCCAATGGCTTGATACTGAAACCGGACCTGAGCCAGCCTGGCAAACTGAAAATCAGCCGTTTCCAAGTCAATGCCGAAGACAAACGGGCAACTGTCTCTGATTCCATCCCTTCCGTGATCAACGGAATCGTCTCAGTCGGAGGTGGTTACGGTGATGTAGTCTCGATCTTGCGACTGGCAAAAGCCAAAGGTTACCTGCCCAATCAATTGGCCGTTGATCCCTTGCCAGTAGCGATCCGCGTCTACCACCGCGACGAAGAAACAGACTCGACCACAGACGACTCATCGAGTGACAGTTCGACCACGAACGAGGCTTCAGAATCATCGGACACGTCGGATGCGAAATCCACCGACAGTGAGTGATTCGGGTGCACAGGTACATTTCTGGAAACAGCCTCGAGCCAAGCAAACGCACAGGACTGGGCATCCCAGCATTGGATCGAGCACGCCTGAACCCACCACGACGATCAGGCAGCAGTCCGAGTTCAATGCCGAACGACCTTCACAGCCCGAGTGAAATCGTGCAAAGAATGAAGAAATCGTCGGGAATTTGAATCGCCAAGTTGACATTACTTGGCAATCGACGCAGGCTGAGAGTCGTCATGCGTCACCTTTTTCATCTAACGTCTGCCCTTGCCGTTCTGGCAGTGGTCGGTTGCCCAACAAGTAACTCCACAAGTTCGCGGCATACCCAGCCAAGCGACCAAGCGGTCGAACCAACCGCCAAACCCGGTCGGCAAATCAACAAAGACGATTTGGGTTTTTCTTCGAATACTCGGAACACAGCAAGTGAGTCTCTCGAGGAACTGGTATCACGAACCTTGGAACAAAACCTGAGTCAGCGTGAACTGTCTTCGTCGACCCACGGAGCTTGGCAGGTCCTGCACGGCATCCTCGCCTACGGATCGGACTTCGATCTTCAAACGCCAACAGGCCCCCAACCCGCTTTGACTTACCTGCTGTCAGGCCAAGGAGTTGATGGATTTGAAGCAGAGCAGGGAGACGAACTTGGAGCTCAGCAACGCCCCGGGCTCAGAATGGCCATGCAACCGTCGACCAAAATTGGGCAAGGGCACCGTGACCAATGGCTGGCTGTGATCGCCCAATCCGGCTTACCACTGAACACCGAAATCAAAAGCAGAACGCATACATTCACTCTGGAAGACTGGATGCGGCAGACAGAGTTTGATGTTCCCAGAAACTTGGAACGCGAATTCAGTTGGTCACTGATTGCTCTGACCTCCTACCGCAACACAAACCATCGTTGGATGGGACGCGATGGAGCCCAGTACTCTACCGAATCACTGCTGGGTTCAGAACTGGACCAGAGCCTGCCCAACAGTGTTTGTGGCGGTACGCATCGCTTGATCGGCATCTCCATGGCCTTGAATCAACGACGCTTAGAAGAGCAACCAATCACTGGTGTTTGGGCAGACGCAGATGCGTTAGTGAAAGCAGCGATTCAACTGGCCAAGCAAAATCAGAATCCTGACGGTTCATACTCAGTCGCTTACCTACATCGACCAGGGTGGACTCGCGACATGGGAGAAACACTGGGCAGCACCGGACATGTGCTTGAATTTCTTGCAATCGCAGCACCTGCGCAAACACTCTCTGAACCCTGGGTACAACGCAGCGTCCGTCGACTGTGCGAGATACTGGATCAATGTTCGGATGTTGATCTTGAGTGTGGCGTTCTTTACCACGCGCTGCACGGCTTGAGCGAATATCAGAAACGCATGCTCCCGCCTTCCTGAGCAGTCTTACAACTGAATCCGCTGCGAACCGTCAGCCAAGGCAATGAGAGCATCGTCTGGCGACAGTGAGCACTGCCCAAACCTCAGGCTGCACGAAGCCTACAGGCTCATTCATCGGCACACTGAAGATCAGACCGCCGGTGCTTCAACTGCCAGTGATGGTGTTCATGGGAAAGCGATGGACCTCACGCGGCAAAAAGAATGGCAAGCGGTGCAGAAGCTGCATAAAACCGAAGGAGGAGGCAGGTCCAGCAGACTCGAAATCATGCATGATTTCCACCATCGGAGGCTTCGGAAGTGAGAATTGCATCAAAAACGGCGTCTCCTCGTCGGTCCTCCTCGCTACAATGCAGTCTTGCCGGAAATGAATGCCGTTTCTACAGCCCGAGAGCGTTTGATGTCCTCCCAAGTCCCGTTTGGTAATTCAGACACGACAGACAAAGCCGCTGGCCTGCAGCTTAGGTCAGAGTGGCACGATGAGCCTTTAACATTCCGAGAGCGGCTAATCGGGATCATGCCGACCAGTATCTCACTGCTAGTTCACACAGCAATTCTATTGTTGCTAGCCGTTGTAACCTACGAGGAGATCGAGCAGGAAGCCGCTAGGCTTGTCGTGGTCCCACCGCCTGACCGCGTAGAAGATCCGCCCGTCGAAGTCGAATTGGATCCGGAAATTGACGTGGTGCTTGATAATGTTGCGCTGTTCAATTCGGCGCCGGCCCCTGTCAGCGCAGCGGCAGCCGCCGCCAATCTGCCAACGCTTGATCAATCCTTGATGGCCAAAGCCAACACGTCTCAACTTAGTATCGCCGCACCGACAATCGGTATTCCTGATTCTGTTGCCTTGATCGAAGCGGTACCTGACGGAGAAGTGAAAGGTGAAGCGAGAGATATTGTCGACAGCTATCAGAATGCCCTCGATCGTCTATCGCAGGAACTGGTTTGGATGTTGGACGAAAGTCCCGTGCTGGTAGTCTGGTGTTTTGATCAGTCTAAAAGCATGAAAGACGATCAACAGGAAATCCGAGACCGGATCGAAACGGTCTATGAACAATTAGGGATTGTCGGTCGCACAGAGAACAAGGCAAAGCAGACAGCATTGATGACAGCGGTGACAAGCTACGGTGAAATGTTCATCGATCACACGCTTCATCAACCGACCGCTAATCGTGACGAGATCCGGCAAGCGATCGATGAAATTCCCGTTGACACAACCGGAAAAGAATTAATGAGCTCTGCGGTTGGAAGGGCAATTGGTATTTATCGCGATCTGGCACGTCGGGGCCGTAAAATGGCACTCGTTTTGGTCAGCGACGAAAGTGGTGACCGACAAAACAACGATGGATTTATCGAACAGGCAATCAACGTCGCCAAAGCCGCCGATTGCAAAGTTTATGTATTGGGTCGCGAATCGGTATTCGGTTCGCCTTACGCCTTTCTTCACTGGCAACATCCACAGACCAATCGGCATCATTATCTGCAAATGGACCGGGGTCCTGAAACCGCTTTTCCGGAACAGCTTCAGACCAACGGTTTTCACCGCAGACGTGATGCGTTCGGCAGTGGCTTTGGTCCCTACGAACAATCGCGGTTAGCACGCGAAACCAATGGCATTTTCTTCATGCTACCAAGTGCTGAGTCTGAATTGGTGGGTCGCTACAAAGAGAAGTATGACATGGAGGCGTTACGCCCCTATCGGCCTGACTTGCGTGCCAAGATTGAAGTCCTGACCGATCGCAGTGAATTCCCCCTACGAACCCTGATTTGGAAGGTGATTCAAGATCTGAATCCCTACGCAGAAGCAAATAAAAAGGCGATCGAAATGCGTCTGACATTTTCGCTCAAGCCGCAGGACTTTATCAAACAGGCAAGACGGGAACAGGAAAAAGCAAAGATGCACCTGCGGTACATGGCTGAAGCTGAACAGGCATTGATTGCAGGAGCACATCTTCGAGAACAGGAACCCGATCCACGATGGCAGGCCAACTACGATTTGATTCTCGCCCAACTAATCGCCTATCAGGCGAGAATCTATGAATATGGTGTTGCGTTAGATGCCTTCATCGCAAATCCCAAAACTGCGGCCCCCATGAAAGGCAATCGACAATTGGTCCACTGGGACCTTCGAACGGTCAAAAAGATCAGGACAGAAGATGCTAAACCTTATGTCGATCGGGCAAATGATCAATTTAACGCCGTCGTCACAAACCATCCAGGCTCACCTTGGGCAGCACGTGCAAAATGGGAGATGCGTCGAGGCTACGGTGCGGATCTGTTCGCAGACTACCATTTGCCGTACAAGACCTTGCCCCCCTCGGTCAAACCAATTCCACCACCCAAAATCTGACACCGATGCATTGGGTCAACAGACATTTGGTTAATCAAATCCACACGCGGCCCACCTTGTGGGAAAACGCATGATCCAGGCGAGACCCAAATGTGCGAACAAGTACGGCACAAGATAGCTGTTTGCCGTCATTGCATGGTGAGCTCGCACAAGTTAGATGACCAGTGCTGAACCACCAGTGCTGAACCACCAGTGGCGTGAGTTCCCACTTGCCCCCCATGACACGGGCTACTGCACAACACAGCACTCAACAACGCAGTCATTCAACGATACTGCGATAGTACTCAACGCTCTGTCGTAG
>Ga0315322_10002041_pt1 | contig 15638 bp, 11 predicted proteins | sample M110021515metaG_FD_203461 | JGI IMG/M metagenome (GOLD analysis project Ga0315322, IMG submission 203461) | Ammonia-oxidizing marine archaeal communities from Monterey Bay, California, United States - M1 100m 21515 | ecosystem: Environmental > Aquatic > Marine > Intertidal zone | place: USA...
TGACTTGCCTTCTTTCCCAGAACCTGAACCGGCCTTTCCGCCCGTCCCTGCGCCCGGAGGAGACGAGTTGCCCGCCTTTCCGCCCGTTGAAAGTTCCGGAGGAGATTTGCCTCCGCTTCCCGGCGAGCCCGAACCGGCCTTGCCTCCCGTCCCTGCACCCGGAGGAGACGAGTTGCCTCCGTTGCCCGAAGGGGAGTCTACGGACGAACTTCCTCCTCTCCCTGGTGCGACGCCCGATGAGTTGCCTCCTCTCCCAGGAGCTGACTCTTCGCCTGCGGAATTGCCTCCGCTCCCGCCACTCCCCTGATCAGGCTTATTGTCAGACGGAATGGCGCAAGCCTTTTGTGGGAAAGTTTTTTCCTTGGGCGCTCTTGTGAATTGAGAAGTTGGCGTTTTCCATTGTAGGAATAATGGATGATTTTCCGCAAAAAGGGCCTGTTCGTTTGAATTATACGCTGTCATCGCTTTGCTCCTCTGAGCTAGACGCAAAACAATGGTTGTTTTGCTTTGGATTTTTCCAAAAATTCGTTAATAACGAAATCGTTTAGATGAAAATAATCATATCCAGAGGCGAGCAAACCTTCGGTCCCTACACCAGTGACCAAGCCAAGGGTTTTCTGGAAAGCGGGGAGCTGCTTTCCAGTGATCTTGCCACTAGGGAAGGGGGCGAAGAATGGACTCCGTTGGAATCCTTGCTTTCATCCCTAAGCGAATCCGAACAAGAGGAAGCACTTGAGGATGAGGAATCACTCGATGATTTTGATCACGAAAAAATGAAACAATGGGAAGACGTCTTCGTTGATGACGAGGAGGACGAGGAAGCTGCTTCCGACAGTAATCAATTTATTGATGATGACTTTCCTGATGAAGAAGAAGCCTCTCCTCCTGTACCTGCGCAGGAGGAACAGGCTCAGTCCATTCCGCCTCCAATCCCTGAAGCTCCCGTCATGCAGGAAGCTCCATCAGTTGTAACTGAGCAGGTGCCTGTAGACCCTTTGCCGGCTGAAGCGGCTACCCCAGCTCCTGAAGTCGAACAAGACGAAGTTGAGGAGCCCGCCCCTCCGCCTCCGCCTCCGACCAAGAAAGGCAAGGCCCCAAAGAAATCTTCTCCAAAGGAGGATCCGGATGAGAATTCCTCCCAATCCATTACGCCAAGATCAAAGAAAATCAAGGGGTTGAACCGCCGCCAAACTGTGATCGTGGTCAAGGGACAAAGCGTATTTTCGAAAATTTACACCACTTCTCTCATATTCCTTATTCTCTTTATCATAACCTGTTTGATAGCTATAGGAGGCTTGTTTTTCTCCTATGAAAGCGTGGCACCCGTTCTTAAGGGTATGGGACTGCCTTCCGGAATTATCGAAACGTTCGAACCTCAAAAGCAAACCTCGGGCATAGAGCGTGATGCGAACGGTTTCGTTCTTTACTCCGCTTCTTGTTTTACCTCCTTTAGCGAGAAAATCAAATCTGGTGGAGGATGAACCTTTACCTGTCCAGGGAGGGTCAGACATTTGGTCCGTATACTGTTGATCAAGCTCGAGAATACCTAACCGCCGGTCAGTTTTTCCCCAACGACTATGCCTTGTTCGAGGGGCAAACCGAATGGAAATCCCTAGGCGAATTGATCGGAACGGAAACCCCTCAGCCCGAAGCCGAGCCGAGCCCAGCCGTTGATGAGCCCGCCGGAGAGGAAGTCCAGGAGGTTTCTGAATCAACGGGTCTTGAGCAGAGAAGCTCCGATGAGGTCCAACCTCAGAAACCCGCCCAATCCCCAAGCTCGAATCGCAAGAGACCGAAGAAAATTGGAGGGATGAACAAGGGACAGTCCGTTGTGGCCAAACCGCAACGTCGTAGTTTGTCTTCGAAAATAATTTCCACCCTTGTCGTATTTTTGATAACGGCCCTTGTGTTCGGCGGAATTGTGACCGGATTGTATTTCGCGATGCCGGAGAAGGTTGCTCCTCTTCTTTCAAGCTTGGGACTTCCGGTCGGCGAAGAAAAAAATACGCAGGATCAGAATTCCGGATCAGGAGAAAAAGCAGAGGCCTCAACGTCGGACGAATTGATGTTGGACGAAGACCAAGCCCAAAGACTTCGCATATCGGGCATCCGTATCTTGCCTATGAAAGGTGACACGGGCTTGCAGATCATTTCCTCCCTGGATCCGAAATTATCAATTAAGGATGATGATCTTAGCGCCTTGGCTCCTGTAGCGAGTCAACTGGTTGCCATTGACCTTACTCAATCGAAAATCACTGATCGCGGATTAGGCCAATTGATTGAGATGAAAAACCTCAAGAGACTGACATTGGAAGGGGTTAAGGAAATTACGCCTGATGGCATTGCCAAGCTCAAGCCCTTGGAAAAGCTGTCCTCCCTTAATCTGGTGCGCGTTCCACTTGATGATTCCCTGGTGGACGTCCTCATCATGTTGGAGAATCTCCGTGAAGTTTATTTGTTCGAGACAGGGCTTTCCGAAACCGCAATTTCCCGGCTGAAGACAGCCCGGCCAAAGTTATTCGTGATAGAAGGTTAGGCCTTCTTGGTCGTAACTTTATTCTTTCTGTCGGGAAAGCATGATCTGCAGATCATGCATTCCATGCCATGGCATGAGCGGGCAGAACAATGCTCTCGCCCGTAGTATATGATTTGCAAGTGCAATTTGTTCCATCGTTCCTTGGGAAAAACTCTCTTCAGGTCCTTTTCCGTTTGGTTGACGCTTTTTCCGCTCGTTAGCTTCCAACGCTGGGCCAATCTATGAATATGGGTATCCACTGGAAAAGCTGGATGCCCGAAAGCCTGAATCATTACAACCGAAGCGGTTTTATGTCCGACGCCCGGAAGTTCCTCGAGTTCTTCGAAACTTGAAGGCACTTTTCCTTTGTGTTTTTCGATCAGGATGGAAGAGAGTCCATGAATGGCTTGTGCCTTGCGAGGGGCAAGCCCGCACGGTCGCACGAGATCATTGATTTCGTCGACTGTCTTGCTCGACATTGTCAGCGGATTGTTCGCTAATGCGAAAAGAGCCGGAGTTATCTTGTTTACGCGAGCATCCGTGCATTGAGCGGAGAGCAAAACCGCAACCAGCAAAGTGTAGGGGTCCGAATGATCAAGCGGAATGGGAGGGGAGGGATAAAGCTCATTGAGCATCCGGTCGATAATATTTGCGCGCTCCTTAAGTAGCATCTCTTGACAATGCATGAATTTTTCCTTTCGGACAACCCCACAAGGAGAGACATATTGACCCACTTTGTGGTTTCTAGCCCTGCGGGACGTCCCGCATGGCACGGTGAACATTAGAGTGTGTCGCTTGTTTAGAGGGATTGAGAAGTATTTGGGGCTGTGTAAAATCGGAACGCAACTTGCAAGATAGGTAAGCATGAACATCGATCCCGAAAGGTTTACCGAGCTTGGAATTTCTGCGATCACTGAGATGGCGGAAGTGGCAAAGCGCAATGGTCAGCAGGAGGTTGAAGTTTGGCACCTCCTGTCTGCCTTGATGGCTCAGGAGGATGGAATCGTGCCCGCGCTTCTTGAGGAGATGGGAGTGGGGACTGCGCCCGTACAGCTAGCTCTTCAGCGCGAATTCAAGAATCTGCCAAAGATTGCCGGAGACGTGAACACTTCGCGCTCCTATGCCTCCTCCGCTTTGAACGACTCGGTTGAGAAAGGCCAGCAGATTTCCAGAGAGATGCAGGACGACTACGTCAGCACCGAGCACCTCCTTCTCGGACTTGCGTCCGTGGGCAAGCCCGCAACCTTCAAGCAATTCCTCAAGAATTTCGAACTTTCCGAAAAGAAGATCAAGGAAAGCCTTCAAAAACTTCGTGGCGGACAGAAGGTGAACTCACGAACCCCGGAAAATTCATTCCGCGCTCTCAAGAAGTATGGCATTGATCTGGTCGAGCAGGCCAAGGCGGGCAAACTTGATCCTGTGATCGGGCGGGATTCCGAAATCCGCCGGGTCATTCGCATCCTTTCGCGCAAGACTAAGAACAACCCTGTGCTCATTGGAGAACCCGGGGTGGGAAAGACGGCCATCGTGGAAGGCCTTGCCCAGCGTATCGTGCGCGGGGACGTGCCCGAAGGGCTCAAGGACAAGACCATTTTCACGCTCGAGATGGGATCGCTCCTGGCGGGGGCCAAGTTTCGCGGGGAGTTCGAGGAACGACTCAAGGCCGTGCTAACCGAAGTCAGCAAGGGGGACGGACGGATTGTTCTTTTTATCGACGAGATGCACACCATCGTCGGAGCGGGCAAGGCGGAAGGGGCCATTGACGCGGGCAATATGCTCAAGCCCATGCTTGCCCGAGGGGAACTGCGTTGCATCGGTGCCACGACACTCAACGAATACCGCCAGCATGTTGAAAAAGATGCCGCTTTGGAACGCCGCTTTCAAACCGTCCTCGTCGAACAGCCTAACGTCGAGGATACCATTTCCATTTTGCGGGGGCTGCGAGAGCGTTTCGAAATCCACCACGGGGTGAACATTCGCGACGAGGCTTTGGTCAACTCTGCCGTTCTTTCCAACCGTTACGTTTCCGACCGCTTTCTTCCCGACAAGGCGATCGATCTGGTTGACGAAGCATGTGCCATGATCCGTACCGAGCTTGACAGCATGCCTGCCGAGCTTGATGAGATCAGCCGGCGGGTGCTCCAGCTCGAGATCGAGGAAACAGCCCTCAAGCAGGAAAAAGACAAGGCGAGTAAGGATCGTCTTGAGACCCTGCGTAAGGAACTGGGTAATGCCCGCGACAAGATGGAAACGATCAAGCGCCAGTGGGAAAACGAGCGCAAGGGAATCGATGACGTCCGGGTGCTGCGTGAACAAATCGAGACGACCCGCGCGGAGATGGAACGCGCCGAGCGGGCTTACGATCTCAATCTTGTGGCCGAGCTCAAGCATGGCAAGCTTCCCAACCTGGAGGCTGAACTGCAAGCCCTTGAGAATGCCGAGAAAAAGGAGGACTCCATCCTCAAAGAAGAGGTAACGGCTGAGGAAATCGCGGACATAGTCGCTCGTTGGACCGGGGTTCCCGTAACCAAACTGATCGAAGGAGAGAGGGAAAAACTGTTGCGTCTCCAAAGCATTTTGCATGAACGCGTGATCGGGCAAAACGAGGCGGTGGACGCCGTTTCGGAAGCCATCATGAGAGCGCGGGCAGGAATCAAGGATCCTCACCGTCCAATCGGTTCGTTTCTCTTTCTCGGTCCTACCGGGGTAGGCAAGACCGAACTTGCGAAGACCCTTGCGGAGAGCCTGTTCGATAGTGAGAACAACGTCGTGCGCATCGACATGTCCGAGTATATGGAAAAGCATTCCGTTGCCCGCCTGATCGGTGCGCCCCCCGGCTACGTCGGGTATGAAGAAGGAGGTCAGCTTACCGAAGCGGTTCGAAGAAAACCATACTCCGTCATTCTTTTCGACGAGATCGAAAAGGCCCATCCTGACGTATTCAACGTGCTGCTCCAGTTGATGGACGACGGTCGCCTGACCGATTCTCAAGGTCGAACCGTGGACTTCAAGAACGCGGTCGTGATCATGACCTCCAACGTTGGCAGTCGCTACCTGCAAGAAAACGTTGTCGAAAGCGAAATTCCCGAGTCCGCCCGCGAGTCCGTAATGGCCGACCTGCGTGACCACTTTCGTCCCGAATTTCTTAACCGGATCGATGACGTGGTGCTGTTCAAGCCCCTTTCCCTCGAGGAAATCACCGAGATTGTCGACCTCTTGCTGGCTAGTCTCAACAAGCGTCTGGAGGACCGGAAAGTCTCGGTCGAATTCACCGCAGCAGCCAAAAAATGGATTGGAGAAAAGGGGTACGACCCGACCTATGGTGCCCGTCCTCTGAAAAGATTTTTGCAAAAGCAAGTCGAGACCCAGCTCGCCCGTGCCTTGGTTGCCGGCGAAATCGAAGAGGGCAGCGAAGTCACTTTTTCCGTCAAGGATGACGAGCTAGTTATGAAGGTGGGCTGATTCGAGCACCTTGACCCTGCGAATCAAAACGTCATTGCGTTACTTCTCGAAGCGAAGGCTAACTGACTTTGGAAGGCTTGGCCTGTCGAAGCTCTAAATGTTTCGTGGGGTGTTTCTACCTCATAAGGTCGTCCACGGACTTTCTTATGACCCGCAGGTTGATCATGAGAAAGACAATGCAATAGACCAAGGCGAACCCAATCGTCCAGACGGATAGACCCGCCTCGAGTTTTATCCCGTAAGCTGTTGCCTTTTGGCAGAGAAGGGATTGAAGCCATGCCCCGAGGGCAAGGGCGGGCAGAAAGACGAGCAGAAAGATCCGTACGAATTGGGAAAAGAATAATTTGGTCAGGGTTGCGGAGGAGAACCCGAGTAGCAACAGGTTGGTCGCTGGTTCGGATGCCTGCGAGACGATCAGACGGAAACTGGTGGCGAAGGTTGCGATCGAACTGAGCGAGAAGAGCAAACCGATGACGCATGTTCCGAGAAGGATGGAGTTTGTGATCTTCTTGACGAGATCCTGTTCCGGGAATTCACGGTTGATCTCGTAATGGAGCTCTTCCAGTTGAGCAAGGAAGGCTTCGGATGGGGAGCCCTCGATCTGTACGATGATACGGGAGTGCAGATCGTCAACCTCTTCTTGCCCTTGAAGAATTTCCGAAATCGGCTTGCGCTCTGCAGGGCTGCTTATGGGGGAAACCTGTCCGTTCTCCTTTTGGTCGTCGGGCAGGGATTGGAGGAATTCAATCGTCCGGGGAGGACCGTCCACCGCACCGTCCTTCCATAAGAAAAAATACTGGCCTGCATCCGGTTTCCCATATTTTTCGTTGGCCCAATCGAGAAAGTTTTTGGGTACGAGCACGCTGTTGATTCTTTTGCTGAATGCAACGAATCGGCCTTCCATGGTCGCTTCCCTGTTATTGCCGATGAAGAGCTCGATCGGCATTCCGGTGGCAGCCTCGTTTGAGAGGGCGGGGTATTCGACTCTGGCCGGTGCGAGACCAAAGTTCCAAAGATCGAGGTAGAATTTGGGTACGATGATGGGCACGATAGAGGATTTCTCATCCCAGTGCCAAGTTTCGGGCACGAAGTCTAAAAAGTCGTCCGGGATGGATTCGAAGAAAAGATCGGTCTTGGCCGCCGCTCCCAGGCCAACCTTCCCGGATGGCCAAATGTAGAGGGTGAGGGGAAACTTGTTTCTCGTGAACCCTCCGATTCGCATGATACCTTCCATCCGGCCGATTTCATCGAGCTCTTCTTGGGAAAAAGTTTTTTCCCCCTTGCCCATGTTGACCAACGCGCCGCCATGAATTTTCTTATTAAGCGTGAAAAAATTGCTGGGAGGCGCTTGTTTGCCGAAGATCGTTTTGCTGTCCTGATAAAGCTGAACGGCAAGGATGAGCAGACAAGAGCCCAGAAGGCAACCGAGCGAGGCTATCCATATTTCCCATCCGGAACCTTTTGCCCTGACTGCCTCACGCATCGTCCGTTCTTGAGATGTATTCACAGGCTAAACTTTCCGTCAAAGCTTATGGGCGGTACGTCCCCCAGCGAGGAGAGGATCAAGCTGGCTTTGTTCAGTTCGACCATTTGCTCGATGAGCTTGGAGGCGGCAATTGCGTTCTCCTCGTCCAGATGACTGAAAGGTTCGTCGAGAAGGAGGAGCTCGAAAGGCTTGCGCAAGGCACGAAGCAATGCGATGCGCTGTCTTTGTCCGAAGGAGAGCGTTTCCACCCGTTGCATCCCGAAATCCTCCATCCCGACTGTGGTGAGCATTTCATCAACCGAAGGAGCGGAGGGGTTTTCTTCAGGGATGAGAGAGAGGTTCTCCCGGGCGTTGAGTTGGGGGAATAATTTGAGGTCCTGAAAGAGGATGCTTACTTTTCTCCTGCGGATGTTTTCCCATTCAGCGTCCGTGTATTTGCGAACCGAATATCCGTCCATCAGGGCCTCTCCGGAAAAATCCTTTCGAAGTCCATAGAGAATGTGCAGGAGTGTGCTTTTCCCTTTTCCGGATTGGGCGGCTATCAGACGTTTCTGTCCACTCTCGATCGAAAGGTCGGTCGCCCAGATCTCGGAACCGGGAATTAGTTTCTCGGGAATCGGGTGGGGGCGAATGGATTGTAGCTCAATGCGCACGTTAGTTCAGGAGGGAAAGGAAAGTAAGCCCGAAAATCGCCTCCTGTTCAACCTTTGATAGTTTCGCCTTTTCAAGCACTTCCTCCCGGAAGGTTATGAAATCGGGCGCTTTCTGCTTCTGCGGGAAAACCCTCAGTGGGTAGTCGGTTCCCCAAATGATTTTTTCATAGCCTACCGAATCGATCAGCAAGCGATATAGAGAAGCTTCATAGAGGAGGGGGCAGGCGGCCAAGTCGTAGTAGACGTTGGACAGTTCGGGCTTCAAGCGTGGGTTGAGTTCGTAAAAGGGAAACAACCCGCCTGCGTGAGCAAGGATAATCTTTAGGCGGGGGAATTGCCTGGCAAGCCAGAGAAAGTCTTCGAGCGGGGTATGGATTCTGCCCGGATAATCGTGCCCAACGGGTTCGGTAACGTGAAAGTTTACGGGCCACCCTTTGTCTTGAGCAAATTCCATACAGGCTAGCCAAGTCGGATCACGCATGGAAAAGCCCTGAGCCCAAGGGTGACATTCTCCGATTCCGGAAAACCCCTCCTCATGTCTCTTTTGCAACTCCCCGACCGGATCCTCAAGCTGGGGGTGAACGGCGGCAAAGGCGAAGAACCTTTCGGGCTCTTCTCTGATCCATCGAGCGTTCCAGTCATTGTGCCATTTGCAGGTTGCCGGGTTTTCCCAATACCAGGCAAGAAGTGCGCACCGGTCGACCTTTGCCTCCTGCATGTCGCTAGCCATTTTTTCACCATCAGCCCAGCCTTGCAGATTAGGGCCATCTTCCGGGTTCACCAGCCTGAGCCAATGGCTTTCCTGTCTGGGTGTCGCAAAGGCAACCGGATCGGCGAATGCATCGGGCGGATACCTGTGGGTATGGGCGTCAATGATCATGCCACTTGATCACTCCGTGCTGGTTCACCCCATCCTTCGACCAGGCGCTTTTTGAGTTAGCCCGCAATCAAGCCGAATCTGCATCGGCAGGTTGGCTGCTCGTTGATTCCAACTTGTGGGTCAGGGCGGCCTCGATAAAAGAGGCGAAAAGTGGATGAGCTTGATTGGGTTTTGACTGAAATTCGGGATGGAACTGAACGCCGACGAACCAAGGATGGCCCTTTACTTCGACAATCTCGACCAAGTCCTTTTCCGGATTGATTCCCGAGATGAGCAACCCGGCTTCCGAGAGCTGATCGCGATAATCGTTATTGAATTCGTAACGGTGACGATGCCGTTCGGAAACTTCTTCCCGCCCGTATGACTGATGAGCCAAACTTCCCTTGGTCAACAAGCAAGGGCAGGCACCCAACCTCATAGTTGCCCCCTTGTCCTTGATCCCAACCTGCTCGGCCATGATGTGTATGACGGGGTTTGGAGAATCGGAGTCGAATTCGGTACTGTTTGCACCCTCGAGCCCAAGGACGTTACGGGCAAAGTCAATTACGGCAATCTGCATGCCCAGGCAAAGCCCGAGATAGGGAATTGAGTTTTCCCGGGCGTATTTGGACGAGATGATCTTGCCTTCCGTCCCGCGGTCTCCGAATCCTCCGGGAACCAAAATTCCGTCCAGTTCGGCCAAATGTGCATCAGGACCATCCCTTTCGATATCCTCGGCGTCGATATGCAGGACTTCCACTTCGCAATCGTTACGGATTCCTCCGTGCACGATCGATTCGTTCACCGAGAGGTAGGAGTCCTGAAGGTCCATGTATTTCCCGACCATCCCGACGCGCACCTTGTGCTTAGGGTTGAGCAACCGATGCACCACTTCTTCCCATTCGTCCAATTTGGGTGGGGGCGCATCAAGTCCGAGGAATTGGGTCACCAGAGTGTCGAGCCCTTCCTTCTTGAGCATGTGCGGGAGCTCGTAGATCGAATGGGCAACGTCCAGCTCCTCGATGACCGCTTCCTTGGGTACGCTGCAAAAGAGACTGAGCTTCTCCCGGATCTCTTCGGTTATGGTCTGTTCCGTCCTGCAAATCAGGATGTCCGGCTGGATTCCGATCTCCCGTAGCTTGGCAACGCTTTGCTGGGTGGGCTTGGTCTTGAGCTCGCCAGCGGCCTTGAGCGAAGGAAGCAAGGTCATGTGAATGAAAAGAACGTTTGCCTTTCCTACTTCGCTCGCAAACTGACGCATTGCTTCGGTGAAGGGAAGTCCCTCGATGTCGCCAATCGTACCTCCTATTTCGGTTATAAGTACGTTTACGCCTTCGCCGGCGGCATGAATGCGCTCCTTGATCTCATTCGTGACGTGGGGAATTACCTGAACGGTCTTTCCAAGATATTCGCCCCGTCTTTCCTTGCGGATAACGGATTCGTATATCTGACCGCTCGTCAGGTTATTGAATTGAGAGAGCTTGCCGGAGGTGAAGCGTTCGTAGTGACCAAGATCCAAGTCGGTTTCCGCTCCATCATCCAGAACGTAAACTTCCCCGTGCTGGAAAGGGCTCATGGTTCCGGGGTCGACGTTGAGATAAGGATCGAACTTTTGAATCCTCGTCGTCAGCCGGCGTTGTTCGAGCAGGGCTCCCAATGCCGCTGCGGTAAGACCTTTCCCCAAGGACGAAACGACTCCCCCTGTAATAAAAATGTACTTCATGATGCTTTTCCCCTCATCTTCATGAAATGACACGGGCTTGCAGTCCGTTGCAACTCCCTTTTGCGCCCAAGGCGAAAATTGTTGTTAAATAGTACTTAATTAAGGCCCCAAAGATAAGCTTAGCTTATCATGCGGTATTAAAAAACATTAATAAATCTAATGCGCATGCCTTATATTATATGCTTTCGCTCCCTTTTAACTAGTGATTTGCTAGTTAATGTGGAATGATTATAATAGTCTGAAACAAACAAACAATTCTTAATGTCTTCTCTTTTTAAGAAATACCTTATGGCCCTTACAGGTATTGTCCTAATCGGATTCGTTTTCGTGCACATGCTCGGGAACCTGCAAGTCCTTCTTGGGCAAGATGCAATCAATGCCTATGCCCATGCTCTCCAAAGCCTTCCCTTGCCCATTCTTTGGGGATCTCGGCTTTTTCTTTTTGCGTGCGTCTTTTTGCACGCCGTGACCGCTTATATGCTAATCAAGGAAAACAGGGCGGCTCGTCCGATTCCCAATGCCGTCGAAAAAACCAAGAGGGCTAGCTTGTCTTCCTTACGGATGGGGCTTACCGGCTCGATTATTCTGGCCTTTGTGGTTTTCCATCTGCTCCATTTCACAACCAGGCATGTTTTCCCCGAATACCGCTTGCTAAAAACGACTGTCGGCTCACCCGATGGCGTTGAGCAGATTCATGACGTCTACACGATGGTGCTTGCCGGTTTTAGCAGTGACTGGATCTCGGCCGCTTACGTCTTTTGCATGTTTTTGCTTTGCCGACACTTGGCTCATGGGGTCTCGAGCACTTTCCAGTCCCTCGGACTTAGGGCGGAGTCCTGGAGCTCCAAACTGGACTTTGCATCCAAGACCTATGCATGGGTTATTTTCGTTGGTTTTTCCGTCGTTCCCTTGAGTGTTTTGGCCGACAAGCACGGATTGATCACCTTTTACAGCAAATCGAGTTTGATCACTGCCGATCTTCTCCGGCCCTAGTTCCTCAATCCCATTGACATGATACTCGACGCCAAAATCCCTGATGGACCGATTTCCGAAAAGTGGGACAACCACAGGTTTTCCTCAAAGCTCGTCAATCCGGCAAACAAGCGCAAATACAGAATCATTGTGGTTGGCTCGGGTCTGGCCGGTGGAGCGGCTGCCGCGACCTTGGGTGAACTCGGGTACAACGTGGACTGTTTTTGTTATCAGGATACTCCTCGCCGGGCGCACTCCATTGCCGCCCAAGGGGGAATCAATGCTGCCAAGAACTATCAAAATGACGGCGATAGCATTCATCGACTTTTCTACGACACGGTAAAGGGAGGGGATTTCCGTTCCCGGGAAGCAAACGTCCATCGCCTGGCCCAGGTAAGCGTGAACATTATCGACCAATGCGTGGCCCAAGGCGTTCCTTTCGCGCGTGAGTATGGTGGGCTTTTGGCAAACCGCTCTTTCGGGGGAGCTCAGGTAAGCCGTACCTTCTATGCCCGTGGCCAGACCGGACAGCAACTCCTTCTCGGTGCCTACAGCGCCTTGAGCAGGCAGATCGCCACAGGACAAGTAAAGATGCATACCCGCTGTGAGATGCTTGATCTCGTTACCGTGCAAGGCCATGCCAAGGGAATCATTACCCGTAACCTTGCCAACGGGGAGATCAAGGCGTGGACAGCGGATGCGGTTCTTTTGTGTACGGGAGGATATGGCAATGCATACTACCTTTCGACCAACGCAGTGGGCTGTAACGTCACCGCTGCTTTCAGAGCTTACAGGCATGGAGCGGGGTTTGCCAATCCCTGCTATACGCAAATTCATCCTACCTGCATACCCGTGTCCGGGGATCACCAGTCGAAGCTTACCCTGATGTCGGAATCCCTCCGTAATGACGGGCGGGTCTGGGTACCAAACAATGGGGACGACTGCCCCTTGAACCCAAACGACATTCCCGAGGACGATCGCGACTATTATCTCGAGAGAAAGTATCCTAGTTTCGGTAACTTGGCCCCACGGGATATTTCCAGCAGGTCGGCCAAGGAGGCTTGCGATGATGGTCGCGGAGTCGGTTCAGGAGGTCGGGGAGTGTACCTTGATTTTTCCGACGCCATTTCGAGACTGGGTGAGTCCACCATCCGTGAACGCTACGGCAACCTGTTCCAAATGTACGAGCGCATCACAGGGGAAAACGCCTATCAGCGTCCGATGAGAATTTATCCTGCCATTCATTACACCATGGGGGGGTTGTGGGTGGACTATAACCTCATGACCACCATTCCCGGGTGTTTTGCCTTGGGAGAGGCCAACTTTTCCGATCATGGTGCCAACCGCTTGGGCGCCAGCGCACTCATGCAGGGCTTGAGCGACGGTTATTTCGTCCTTCCTTACACAATAGGCGATTACTTGGCGAGTGCCGGAGCCGGGTCCGTCAGCCCTGATGGACCGGAGGTCAAAGGTGCCTTGGACAATGTCAAGCAGAGACTGGACGCACTTCTCTCGATTGATGGAAAGCGCTCTTCCCGATCCTATCACAAGCACCTTGGGCAAATCATGTGGGAATACGCCGGAATGGCTCGAAACGAAAAAGGATTAAAGAAGGCTATTGGCGAAATTCAGGACCTTCGCGAGGATTTTCATAAGAATCTCTTGGTTCCAGGATCCGGGGAAAGCTTGAATATCGAGTTGGAACGGGCAGGGAGGGTTCGGGACTTTCTTCAGTTTGGCGAGCTTCTATGCCGTGATGCTTTGGAGAGGAACGAGTCATGCGGAGGTCATTTCCGCGAAGAGTACCAAACCGAGGATGGGGAAGCCATGCGGGATGATGAAAATTTTGCCCATGCTGCGGTTTGGGAATTCAATGGGGATGAAGAAACGCCTCAGCGCCATGTTGAGGATCTGCAGTTCGAAAACGTCAAGCTAGCCGTGCGTAGCTATAAATAACGAACCTCAATGAAACTTACTCTCAAAGTGTGGAGACAAAACGACGGGAAAGATCCTGGTCGGTTCGAGACGCACCAGATTGACGAAGTCTCCGAAGATTCTTCGTTTCTCGAGATGATGGACCAACTCAACGAGCAATTGTTGGAAGGAGGGGGCGAACCCATTGCCTTTGATCACGATTGCCGGGAAGGAATTTGCGGGATGTGTTCCCTCATCATCAACGGTTTCGCTCATGGACCGGAGGGCTCTACCACTACCTGTCAGCTCCATATGCGTAAATTCAAGGATGGGGATACCATAACGATCGAGCCTTTTCGGGCTCGTGCGTTTCCGGTCATGCGCGACTTGGTTGTAGACCGGTCTGCCTTTGACGGTATTATCCAAGCGGGAGGTTTCATATCCGTTCGTACCGGTAGCGCTCCGGACGGCAACGCGTTGCCGATTGCCAAGGATGAATCCGATCAGGCGATGGATGCCGCCGCCTGCATCGGTTGCGGGGCATGCGTGGCGGCTTGCAAAAATGCATCTGCCATGCTCTTCACATCTGCCAAGGCGGGGCATTTGAATATGTTGCCCCAAGGTCAACCGGAAAAGGATAAGCGCGTTCTTGACATGGTATCTGCAATGGATGATGCGGGGTTTGGCAATTGTAGAAATTACGGGGAATGTTCGGCTGCATGTCCGAAAGACATTTCCTTGGACTTCATCGCGAAGCTCAATCGAGATCACGCAAAAGCGAAGTTAAAGAAGGTTTTCAGCTGAGCATTTGCCTTTTCCGCTGAATATATGGTTGCGGGGGCTCGCTTCCTTTGGAAGATAGCATTGGTATGTCGGATAATGAAAAGCAAATTACCTGGGGAGGGCGTTTTACGCGCAAGCCCGATGACTTGATGCAGGTTTTCGGGGAGTCCATCTCATTTGATCGTCGGCTTGCCCCGTATGACTTGCAGGGGAGCCTTGGGCACGCATCCATGCTGGCTCACGTTGGTTTGCTTTCGGCAGAAGAGTTCGAGGGAATCAAGAAAGGCATCGAGGAATTGGCGAGCGAAATTCTGGAGGATGATTTTCCTTGGAAGTTAGAGCTCGAGGACGTTCATATGAACCTTGAGCAGGCCCTGAAGGGTAAGACCGAGGCTGCGGACAAGCTGCATGCCGGGCGGAGCAGAAACGACCAAGTCGCGACTGATATGCGTTTGTTCTTCAAGGATGCATGCGGGCAAATGAGGACGGGCTTAGAGGGGTGCATGAGCTCGATATTGGGAGTGGCTCAGCGATACGCCCACCTTCCCATTCCCGGGTATACCCACCTTCAGCGTGCCCAACCGGTTACCGTGGGGCACCATCTTCTCGCCCACCTCGAGGCGTTGGGAAGAGATCACGAACGGTTCTCGACCGTTTCGGTTCATGCAAACGTTTGCCCGCTGGGCTCTGGCGCGATTGCAGGTTCGACCTTGCCCCTCGATCGTGAATTCGCGGCCAAAACTCTGGGTTTTGTTGATGATGAAGGAGAAGCCAGGCTGACTCCCAACGGAATGGATGCAGTGGCTGACCGTGACGTCTTTATCGAATTCGCAAGCGCATGCGCAACCTGTATGCTCCATCTTTCCCGGCTTGCCGAGGACGTCATTCTGTGGAATTCGTCAGAGTTCGGTTTCATCGAATTGCCCGATACCTTCACCACCGGATCTTCCCTGATGCCTCAAAAGAAGAACCCTGACTCCTTCGAGCTGGTTCGTGGCAAGACGGGTCGGGTCCTGGGCAATTTGCATAACTTGCTTGTTACCATCAAAGGGTTGCCTCTCACTTACAATAGGGATCTTCAGGAAGACAAACCTCCCGTCTTTGACTCGTTTGATGAGCTCGGCCTCTGCCTTGCCGTGGTCGGTGGCGCATTCAAGGAATCATCCTTTAATGAGGATGCCTGCCGCGCCGCTGCATCAGATCCTTTGTTGTTGGCCACCGATTTGGCTGACTATTTGGTACAGCATGGCATTGCCTTCCGGCAGGCCCAT
>Ga0315322_10002047_pt1 | contig 15593 bp, 11 predicted proteins | sample M110021515metaG_FD_203461 | JGI IMG/M metagenome (GOLD analysis project Ga0315322, IMG submission 203461) | Ammonia-oxidizing marine archaeal communities from Monterey Bay, California, United States - M1 100m 21515 | ecosystem: Environmental > Aquatic > Marine > Intertidal zone | place: USA...
AGGTTCGCGAAGATGGGGCCCTTGCGGATGCGAAAGCGGCCGGCGTTCTGGTCGTACATCGCATGGCCGGTGACGTCGCTCGGCATCAGGTCGGGGGTGAACTGGATGCGAGTGAAGCGCCCCCCGATGGCACGAGCGAGCGCGAGCACCAGGAGGGTCTTTCCGAGGCCGGGTACGCCCTCGAGCAGCACGTGGCCGCCAGCGACGAATGCCGCGAGAACATTTTCGACTACGTCTTCTTGGCCAAGTACGGCATCAGAAATTCCGTCGCGGATGGCCGCGAGCCGCTCGCCGGCCTCTTCGACCGAAAACGTGGGCTCATCGGACAGGCTCATGTGGGTTCTCCGTTGGGGCGGACCCCAGGATGCAATGCGCCGACACCCTTGCACGGTGGGCGCGGACAGTGGGAGGGAGGGGTCAGGACGCGCGCCACAGCAGCTGAAGGGTCTGGGCCAGCCGCACGAAGCTGAGTCTGTCGTCGGGCGGCGGGTCGACCAGAGCGAGGCGCACGGAGTCGATGGGACGCCCGGTGGCGTCGGCCACAGCGAGGGCCAGGTCGTCGCCCTGAAGATGGGCCAGCGCAGGCATTCGGCGGGCCAGCTTCTGTCGGACGGCCGCGCGCATGGGGGCCACCAGCTGAGCCCGGCGCCCGGCTCGGTACAGCAGGCTTCCGGCGGCGTCGAGGTGTTCGAGCATGGAGCGCCGAGCCAGCTGCGGCCGGTCCACCTGCACCCCGAAGCGCTGTCCGGCGAAGTGTGCCCATGCCAGCATCAGCAGTGCGAGACTGGTGAGTGCGGGCCAGGCGCGGTCCCACAGCAGCGCAATGAAGGAGGGGGCTTCGCCCCGGAGCACGATGATGGCCTGAGACGGTGGACTGTCTCGCAGTCCAGGGGCCACGGAGTCCCAGAAGAAGGCTGCGTTGTCGCCGCGTTCATCTCGCAGGTGGTCGTTGTGAATGAGGTCCACGGAGCTGAGTACCGTCACCAGACCTTGCCCGAACCCACACTGAGCTCGCAGCTGCAAGCGCATCTCGGGCTCGTCGGCGACCTCGTTGGACGGCTTGGCGGTGCCCACGACCGCCTCGCACGGATCGGCACCGACTCCGAACCGAGAGCGCGTGACGAGGCTGTTGACGGTGGCGTTGTCGCCGCTGGCGAGAGTGTCGACCTCGACGACGGTGTCCTCGATGAACGGCCCGGAATCGGGGCGCTGGACGGGAACGCCAAATGCACTGAGCAGCTGGTCCTGTTCGGGGTCGAGCTGCTCCCAGCTGTCCATGTCGCTGGTAAACAGGTCGGTGAGGATGACGTCGTGGTGGGGCTTCGGGGTGACCACCAGGTGGCCGCCCTGTTGGACCCAGGGCACCAGGCGCGTGGCCAGAGCGCTGCGGTGGATCGGTGTGCCTGCAAGCACGATGACGACGGCGCCTTCGGTGGGAGCCGGCAGCTGGCCGAGGCCGTAGCGTACCGACGTGGGCACGCCCATCTCTTCGAGCAGCAGGGTGGCGGCCCAGTACTGGTCGCGCAGTGCCCGGCCGGAGGCACCGACGGCCTCACTGTCTTCGATGCGCTCGAACAACGCGAAGAAGGCACCGCCCAACAGGACGACCAGGAGGCCCGCACTGATGAAGAGCGCCCGCATGGGGCCCGAGCCCGTCTTGGGTGCACCGGCGGTCATGGGCTGCTCCGGAGGCGAGGCCAGTCTTCGCAGAGGCGCTTGACATCGGCATCTTCAGGGGGACGGTGAGCGTAGGCGATGCGGGTTCGGGCACGCACCACCTGCTGGAAGTACTTCGCGGCATCTCCGCCGACTTGCTTGCGGACTGCGCGGGCACAGTCGCCTTCGGTCCAGGCGTCTTCGAGCTCGAGGTCGCGGTCGGTCGATAGCTCGGCGAGGGCGGCGTTGTAGAGCAAGGACAGAGCGGCGTCGGCTTCGCCTCTGCGCCAGGTGTGCCAGACCTTGTCGGGGATGGTGGAGGAGGGCGCTGCGACCACCCGGGGGCCCACGAGCGCGCCCATCTCCGGGGCGTCCTCCAGCTGCGGGCGCGGCCGGCTGCGGGGAAGGCTCCAGATGCTCCGGCGTCGCCACATGAACATCGCGCCAAGGGACAGAAGCACGCCAACCGCGGCCCACACGAACACTTCGCCGTAGATGCCAGAGGCGCCCATGCTCCAGCCTTCGGGCACGCTTGACTCGGAGTCCTCGTGGCCATCGAACCAGCCTTCATACCAGGGCTCATCACTCAGCAACAGCCACTCCATCCAGGCCACGAGAGGGTCGAGATTGACGCCGCCAAAGGTCGGTAGGTCGCGGGGTTCCCAGTGGTAGGTGGTGCGCTCGTAGCCGAACTCTGGACGGGCGAAGATCACTGCTGCCGCGTCGTTGACATGGCCAGCCGTCTCAGGATCGGGACCGGGGGTGGCATCGGTGAATTGTGGACTGGTGAGCACTGTGTCGACGGGTGCGGCGGCTGGGTCGAGATACTCGGGCAGGTGGTCTGCACTGTGGATCGGCTCGTTGAGGTCGTTGGCCTGGTTGTCGACGGGGGTGTCGGCGGGATTGTTCGCGTCGGTGGCAAAGGCGGGGGACGCGGCAGTCATGCTGAGGAGGACCACGAGCAGGCCGGCGATGCGACTGGCGGAGCGGGTGCCGATGCGGTGTGAGATGCGGGCAGCAAGTCGACGGAATGAAAGTTCCACGTCCCAGCCCTCCAGTGCAGTGCGTCGGTTGATGTACAGCGCGAACCCCGATGCCACAAAGATGGGCTCAATGACGCTCATTGCAGCCAGCCACGCGGCCACGGGACCCACCGAACTCCACCAGGAGCTGTGGGCGCCGAAGGCGTCGTCGAAGATAGAGGCGGCGCTGTACTGTGGGATGTCGGGCAGCATAAGCAGCACCAGCTGGATGGCGCCCAGGCCCAACAGGGTCTCGAGTCCCAGTCCACCGATCATGAGCGCGAAGGCGCCGCTGCCTTCTTCGCCTCGGCCCAACACCCGACGGCGCTTGCTACGGCGACTCCCGGTCTGTCCCTCCAGCTGTCCCACAGGCATCAACAGCGCGCGAGCTGGCGAGAACCGGTAGAGCAGCAGGTCAGCGGCGAGCTGGTTGGACCACAAGCGCGGCAGTGCACGAAACACATCTCGGAGCGACGGGGTGGCCCCGAAGATGGCCCGGCTGACGACAAACAGAGGTACTCGTTCCCAGAGAGGCTTGAGCCACCAGACCAGCAGGACCCCGAGCCAGAGCTGTCCGATGGCCCAGGTCGCGCCCAAGATGAGGAGCCACGCCGGGACCACGGTGGCCAGCCACACTCGGTAGACCGGCCCCGCCCATCGCTGGTGGATGCGCAGCCCGAGGTCGATGGACTCGTGGACTCCACGCTTGCGTAGAACGACCTGTAGGCGGTCAAGATCCACCGCTCACCTCCGTGTTCTCACGACCGGCGATGAGCAGGTAGGTGTAGACCCACAGCCAGGCTGCGGTGCCCACGCCGTACTTGACGGGAGTGGCGATGAGCCGGCTTGAAGACCAGAAGGCCTCGAGGAAGGCAGCGGCCACCAGAAAGGCGAAGAAGCCGTAGAGGATGGGGAGCACGGCAGTCACGGCGTCGGAGAGCGCGCGGCGGCGGGTGCGATTGCCGGGGACCAAGACCGCCATGCCGAGCTTGAGGCCAGCGGCCCCCGACAGCACGATGGCGGTGAGCTCGAAGGCGCCGTGGGTGATGACGAAGCTCCAGAAGGTGGAGCCGAATCCGACCGAGGTGAGGTGGCCCGACGCGGTCCCGAGTGCGACGCCGTTGTAGACGAGGAAGAACAGGCTTCCGACACCACCGAGCAGTCCACCCGCGAAGGTGCGGAAGGCAATGCCGATGTTGTTGTAGATGTAGAAGCCAAACATCAGCAGGTCGCTGTCGAGTGCGCGCTCGTTGAGGAAGTGCTCGCTCGCGGGGTCGTACATCCACTCCATCTGGGCGAGGTCGTCGGGGGGCAGCACGGTCTGCACCAGCTCAGGCCAGCCGATGACTGCGGCCATCATGCCCAAGTAGGGCAGGTAAAACAGCAGGTGGGCAGCCAGCACCAGCTTCCACTCTCGGCGAACGGCCGCAGGAAACGCGATGAGCAGGCGACGGGCTTGCCACGACAAGCCATCGACCCGGGTGCCGTACATCTGGGAGTGTGCCCGCAACACCAGCCCGTTGAGCCGCTCCACGACATCGGTGCTGTAGTGGCGGTGTCGGGCGACCGCGAGCTGCTGGCAAAGGCGGCGGTAGTCGGGTGCGAAGCGATCCAATCGGTCGGTGGTGGCGAGGTTGGTCTCCATGCGGGAAAGCAGCTCGTGGAGGTCCTGCCAGCGCTCTTCATGACGGCGAACGAACACTTCTTGGTTCATCTCAGCGCCCTCCCAGCAGCCAGCGGGCCATTCCTTGCAGTCTGCGGGCGGCGACCGGTCCGGGACCACCGACCACTGGAACGAGGTACTCTGCGAGCTCGGACTGGCGGTCATCACTCCAGCTTTCGGACCGCTGGGCGTAGTCGACAATTGCGCGCTGCTCGTGGACTGCAAGGGCCACAGGTGGCGGCACTGCGGGCACGTCGGGAAGGTCGCTCTTCCCGGTGACGCGGTGTTTGTAGGCAACCACGGTGCCAGCCACGTGGTCGCCCAGGCGCTTGAAGTCGGGGGACATGCCCATGGAGACGAGGCCAAACAAGGGGACCATGGGGAGGTGGTCGACGAATCGCAGCAGGTTGCGGATGAGGGCTGCTCGCCAGCCGACGGGGGTGCCGTCGTCGTGGAGAACCACGAGTCGCATCGCCATCTTTCCGGGTGTGGCTCCGCCCAGTCGGGCCTCGAAGACCACAGGGTAGAACCACTCCAGCATGAAGATCCACATCAGGAAGAAGCCCATGCCGGCGTCGCCCAGGAAGATGAGCAGCATCCCCACCCAGAAGTGGAGAAAGCCACGGATGCTGGCGTCGATCAGCCACGCCCAGCCACGGGCTAGGGGGCCGGCCACATCGACTGCGACCTCCACGCCCTCTGGAGTCTCGACGTAGCGGCGGGTGTCGATCAGCTCCGCCATCAAATCTCTCCCGGCCGCCCGCCCAGGTCAAAGGGGGAGCCCACCGACTTCAGGTTAGCGGCTGATCGTCTCGCTGTGCACAGCGGAAACAGTGCAGTGACGGTCATAGACCAGCCGCCTGTTGATGGCGTTCGGGGGGATGGCTTCGGGGTGAGCGGAGGGGCTCAGAAGCCGACGTCGACCTCAAGTGGCCAGCCCGAAGGCAGTGCGGTGACCACGATCTGACCAACAGGGTCGTCGTCGTCCAACGAAAGCTCGGGGGCGCCCACCGCGATGTCGGGCCAGTTGTCGCCGTCGAGGTCTGCGCCGCCTGCGACTCGGGCGCCAAAGCGAGCGCCGGTGTGAAGTCCCAGCCAGTTGGCATCGGCGACATCCTCGGCCATCGCTGCCTCGCCACCGGGCATACGGACGTTGGCGGGAATGATGCCGAAGGCTGCGCCGCCGCTGCTGAAGCCTGGGGCGCCGACAAGCAGGCCACCGCCGGGCAGGAGGGCCAAGCTGCGGCCGAATTCTCCGTGTCCGTCGATGCGCAGGGTGGCAGCCGACGATGACACGTGGCCGTCGAGGTCATCGCCGCCCACGATGATCACCGAGCCCTCTCCAGCATGGGCGCCAGGCAGCCCGATGGCGATGCCTGTGCGGCCGCGGAGGAAGGGACCGACGGCGATGCTGCCGTGACCCTCGCCAGTGGAGTCGCCGGGGGTGTTGCCGTAGATGACCGACACCACCGCATCTTCGAGGTCTTCGCCGAGCAGTACAGGCAAGCCACCGGCGATGACGCCACAGGCTCCTGCGCCCGGAGCGCCGGCCACATCCCAGCCTGGCGCACATGCCACAAGGTCGTCGTGACCATCGCCGGTGAGGTCGCCGCCCATCATGAGGCTGGCCCCGAAGTGGTCCTCGCCGGCGGAGCCCTTGGCGATGGGCGCAAGGTCTGCCACGGTGCGCCAGGGATTGTGGGCGAGGTCGTCGACCAGGTAGAGCCGGCCTCGGCCGCCGTCTGCATGGGGGGCGGACACCACGAGATCGATGGTGCCATCGCCGTCGAGGTCGCCTGAGGTGAGACTGCTTCCAAGGAAGCCCTCTTCGCTTGCACCCTCAATGCGGCCGACCGCAGAGTCGGGCGCTGGACCGCCGACTCGGAGTGTGTCGTGGTCGAAGAGGTAGACCGCACCAAGCTTCTCGCCGTGTTCGGAAGACCGTGCACACGCACCAACTCCGAGGAGCCCCAGGTCGTCGAGGTGGTGGGCAGCACAGCCAAGCTGGGAACCGGGGCTTCCGACGAGCGCGCTTCCGGCGTTGTCGTAGGTGGTCTTCGCGGCCCAGGTGACTTGCTGGGCAGTGATGCTGCCGGCTTCACGTCCAGGGGCGGGGTCGGTGGGAGCCCCGACGAGCAGCACCGCGGTGCGGTGGGGGGTCTGGTCGGCTCCGAGAACCAGCAGTGCGCCAGAGCCCACTCGCTGGCCGGGGTCGGTGCCCAGAATGACATGGGAACCCGGTCGCACAGGCCCGGGAAGATGGGCCTCATCGGCTGGCTGGGCGGAGGTGGGGTCGTTGGTCTCCCCGCCATCCGGAAACAGCACATAGGCATCTCGGCATGCCGTGTTGAGAACGCACACCAGGAGCAGGCCGCTTCGTCGGAAGGAGTTGGGCAGGGTCGCCTCCGGTTTCCTCAGGTCAGCGGCCGAACGTCACTCACCTGTCGCGTTCCTATCTTGGCACGCTGAGAGGGCAGATGCCGCGAGTTCTTCGTCAGGAAGCTCCGACAGGAACGGACTCACGGACCCGCAGGCGTCGCGTTGGTAGGCGAGGGTGGCCCCGATGCGGGCGACTTCGGCCCGGCGACCCATCTCGGGGACAGCGAGGTGGCGCTCGGCTGCGGCAATCGCGGCATCGAACTGTTGGGTATGGGCGAGGTGGTCGACCCGCAGCGCGGACAGCTCGGTTTGGATGGCGGAGTCGGGTGCGGATGCCAAGCCGGCTTCGACCGCGGCCAGCACAGCCTCGGTGCCCGGGGGCAGCGCCTGGGCTCGGCCGAGCAGGCCGGCAGCGCTGGTGGGCAGGCATGTGATGCTCTGCTCTGCGGGGACGAAGCGCTCGTCCTGGTCGACACACTCGACGGCAACCTTCCCTCGGCTCACCGATACGGTGGTGCCCAGGGCATCACGCTCGACGCGGAAGACGGTGCCGACCACGCGCACGGTGGCTTCGTCGGTGGCGACCTGCACATCGAGGCCGGCGCCTGGCTCGACTGAGATATCGACAGCTCCGGAAGCCCAGGCAAGTCGAGGAGCGGTCTCGGTGCCGCTGAGCTCGCCAGCGCCATCGGCGGTCATCACCACACCGGGGGCCACTTCGACTCCTGCGGCCGCGCCGTCAGCGAAGCTCAGGGCCAGGGGGTCGGGCGCGGACATACCGGGGAGCACCACGATCGCGGTGGCTGCTGCGGCAAGCAAGCCGCCGACTGCGAGTGTGCCGGGAAGGCCCAGCCAGCTCATTACGCTTGAAGCCGCGGACTTGGACTCCGCTGCCCGGACCCGGGCGCGCAGGCGTGTGAGGTCCACCGGGGTGGCTTCGGTCTCGTGGGCAAACAAGGAGAGAAGGGGATCAACAGTCATTTGCCGCCTCTTTGGTGAGGCGCGAGGCCATTGCGAATGCACAGCTCTTTGAAGCGTTGCCGTGCACGCCGAAGGCGGCTCTTTGCGGTGCCCACCTTGAGCCCGAGGATGTCAGCAGCCTCGGGGTCGGTACGGCCCTCCACATCGCAGAGGACCAGGACGGCCCGAAGGTCTTCGGGCATTTGTTCGAGGATGGCCTGCACCTGACGCGCGGTCTGTCGGCGCTCCGTGTGACGGGAGGGATCAGCGCGGGGGTCCGCGATGTCGGGCGCTTCGCCGGGAATCCACTTGCGGACCCAGGCGCGACGCCGGTGTTGGGCCAACACGCGGCGTGTGACGGCGAACATCCACGAGGGCAACTGTTCGGCACGATGGACCGTGTGGACCCGTCGGAGGACCACGATGAAGACCTCTTGTGCGGCTTGGTCGGCATCGATGCGCGGGCCGGCGAGGCGTCGACACCACTGAAGAACTGTCGGCAGCCAGTTTTCGCAGAGGGCATTGATGGCAAGGCGGTCACCACGGCGGACGGCATCCCAGTCACGGGGGGCAGGAGAGCGACCCACGCTGCGAAGCGCTTCTTCACGCTCGTCGTTGGGGTCTGCTTCGTGCATGACGTCAGCATCCCGGATCGATCATGGAAAGAAGAAGAAATCTGCGAATCGGATGCGAAGCGGCCTATCGCGGTTCGCTGAGCTCGCCGATTCGACCGGCGCGGACCGCGAGGGACAGAGTGCCGGCCCAGGGAGACACCGCACCTTCGATGCCGCTCTGGCTTGTGAGGACCACGTTGCGGAGGTCCCGGCGGACTGCGGTGGACAGCCGGGCGCCTACAGCGGGCGGCCCGAGGTCGTAGTGCAGTCCCACGTCGACCCACGGCACGTCCACTTCGGCCACGGTGCGGCCATCGAAGCGGTAGGTGCGGCCGGAGCCTCCGAGGGCGAGGCGTGGGGCGGGCGCTCTGGGATGAAGGGACCAGCCCACGCCGAACCACAGTCCGGTGTCTTGGAGGGTGCGGTCGGGGTGCAGAGGGTCGAGCGTGGGAACGTTGAGCCATCGCGCGCCCAGCTCGGCGAAGAGCGGCCCGCCGCGGGCCACGGTGGTGTGCACGGTGGCACCAACCCCCGAACCCTGGTCGCTCGCCTGGGAGATGGTCGCCGCAAGTGCCGCGGTGGACCTTACTTTGGGCGGTGGTGGTGCCAGCTTGGGTGGCTCCAGCTTGGGGGGGGGCGGCGACGCGATGGGCTCCGGGGGGGGCTCGGGCTCTGGTGGGGTCGGGGGTCGGGGCTTGAGGCTAGGTGCCGGGGGGGCAGGCTCAGGCTCAGGCTCAGGCTCAGGATCGGGCGGGAGGGCCGGCAGGCTTGTGCTGAGGCTCATCGGCTTCAACAAGCTGGTGGCAAGAATGGCGATGAGTTCCCGGTCTTCGGCGGATGTGGGAGGGCGGACCTCGCGGGACACGCGGGTGCCGTCGGGTCTCTGCACCATCAGGCGCCACGGCGGACCGGTCGTGAGCAGGGCACTTCCGGGCGACTGCTCCAGGCCCGACACCGCGACGGCGTCGGCCCAAGCGCTGGGGTCTTCAGTCGACGGAAGCACCAGCTGGGCGGCGTGGGCCGACAGGGGAAGCAGCCACACCAGTGCAGCCTTTCGCCAGGTCTTCGCGTTCCCGCTCACTCAGTCGGGGCCGGGATGGCGCGCGGCTGTCCGCCACCGCCCGCACGCAGCTCAAGCTCGGTCACCACGACCGGGGGCACGGCCCAGGCTGCGGGCAGTCCGCCCACCGCACCAAGGCTGTGGCGGCGGGGTCCAGCCGGCGCGTCCAACACGCCCACCAGCTCGCCCACATCGCCGGCTCCTGCAATGTCCCGCAGCACCCGGCGGTCCACTCCCAGAAACGACATCCCTGGCTGCACCGCTTCTTCTCGCCCATCTCTGTACAAGCGCACCACCTCAAGCGGGCGGGTGAGACCGGCGAGTGGACCATCGCCTGTGAACGCCACTTCGAAGTCTTCGGCGAGGGCTGGCGGCTCGATGCGCTTGACCACCAGCACGTAGTCGAGGTCGGCTTGGCGGGCGAGGTTGAGAGCTCGCTTGCGGAGCTTCTTCTCGGACATGGTGTGGCCCGGGCTGACCGTGATTGCGCTGGGCGACGCTTCGCGGGGCTCGGGTCCGAGTCCGCGCCCATGACCGGTAGAGCCGTGCATGTCGGTGCGCGGTACCCTGCTCATCAAGACGTCTTTGAGCACGCCATTGTCAACTAAGTTCACCCGGCTTGCCTCCACGCCCTCGAAGTCGAGTGCATAGGCGCCCGCAGACCCAGCCGCGCGAGTGGGGTCGTCGACCACGCTCCAGCCTTCGGGCAGCAGGCGCCGTCCGATTCGGGCGGTGGGGGCGGGCCGAGAGTCGGCCGGAGAGTAGGGGTCGGGGGCCATCTCGACCGGCGGGGTGCCCGACACTTCAGGCACCAGCAGCTGGCGGAACAGCTCCACAGCGGCGGGTCCCTCAAAGAGCACCGGACCCAGGTAGTCTGGCTCGATGGGCGCATCGATGGCAGCGAGGAGACTGGCGGCCATCTCCTCCACTTCGGCCACCATCTGTTCGAGCGGCGGCAGCTCTTCGGGGGTGCGGGCCACCCACCAGCGACAGTCGCGCAGGCGTCGGCCATTTGGTGTGCGTACAACCCCCTCCACGCGCACTACCGAGAAGCCCGTCGGGATCCAAGCGCGGGTGCCCTCTGAGGTGATGAGCAGGCGGCGGCCCACCCAGTCTCGGCCGATTGCTTCGGCGTTTTCGAGACCGGGTAGTGCGCCGATCTTCTCCGACAGCGTCCGCATGCGCGCTTGCGTGGCCTGGGCGTCGAGCTTGGGCATGGGAACAGGCGTGGTGGTGACGCCATCGCGCTGCTCGTAAGAGTGGACTGGGTTGTCGTCTTCGAGACGTCCTTCGCGGGAGGAGAGCTTCCCCGACAGCTGCTCGGCGGCGCCCTTGTAGGCGTAGTCGGTGGCGAGCCAGAGCTCTCGGCGGAAGGCGACCGTGGATGGGTCGGCCGGCAGTCCCTTCATCACGACGCCTTCGCGCACCCCAAAGCCCCCTTCAAAGCGGGAGTTGTCGAGCGTGTAGTCGCCCACGCGCACCTCCACGCGCACGTTTCGGTAGGGGCTGTCGTTGAAGCTGAGTAGCACTCCGGAGTCGGCGTGGGCAGTTGCGACCTGTCCGTCGAGGAACTCGTAGGCGATGTAATAGGGCTTCGGTTGGCCCGGAATCTCGATCTGCATCGCGCGCAGCAGCTCCGCCTCACCGGCGGCCAGCATGGCGGCATCTGCGGGGGCCAGGATGGGTGATGCGAGATGGGTGGGCGGGGCCGCTTGGGCGCGCGTGGCTGCCGATAGCGCCAGTCCGAAGAACAAGGAGATTGTCCGCGTCATTGCGCACCTCCAGCGGCCGAGCCGACCGGCAGCTTCACTGCGGTGGGCGGGTCGAGAAGGGGGGGGCGGTCGTTCTGCTTTTCCCTTCGCTGCACCTCAAGCTCCGCCACTAGAAGGTCGGGGGCGATGGCCGATACGGGCACCCAGCCGCTCTCGGCTCCACACATGCCGGTGAACACCTGGGTCTGGTCGCTGGCCCCGACGATGCGGCTGAACGTGACGAGGGGAGTTCCAATGAGGTCGACGCCGCGCACCAGCTCGTCGGGCCGGCCATCGGGCCACACCCGCCACACCGTGATTGGCTGCACCGCGTAGCTGTTGGGGATGCCGCGCCCGGTGAGCGTGAAGCCGCCCGAGATGTCGTCGAAGATGAGTCCGAACGGCTTGTCCTCGGCCTTTACCCGCTCGATGAGCTGGTCCCGAAGCTCGGCGTAGGGCACGCCGTCGTCGGCTTCCACGATGAGGTTGCCCTGACGCGCGACGGGTGCAGAGCCTGGCTGGCGGCGACCGTGGCCGTTGGACTGTGCGGTGCCTTCGATGGGTGCGCGAGACATCAAGAAGCCCTGCAATACACCATCTTCGATAATGGGCACCTTCTGCGCAGCCACGCCTTCATCGTCGTAGAGATAGTGGCCGTTGAGGTCCTGGTCGTCCCATCGAGGGAGCGTGGGGTCGTCGTAGACGTGGATGAAGGGCGGGAAGATCTGCTCGCCCACCTTGTCGGTGAGGGTCTGGCCTTCGTCTTCGTCCTTCTGGCGGTGTCCTTCGGCGCGGTGACCGAGGATTTCGTGGAAGAACACAGCTGCCGCACGTCCCCTCAAGATGGCGGGTCCGACGTAGGGGTCGACGACGGGCGCGGTGCGCAGCGCGGTCACCTTCTTGGCGACGCCATCGACCATCTCGGCCACCTTCTCGGCTGATGGCAGCCCGTCGATGGTGGCGGTGTCGATGTGGTCGTAGACCTGCAGCTCTTGACCGTCCTCGGCGGTGGTCATGCCCCATACCGATAGCCTCAGGTTGACCCGTTGGTCGCGGATGCGGGTGCCGTCGGTGGTGACGATGTAGCGCACGTCGTCTTGCACATGGAGGGTGACGTTGGAGTCGTGGACCGCGGGGTGGTCGAGGAATCGTGCGGAGGTGTCGCGCAGCACCTCAAGCCAGGGTTCGGGGTCGAGCTCCACGCGGTCCACATCGGCCACATCGACCACGGCGGGGGCCTTGGAGAAGTCGTCGCTGCCGTCTTCTCGCTCGACCTTCACAGCGTGGTTGGTCTCGACCTTGATGAAGCGGCGGACCGCGGCCCGGTAGGTGTCGTCGGTGGCCTTCCAGGTGGCCCGGCGAATGAGCGCAGCGTCGTCTTCGAGCGGCAGGGACAGACTGAAGCGCTCGGGGGAGTCGAACCAGCCTGCGTCGCGGATCTTGTGGGTGTTGTCGAGCGCGAAGCTGCCCACCCGCACGTCGACGTCGCCAAATCTCTGGTGGCTGATGTCCGGCGCGCTGGCGGCACCATGGGTGGCCGTGAGTCCCACGGAGCGTCGATCGATGACCCCAAACGCAATCCAATACGGGCTAGAGTCGGTGTCCGCCAAGGCGACCATTGTGCGGTCAACCTCGGTGACAAGGCTGTCGAGGAGGAGGTCGTTGCCCTCAGCAGCAAGCGCTTCGGGGGCCACGGGCATCGCGAGGAGAGCGACGGACAAGAGCCGGACCAGGACAGAATGCTTCAACGAGACCTCCGGGGGGGCGGACTGCGGGGACCAGCACGTGACCACCCTATGGTGTGGAGGTGCGGTGGGGGTCCAGTGTCCGAGACCCTCACTTCGGCAGGGGGGGCCCCGCGCGATGACAGGGAATCGTCAACCGACTGCTGTCGCAGTTGGGTGCGTCTGCATTATGGGACGGCGAATTCACCGCGCGTACTCTCGTGTGGTTGTTCGACCCTTGAGGCACCCATGGCCCCTCCCCGCCCTTCCGACGCGCTGCTTCGCGCCCTCCCGAAGACTGATCTGCACGTCCATCTCGATGGCTCTTTGCGCGCTTCGTCGCTCATCGACATGGCCCAGTCCCGCGGGGTCAAGCTGCCGTCTTACACCGTCGAAGGTCTTCACGAGACCGTGTTCAAGCCCACCTACGCGAGCTTGCCCGAGTACCTCGAAGGCTTCGCCTACACCTGTGCGGTGCTCCAAGATCCCGAGGCGCTCGAGCGCGCGGCCTTCGAGCTTGCCGAGGACTGCATCGAGGAGGGGGTGGTCTACGTCGAGGTCCGCTTTGCGCCACAGCTCCACATCCACGATGGTCTGTCGCTCGACGACATCATCCGCGCGGTCAACCGTGGTCTGGAGCGCGCCGCCAGGACCCACGCCGCTCGCGTCGAGGCCACCGGCGAGCCCGCCTTCCAATACGGCATCATCGTGTGTGCGCTCCGCTGGTTCACCGGCGGCTTCTCGAAGTGGTACGAACGCTTGTGCGGCCTGTTCCCCGATGCCGACGAGATCGAGGTCTTTGGTCTCGCGAGTCTTGAGCTGGCGCGTGCTGCGGTGCGATTGCGCGACGACGAGGGCCTGCCGATTGTGGGCTTCGACTTGGCCGGGCGAGAAGACGGCTACCCCGCCCACGACCACCGGGATGCGTTCCGCCATGCCCATCGCAACTTCCTGAAGAAGACGGTTCACGCGGGTGAAGCCTACGGCCCTGAGAGCATCTTCGAGGCCATCACCGAGCTCAACGCTGAACGCATCGGCCACGGCTACTACCTGTTCAGCGCGGAGAAGTGCGGAGGCGGTGTGCGGGAGCCCGAGGCCTATGTGCGTGCGCTCAGCGAGTTTGTGGCGGACCGTCGGATCACCGTGGAGGTCTGCATCACATCAAACCTCCAGACCAATCCGACCCTGGAGCGGGTGGAGGACCACGTGTTCGGCCGCATGCTTGCCGAGCGCATCTCCGCCACCTTGTGCACCGACAACCGGCTGGTGTCCCACACCACCGTCACCCGCGAGTATCGCTTGGCCTGCGACGCCTTCCAGATGACGCCCTCGCAGCTGCGCAACACCATCATCCACGGCTTCAAGCGCAGCTTCTTTCCGGGCTCGTATGCCGAAAAGCGGGCGTGGGTACGTCAAATTATCGACTACTACGACGCTGTGGTCGCCGCGCATGGCTTTACGGGAGCCTGGCGCGGCTGAGTGGGCAGAGGGCCAAGGGCGCCGACCAAGACCATCTCCAAGCCACCGGTGAGCACATCGCGAAGGGGGCCGCGGCGGGAGATCGACGGGGGTCAAGGAGGGGCGTGGTGCCGGGAGTGCGGCCGGGCCATGCGATACTGCGCAGCCCCCCAACGCTCTCCGAGGTCGCCATGTCCGCTGTGTCCCCTCCTGCGCAGATCGGTGCTGACCAGCCCATCGAGGTTGCCTTCGCGGCGGCTGCAGCCCATGGGTCCACTGGCCGGGTGGATGCCCGCGACGGCAAGAAGCGCTGGCAGTTCTTCTTTTCCGACGGTGTGCTCGTCGAGACCAAGTCCAACCTCCGCAGCGAGCATCCCGACACCATTCGCGCCAAGAAGCCGGGGATGTCGGAGAGTGCGGTGCTTCGGAACTGCGCGCTGCTGCGGATGCGCAATGCGATGAAGGCGGGCGGGTCCATCAGCTGGACCGATGGGACGGCGGCGAAGACACCGGCCGAGCTGTCGGCGATGGGGCTGCTGGTGCGGGCGCTGGCTGCGCAGCGCACAGAGGCGGAGCTTCGAGAGGGGATGGGCGGCGAAGATGGAGCGCAGGTGAGCGTTTCCGGAGACTTAGAGAGCTTGGGACTGTCGGGTGCTTTGGCCTCCTCGGCGGGCAGCTGGCAGGGGCAAACACTCGCGGGCGCACTGGCGGCGGGGGCTGCAAAACCGCGTGAGCGGGAGGCCGCGATGTGGCTGGCCATCGCCATGGGCGTGGTGGAGCTCGGGGAGGCTGCAGCCGCTGAGCCCGAGCCCGAGCCCGAGCCCGAGCCCGAGCCTGCTGTGCCGTCTCTGGATCTGGCGTCGTTGTTGGATGGCCTTGGCTCGGGGGCTCCGCCCAGCGAAGACGCACCGACCGAGCAGGCGGATGCCGAAGAGTGGGCTCCCGACAAGGTGCTCCTGCCGCCGGAAGGCGCGCCGAAGGTGGCCGCTCCGCCGACTGAGCGCCCCGACGACTTTGAAGACAGCCAAATCCAGGCCATCGGGGACGACGGGCCGGTCACGCTCGATGCGAGCTTCTTCGAGGCGCTCAACCAGCGTCCAGATCGTGAGACGATGCGCGCAGCAGGCTTTGTCCACTCCAGCGCAGAAGAAAAGCTCGGCGGGGAGGTCGAGACCACCGTGGAGGCCGAGCCCGTCAAGCACCCCATGGAAGACGAGCTGCGGTCCTTGTCCGAGCGCATTGCGGCGGCCGATGACCACTTCGGAGTGCTGGAGGTGCCTTGGGATGGGGGAGCGGAGGCCTTCCG
>Ga0315322_10002050_pt1 | contig 15576 bp, 20 predicted proteins | sample M110021515metaG_FD_203461 | JGI IMG/M metagenome (GOLD analysis project Ga0315322, IMG submission 203461) | Ammonia-oxidizing marine archaeal communities from Monterey Bay, California, United States - M1 100m 21515 | ecosystem: Environmental > Aquatic > Marine > Intertidal zone | place: USA...
AGGGAATTAGCGTCCATTTGTAGGAGAGGGTTTTCTTTTCAGGGGAAAATGATCCTTTGGCCGAGAGGGTCACCTTCAAGGGGGCTGAGGAAGCAGAAGGGGAGGCGCTGGCTTTTGCGACCGGAGGGAGTTCGCCCCAGCGGTAGGAAATGCGAAGAAGCCGGGCGTCCTTGTTCACGCCCCATGTTTCGCCGTAGTCGAGAATGTAGAGGGCTCCGTCGGGCCCGAAGATCATGTCGGCGGGGCGGCGGATTTTCATAGGCTGTCCGGGGCTGTCTTTGCCCTGGCCGATCTTGACGGCATCGGTGAAGGGTTCGAGTTTAGAGAAATTTCCCTGGTCATCGAGTCGCACCCAGTTGAGGGACGGGCGTTGCCAGTCGAAGTGGAGAGCCGCTTTGTCAAAGTATTGGGGGAAGCCACCGGTGTTTTTAAATTCGGGTTTGAAGTGAAAGACCGGTCCGCCGCAGGAGGTTCGTCCGCCGGAGTGGAGTTGGGAAAACTGATCGACCTTCGCGTGAGGGTAATAGACGAGGGGGTCAAAGACGGGCGGGAGTTTTTCGAGACCGGTATTGTTGGGGCTTTTGTTGAGAGGGCCTTTAGGATCGAAGGCGTCGCCTGACTTGTTAGTTGCGAAGTCAAAATCGTGATACGCCTTCTTGGCTCGAACGTAGGGCCAGCCGAAGTTTCCAGCCTTGCGGATTTGGTAAAGGATGTCGTGGCCGCGGGGGCCACGGTTGGGATCGTCTTTGCCCGAGTCGGGGCCAACGTCACCGACGTAGAGCCAGTTGGTGACGGGGTCGATGGAGAATCGCCAGGGGTTTCGGAATCCCATGGCATAGATTTCCGGGCGGGTTTTCTTCATGCCTTCGGGAAAGAGATTGCCCTTCGGGATTTCATAGGTGCCGTCTGGCTTCACTTTAATGCGAAGGATCTTTCCGCGGAGGTCGTTGGTATTTCCAGAGGATTTTTGGGCATCAAATGGTTCGCGGCCTTTTCGTTCGTCGATTGGAGAAAATCCATTGGAGGCGAAGGGACTGGTGTTGTCTCCGGTTGAGATGAAGAGGTTGCCATCGCGGCCAAATCGAATCGTTCCACCGTGGTGGCAGCATTGGTTTCGTTGCTCATCGACTTTGAGAATGTCGATGCGACTGGCGTGATCGAGTTTGTCTGCGGTGATGGTAAATCGGCTTAGGATCTGCCCCTTGAAATCGACGGGGGAGTGGTAGAGGTAGATCCATTGATTGCTGAGGAAGTCGGGATCGAGAGCCATTCCGATGAGGCCGTTTTCCTGATCATTGGTGATGACGACTTCGCCCAGGGTGTTGAGAGATTTTGACTTGAGGTCGAAGCGTTGGAGTTTGCCGGCGATCTCGATGAAGTAGATTTTGCCATCAGGACCGTATTCCAGATGCATCGGCTGGGGGATGCCTTCGTGGAGAGTGTCGACCTGAAAGCGGAACGCCGGCGGAGCCTGCCCCAACCCTAATAATGTGAACGAGAGGAGAATGGTGGTGACCAAGAGTTGCATGTGCTGGATACCCTGGGTAATTAAATCTCTTTCGACAAGTCTTCGGATATACGGCGCCGAGGCTTAGGAACACCTTGAGGGCTGAGGGGGCTTTGTTGCTGTGTTCAGCCAGTTTGGGGCCGTATGTAAACAAGGGTGTATGAGAAGGAAATTGCGCGGCAAAGGATAGAAATACTTGTCGGCTAATTTGGGCCTGCTTGAGTAGGCGCACGATGGTCCGCGTCTTTGTTTCCGGTTGCTATGATCTCCTGCATGCAGGACATTTACAGTTTTTTGACGAGGCCAGGGCTTTGGGGGATCACCTCACGGTGTCTTTTGCTAATGAGGGAATTCTTTGGTCCCATAAAACCCGGAGGCCATCTCTCCCTGATGATCACAAGGCGGCCTTATTGGCAGCTTTGCCGATGGTTGATCAAGTGGTCAGCGGTGACGGGGAAGTGCAGGGGTTGGATTTCGAGCCAATCTTCAGGAAGCTAAGGCCGGATATTTTGGCGGTGACGGAAGATGATCGCTATGGCGATATTAAGAGGGCGCTCTGCGACGAAATCGCATGTCGCTACGTGATTCTCCCGAAGACGCCTCCGCAGATCGAGCCGATCTCGACGACGGAAATTGTGCAGCGGATTGCCGCGCCGAGGGAGGTGCCGCTGAGAATTGATTTTGCGGGTGGCTGGCTAGATGTGCCGAAGCATTCACGAAAGGGTGGATTTATCGTTAATTGCGCGATCTCGCCCAAGGTGAGCTTGCATGATTGGCCCTACGAAAAGAGGGCGGGACTGGGCGGTAGTGGAGCTTGGGCCTTGTTAGAGGGTCGGGATTCCGTTGAGGCGGAATTAAATTTGGGCGTGGGTTGGCAGGACCCGGCTGTCATTCGGGAAACAGGAATTTGTGTCTGGAAAAGCGGGCAAAGGCCGCAGCTTGACTTCAAGCGTGATGGATCGTTCCTAGACGGGGTGATGGCCCTCGTCTGGACCGGAAGTCAGCATGACACGCCGGGGTCGGTTGATCTTGAGCGGGACTACGATTTGATTGAGGCCGCCGGGGCGAAAGCGCGTCAGGCGGTGATGGCGGAATCCGTCGAAATGTTGGCTGAAGCAGTGGAGATGTCTTACCAGATTCAGCTCAAAGAGGGGATGAATGAGCTTTCAAGGATTGAAGGTGCCCTGGCCCAGAAATACTGTGGTGGAGGACACGGTGGCTATGTTGCGGTTCTCTTCGCTACCAGAGAGCTACGGGACGCTGCAGTGGAGCTAAACGAAGAGATTCGTTCGGCCGAGCCCTGGTGCGAGAGTTGACTAAGGTCGGGCTAGAACCATCGTGCCCTTGTCGCCGTTGCCCTTGAACCGGGTGGAAAACTTCTTGGGCGTGAGAGTTCCCTTAACGTGGTAGGTGCCGAAGTTCCCGGGGAGTTTCATTGAAGCGTTGAGCGGGAGAGTCTTGTCCTTTTTGTTAGCCTCAACTACGTGCTTGTAGTCTCCAAATTGGAAGAAACCCCACCCGGCGCGGTAGCGAAAGATCCACTCTTCTTCCTTGTTGGGCGTTTTTGAAACGAGACACCAGACCGGGCCGTGGTGTCCGTTCACTTCGCTTTTCCATTCGCCCTTCCACGGTCCTTCGACAGAGTTCGCGGGAGCTTCCCTCTTCACCTCTTTTTGAAAGTCCCGCTGGTATTGCGAACAGGATACGAGGACGGCAAGAAGCAGGCAGGTCAGGGCGGATTTCATGAAACTAGAGGCAGACTTGTTTGAAAAGTTCGTTAAGAGGCAATTGCATTCCAATGTAGAAGTCACCGAATTCGGCGTAGCGGGCGGAGACTTCATCGAAGCGCATTTCGTAAACGATGGCTTTAATGTCGAGAGTGTCCTTGGCAAGCAGGGTAACGCCCCATTCATATTCATCGAGACCAGTCGATCCGGTGATGAGTTGGAGGATCTTTCCGGCGTAGCGGCGGCCCGTAGTGGCGTGTCCCTTCATGAGCTTGGCACGGTCTTCGAACTCGAGGGAATACCAGTTGTATTCGTCGTGAGTAGCCCGGCGTTTGGACATCGGGTAGAAGCAAATGGCGGGCCAGTCGGGGAGGACGGGATACATGCGGTGCTGAAGATAGTGCTTCATGCGCTCGTCGAATTCCTTGAGCCCGGCTTCGTATTCTTCGCTGCCTTCGGTGAGGCCTTGTTCGCCAATGAGAGTGTCTTTGCCGTATTGCTCGCTGGTGGTGGTATATTCCGAGCGCTCAGTTTGCGAGAGGTAGGAATAAGTCGGAGTGAGTATGTCGACTCCGAGACCCAGGGTGAGGCGTTTTTCGAAACTGGTCAGATCATGAAGGTCAGGTGTGAGCAGCATGAAGCCGATGTCAGCCTTGGGCGTGGCTATGGCGTAGGTCAGGAGTTGGGTGTCCTTGTGGGACCGGATTTCTTGAACTAACTCACTAAGTTGGGTCTTGGCTTCGCGTTTTTCGCTGTCCGAGAGGAGGCTCCATTGTCCGTGATCGATCTGATAAAAAAGATGCATGACGTGCCAGCCTTCGGCGGGCACCAGAGCGGTAGGTGTTTCTGACATGGGTTAATCTACTTCGTTTTCTTCGGGAACTTTCGCCTCCATACGGACTTTTAAGAAAGGATCGGATTTACTGCTGAATTCTTCGTCAGCGTTCGCTTCTATCACGACGACAGACCACGGGGCGATGTCGCCATTGGTATAGGCGTTGATTCTTGAAGCGTTTTCGAATCCGGAAGTGGAATGGATCTCAATTTCCTCTGATCCCGATTCAATGAATTTGCCATTTGAGATCGCCAGGTTGATGGGGTCCCCGATCATGTCTTTGTCGCCATTGCGGAAAGTAACCCAGAGGAGGGCGTCTTTGGTATCCTCTATCTTGATGCGTGCACAGGGGATGAGGTTGATCGATAGGCGGACCCCGCGGTCAGCGTCGTCTCCTTCGCGCATCGGCGATCGCCACCAGGTTTCGACTTCGGATACCGTGACGGAATCCCCCTGAATTGGAAAGTCGGTGTCAAAGGTGATCAATTCGCCCTCCGGCGCATGCTTGTAGTAGAGTGAGACCCCCCAGGTGGCTACTCCGACGAGAAAGGTGATAACGACGAGGAGGGAGATCTTTTCGATGATCGTAAGTTTGGATACTTTACTTTTTTCCTTCTCCCTTACCCGTTTCTCAGCCGGGGCTGCTGGTGTGGGAGCGGGCTCTGGCGAGGCGGCGGCAGGCTCCGGGGCTGCTTGCTCGACAGGCTCAGGAGTCGGTAGCGGGGGCGGTTCCTCTGCGGGAGAGGGGGGATCGAGGTCAAGATCGTCGTCGTCGAGATCCCAGAAATCCTCTGAAGAATTGTTGTTATTCATGGCTGATGAGTGACTGGTGGTAGCTAACAGGGTGGGAGGCCACTTGAAAAGAGCGAATCGGGGTGGAAAAAGAGATTGCATCTTTGAGTCGGCTGGGCGAAAGAACTTCGCACAAAGCCATGGCTGACCTCGAAGATAAAAATCCCGAAAACGTAGGCGGTAAGTATTATGTCGATTCCCAGTGTATCGACTGTGATCTCTGTCGTGAGACTGCCCCTAAGAATTTCCAGCGTTCCGATGACGAAGGCTACTCATATCTCTTCAAGCAACCTGAGACGCCTGAAGAGGAGGAGCACTGCGTTGAGGCCATGGAAGGTTGTCCTGTCGAGGCGATTGGCGACGACGGAGAGTAATCTTATCCCCTCATGAAATAATGCGACGCAAACCGGGCTCCAAGAAAGAGCGTGGTCGTCGCAGTATGAGGGCGCAGGTAACGCGTGAGTGGGTCGGTGCGCCTAGGCCGCTGGATCTGGGTAAAAATATCAGTCCGGCGTCAGATCATATTGAGGCCATTCTCGAATCAATTGGTATTCGGGGGGGACTCGATGAAGAGGAGGTCAAAGCCACTTGGCGGACTTTGGCCGGAGAGTTGGTCGCCAAGCAGACCGAACCAGCCAGTCTCCGCAAAGGTTGTCTCACTCTGAAGGTGCTACAGCCCTCAATGCGTTACCATCTGGAACAGCTCAAGCCGGGGCTGCTTCGCAAATTACAGTCTGAATTGGGCGAGGACAACATCAAGTCACTCCGCCTGACTATTGGATAAGGATGAAATACCGTTCGTTTCTTTGGGACTGGTCCGGGACTTTGGTGGATGATCTTCCTCCGACTTTGTATGCTACCAATGCGGTGCTGGAAAAGTTCGGGGTCGCCCCGATGGGGAGGGAGGAATTTCGTCGCCGTTTTCGTCTGCCGTATCCGGAGTTTTATGAGGATGTCCTTCCCGGCGTTCCGATTGCGGACTTGGAGGATACTTTCCGCTCCTCTTTCGGCGAATCACCCGAGGGGGTGACGGTTTTGCCTCACGCTCGTGAAATGCTCGAATGGTGTCAGGAGAGAGAGATTCGTTGTTTCATTCTTTCGAGTATGGATCGGGGGATTTTTTACAAGCAACTCGGCGAGTTCGGGCTCGCGGGATATTTTGAATCGATCTACGCGGGAGTGATCGACAAGCGGGACCGTATTGGTGAGATCCTGGACACTCATCAGCTTGACCGATCAACGACAGCATTCGTGGGGGATATGGCTCATGATCTGCACACCGCAAAACATGGCGGGGTGGATTCCGTGGCCGTTGCCACCGGCTATGATCCGGTGGATCGCTTGACCGCGAATGATCCGACCTATCTCTTTGACCATTTGAGTGATTTTCGCGAATGGCTTGAGGGTTCAGCATAAGTTTCCACTGGTATTATTGCTCTTTTTTTCGGCAAGGCGTCAGAAATTTCAGATCTGAAACGTTTGAAGCCTCCGCACCTGATGAAATGTCTTATTCCATTGCTGATACTCGGCAGCGCCACTGCGTGCGCGGCTGGCCGTCCCAATATTCTCTGGCTCACTTGTGAGGACAACAACGTCAACTGGATTGGAGCCGGTAAGGCACCCTACATGAAGGCGATGAAGGTATTTGAATTTAGTCACCAGAACTACGTAAGCCGCATGCAGGGTTACCTTGGAGCAGGGAAGACAAAGGCCAAGAAAACGAAAAAGAAAAAGGTGAAGTAGAGGGGCTACTTGGAGTTCTTGCCTTTGCCTTTTTTACTTTTGGATTTCATTTTTGAGCGCCATTGATTGTAGAGGCCGGAGAGTTCCTTGACGATCTCTGGATGCTTGGAGGAGACGTCGGTCGTTTCACCAATGTCTTGCTTGAGATTGAATAAGACCGTGCCGTTCGGATACTTGGAATCGGGTGCTGGTTTGGCGATGCCTTGTTCGTCGAGTTGGAAGTTACTGTGATTCCAACCCTTTGAGGTGATCAGTTTCCAGGGGCCCTTGCGAATGACACTGGTGCCGCGCCCGTCGCTCCAGCAGAGGTGGTCGTGCACGTCACTGGTTTCCTTGTTTTTGAGCCAGGGAACGAGACTCTTGCCATCAAGATTCTTCGGTCTTTCGGAGTTCGCAAGCTCAAGTAATGTCGGGAAGATATCCATCGCCGAGGCGAGACTGCTCTTGCTCATTCCGCCCGGGATTTTTCCTGGCCAGGCCACGATGAACGGGACGCGGATCCCACCCTCGCCAAACATATATTTGTAGCCCCGTAGGGGAGCATTATTGGAGTAGGTGTTAATCGTTCCGCCGTTGTCGGAGAGGAAGATCAGGATGGTGTTATTCAATTGATCGGCCTCTTCCAGGCTGTCTAGCAACTTTGAGATCCCATCATCGAGGGCCATGAGGTTGGCCAAATATCGTTTACGTCCGAGGGGATCGACTTCGCCAAGGTGACCCCATTTCTTGTGCCACTCGCCCCATGACATTTCTTTGGGTTCCCAGAAGGGGAACTTCCATTGCCCGGCCTTGCGATCCCACTCTGGCTGCTCGTAGCCAGCCTTCTTGGCGTATTTGGGATCGGTAACGTAGGTTGGCATGTGGACCGCGTTGTATTCCAGTTGGATGAAAAATGGCGTCTTCGCCGCCGATTTTTCGCGGATGGTTTTGATTGCCTCAGTGGTGAAGATCTCGGTGGTGAATGCGTCGTCCTCGTATGAAACCTTTTCTCCGCGATTGCGTTGCAGCGGGCCGACGTTGAGGATTCCCAGCCCCTTTCCTTTACCAGTCCGTTCGCGGTAGGCATCGAGATCCTTTTGTGAGAGGCGGATGTAATCCCAAGTGTGGTGGATGAATCCGAGGAACTCATCGAAGCCGTGGTCGAGCGGATGTTGCGCCTCGCCGCCGTTGAGGTGGGTCTTACCGATTTTCTGGGTGAAGTAGCCTTGCTTCTTGAAAGCCTGAGGGATGGTGAACTCGGAGAGAGGCAGCCCGCCCTGACCATACCAGAAATTTCCCCAACGCTGTTGGTAGCGTCCGGTGATCAGTCCGGCTCGGGAGGGCGAGCAAATCGGTGCGGTCGCATAGGCGTCCGAGAAATAAGTACCGAGTTTGGCAATTCGATCAATCCCCGGCGTGCTGACATCTTTTGGTGACTGAGGGAGGAAGCTCAAATCGGCGTAGCCCAGGTCGTCAGCGACGATGACTACGATGTTTGGTTTACTTGCCGAGGCATTGGTCGTCAGTAGTATGGTGGCTGTCACCAAAGCAGCTTTAAAAATACGGAGGTGATTCTTGATCATGATAGGGTCGGCGTCGCAGCGAAGTCTTGCTTCTTTTGCGTGTAATGGAAGATCCATCTTTCTTGCATACGGGGCAATTCTATGGCGAAACTGATGAGCTTGGTGATGGGATCGTAAAGGGCCCGGTTCACGTACATGATTTCAACGCGACCATCCTCTATCTCCTCCGCATCGATCATGAGAGGCTAACCTTACGTTATCAGGGGTAGCAGTTCAGGTTGACCGATGTGCATGGCAAGGTCGTCAAAGGAGTGCTGGCCTGATTCGAACTCGTTGACCATCGTCTCCACAGGACCTAGAGTCGGCCCATGGCTGACCAAATCATTATCCGGGGATTGCAACTGCGCTGTCAGGTCGGAGTGCCGGCGGAGGAGCGGGCTGAGGCCCAGAATCTTCTCGCTCACCTCACCTTGGATGTCGCGGATTTTCCCGCTGATGACGAAATTGGGCAGACCGTGGATTACAAAGCGGTCTCTGATCAGGTTCGCGAGCTCGTCGGGAGGGGAGAGCGAAAATTGATCGAGACTTTGGCCCAGGAAATCGCGAGGTATGTTCTCGCTGAATTTTCAGTCAATGCCATCCGGGTTGAGCTGGAAAAGTTCATTTTGCCCGAGACCGACTGGGTCGGAGTGGTCATCGAACGAAAGCGTGGCTAAAGAATTTGAACGACATCGGACATGGTCTGTCCTTATATTAACTTTTGACACGGATTTCCGGTCAATGCACCTGTCACATGTCTTCCAGCTCCGCCACTGAATCCGATGAAGAACTCGTCCGCTTGGCGCAGGATGGAGACACGCGGGCCTTCGACGAGCTGGTCGTGAAATACAGTCCGCGTCTCTATGGGCTGGTTTATCACATGACTTCGCACAAAGAGGACACCAACGATCTGATGCAGGATATTTTTGCGAAGGCCTATCGTTCCTTGAAGCGATTCCGGGGAAAATCGAGCTTCTACACCTGGATTTATGCCATTGGGACGAATATGACGCTCAATTTCCTAAAAAAGCGTAAACGTCGCGCCACCTGGAGCCTGGATGATGTGGATTCGGGGATTCAGAATGACGAGGCCATGGTGGACATCGGGCATGCCTCCAATCCCCGTCACCAAACCGATGTTAATGAACTTCAAAAAAAATTGAACGAATCAATGCAAGCGCTGTCTGATGACCATAGAGCCGTGGTTGCCATGTTTGATATTCAAGGACTTCCGCATGCCGAGATTAGCCAAATTCTCTCGGTTTCAGAGGGAACCGTGCGCTCGCGACTCTTTTATGCCCACCAACAATTACGAGGGCATTTGGAGGAGTTCCTCCGTTAATCCCAGCCCCTGTTAGATGAATCAATCCCAAGAAGAAGACGTTCAAAAGCTCATTCGCCTCAAGCGACATGAATCTCCGCCCGAAGAATATTTTGAGAATTTTCTCGAAGAATTTCAAACCCGACAGCGTGGAGAACTCCTAAAGCATTCGTCCTTTGGACTGTTCAAAGATCGATTGGCAACCTGGTATCGTGAACTGGGTTCTGTCAAATGGGTCGCAGGAGCAGGTGCGGCATACGCCGGAGTGATGGCTGCTGTTTTCATGTGGCCAACCGGAAATCCGACCAAAATGAATGATCCCAATATGCAGCCGGCAAGCTATCAGCCGAATAAGGGAACTCCGCTGCCAACAGTTGATTTCCCCAAAATTGAGAATTCCGGATCGGGCTCGACAACGCTCCGGGAATTTTAAGAATGTCCCCATGTTGAACCAATTTTTCCAGCGCGCTTGCTTCAGCATCGGCGCGCTTTCTTTTGCCTGCTTGCCTTCACTGATCGCGGGGGAGGAAATCCAGTTTCCTTCGTCGGTTGAGGGGAAATTTCATCGAGCAGAGCTCGTCCCGGTTGATGCCGATGGTTTGTATGTCACCATTGGAGTCGTGGGAGCGGATGTTTCGAAGGGGCAGTGCGACGGAAAGTTCTACGAATTACTTGCTCAGGATCCTAAATCGCGGATGACCCTGCTTCGTGGACCTAAGGGTGCAAAGCCGGTCAGTTTCGCAAGCGGTCGGAATCTCAAGGGCGGAGATAGTTTGAAAAATATCCCGAGCAAGAAGGGAGAAGCAGTCACCAGCGCCGTCGTCGGATGGGGAGCGACTTTTAGTGATCAACAGCTGCCGCTGACATTTTTGCGGGTCAATCATTCCACGAACCCGATTCCAGGTCATCCTCTTCAAAATGATAAGGGCGAGGTCGTGGCGATTTGTCATCAGGCAACCAACGATTTGGGTAAGGGGACCTTCGCGATTCCTGCGGATGCCGTTCTTCGGAATCTCGCCAACTACAAGGTTTCAAAATCAATCGGTCACAGCTGGATGGGTCTTCACCTTGATGTCAGAAATACCGTGGCATTTGTGGAGGGCATTCGTCCGGACTCGCCGGCCAAGAAGTTTGGGTTTCAGAAAGGGGATGTTCTCCTTCAGGTCGGCGATTGGGAGGTGTTCGATTATTCCTCCGCGATCAATGCCTTCTATTACTTAATTCCCAAACAGGAGGTTAAATTTAAGATTCTCCGTGGATTGGAAGTGAAGACGTTGAAGGCGACACCGTCTCTCTTTCCGGGGTCCTCGGTCGAGAAGAGATAACTGATCGATCGATGGCGACTTATCCAGCCAGCTTTTCGCTCCGTTCATCGGGCAAGGGGACTTATGAGATCACGCGGCAGATTGCCGAGGTGGTTTCGGAGTCGGGCATCCACACAGGCACCGTCACGGTTTTCGTGCAGCACACCAGCGCCAGTCTGGTAATTATGGAAAATGCTGACGCCAGTGCCCGCACGGACCTTCATGCGTTCTTTGATCACCTTGTTCCGGAAGATACGCCTTATTTCATTCACACCTACGAAGGTCCGGATGACATGCCCTCCCACATTCGCATGGTGCTGAGTGGATGTAGCGAGGTTGTTCCTGTTATCGACGGTCGGATGACTCTGGGGACCTGGCAGGGGATCTTTCTCTTCGAGCATCGGGATCATCCGCATGAACGAAGTGTCGTGGTCATGGTGCAAGGGGATTGAGATTCATAGGGTTCAGTTGCGAAACTATTTAACTTGGCCAGCGACCTGCTATAGATGCGCCCGGCGACATTGATCGCCGACCAGAAGCATGGCTGCGAAGAAGAAATCCAATACCAAGAAAGTTGCTGCCAAAAAGGTGAGCAAGAAAGCCGCCACTAAAAAAGTGGCCTCCAAAAAAGTAGCGAAAAAAGCTGCTAAGAAGGTGCCCGCCAAGAAGGCCGTGGCCAAAAAAGCGACTAAGAAAGCGGGAAAGAAAACTCCTAGCAAAGCTGCCATCACGGCCAAAGCTCTGGAGATTTACCTCAAGCGTAAGTCGTCTGGAAAGCCCGGAGACGACATCTCAGATTGGCTCCAAGCTGAAAAGGCCTTGAGCAAGTAATCCCCATTCTCAACAATCAAAAGGGCTTCCTCCGTTATTTTCGGGAGAGGCCATTTTTGTGAGATCGTTATTTTAGGGGTGAGACTTCACAAATCGAAGGTGGGAATTGCGGAGTGACCCTGGATTCTCTATTCTCCAGAAATGATCATCCGGGAGCTTCGTGAAGGAGAGTGGGATTTGCTTGCAGAGTTGATTTTCAACTCCACGAACGATTGGTATCGCCGGAATCTCAATCGCGCCTGTTTTCCGGGAGATGATTCGTCGGGTTGCCGGATCTTTCCCGAGGTTTATGAGGCTCTGGATCCGGGGTGTTGTTTGGTCGCTGAAATTGAAGGTGAAATAGCGGGATCTTGTTTTTATCATCGGCGGGAATCCCACCTATCCCTGGGGATCATGAATGCTTCGGCGAAATTCACCGGACGGGGTGTTGCAAAGCGCCTGCTCGCGGAAGTGATCGATCGCGCGGAGGGACTTTCGGTGAGGTTGGTGTCGAGCGCGATGAATCTTGATTCCTACTCGCTCTACACGCGGATGGGTTTTGTTCCGACGGCGCTTTATCAGGACATGTATTTTCCCGAGGGCAAATTGATGCCGCTTTCGGATCTGGAGGTGAGAGAAGCGGAATTGAGAGATGTGGATGAGTTGGTGGAGCTTGAAGAAGAGATTTCCGGGATTCGGCGGAGAAAGGACTTTGTGCACTTCATCGAGAATGAAGCTGGGATTTGGCGGGGCTATGTTCACGAGGCCGGGGGAGAGATCCGCGGCTTTCTTTTTTCAGTCGATCATCCCGGAAGCCGAATGCTGGGTCCCGGGGTGATGCGAGACGACGAGGTTGCCGCGGCCCTCATCGCGCGGGCGCTGGCGGATTTCGAGGGCGCGTCTCCTTTGATGCTGATTCCGGCACAGGGTGGCTTGGTGCAGCGGCTTTATGACCGGGGCGCGAGGAATTGCGAATTGCACGTGGCCCAGCAATTTGGGGGTAAAGTTGAAGCCCCGAATGGGATTGTGATGCCGACGTTTATGCCGGAAACGGGCTAGCGCGGTCTGGAATCATCGAAAGAGAGGGGGAGTCCGTGAAGTATTGCTAGGGCTCCAGCTTTACTGAGGCGGGGAAATTGTAATTATCCAACATCATGAACACTAAATCACCACTCTTGCTCGCCCTGGCCGCGACTATTTCTTTCGGGGGAATTCAGTCCGCAGATGCCCGAACTTGGACCGATAACCAAGGTCGCACATTGTCGGGAGATTTTGTGAGTGTGAGTGACGGGAAGGTTTCCGTGAGACGTCCCAATGGCAAAGTTGTTCAACTTCCGCTCGCTGGATTATCCAAGGTCGATCAAGAATTTGTTGCCAAGCAGGGAAATGCCGGTGGCGGTGAGGGTGGCTGGACGAGTTTCCGGGGGGGCGCTCGGACGGACCATTCTCCGGATAAAGGTTTATTGAAAAAGTGGCCCGATGGCGGGCCGAAGCTTCTTTGGCAATCGCAAGTCTGCGGAAAGGGATATAGCGGTCCCGCGATTGTAAGCGGGAAGGTCTATTATACCGGAACGATCGATGGAAAGGCCAAGATCATTTGCCTCAATGTGGCCGACGGTAAAGAAGTCTGGAGTTCGGATTTGGGTGATGATCCTGCCGATGGTTATAATACGGGATGGGGAAGCGGACCTCGTGGGACTCCGACGGTGAGTGACGGCGTGGTCTATGCGATTAGTGCGAATGGTTCTCTGACTGCAGTTGATGCTGCTAACGGAAAACGAAAGTGGAGTAAGGAATTTGTGAAGGACTTTGGCGGGAAGGTGTCCAAATGGGGGTATTCGGAATCGCCCTTGGTTGACGGAGATCAGCTGATTGTCACGCCAGGTGGAAAAGATGGCGCGATTGTGGCTCTTGATAAGAAAACGGGGAAGACGATTTGGAGAAGTAAGGAGTTAACGGATGGAGCGGAGTATTCCTCGGTGGTCATCGCTGAGGTGAATGGGAAGAAGCAATACGTGCAACTATTCATGAAGACTCTTGCGGGTGTCGATGCCGAGACCGGGAAGCTGCTCTGGACTTCGAAATGGCCCAAGGGGCGCACGGCAGTGATTCCGACTCCCATTTTTCATGACGGGAAAGTTTATATGACTTCCGGATATGGTGCTGGGTGCAAGCTGGTGGATATCTCAGGTGCGGAGGCGAAAGATGTTTGGCAAAATACTGAAATGAAAAATCACCATGGTGGAGTCGTGCTCCTTGATGGCTATCTCTACGGGTTTTCCGATGGCGCAGGCTTGGTCTGTCAGAAGTTTGAAACTGGCAAGAAAGTTTGGAGCAAGAGAGGAAAAGGGATTGGCAAGGGCGCGGTCCACTACGCAGATGGCCTTCTTTACTGTGTCGATGAAGATGAAGGTTCGGTCTTCATTGCCGAAGCAAGCCCAAAGGGATTCAGCGAAAAGGGAAGATTCCCAATGCCCAAAGAGACCGAACTTCGCAAGGGCACGAATGGCAAAGTCTGGACCCACCCCGTGGTCTTGGACGGTAAGCTTTACTTGCGGGACCAGGACCTCGTCTTTTGCTACGACGTGAAGGGCTAGGACTTGAACTCGCGGTCAGCCTGTTTGCGATAGCCGTTCAGGATGGCGGTCTGGTCGTCGAAGACCTCGAGGATGGAGTAGGAATTGTTTTCTGCTCCCTTTCCCTCGATGACCGCAGAGAGCGTGCAGTAGGGGATCTTATTGATTACCGTGAGCTCGTTCTTGTGGCTATGGCCCTGGAAAACGGCGAGGACATTTTTTGAGTGTTCGAGGATCTTCCGGACTTCGAGACATTGTTTGATCGCGTAGCTGTGTTCAGGGGGGAGATCGAGTCGTTGATGGGCGAAAACGAGAGTGGGGAGTTTGTTCTCCTGGAGGTCTTTTTTGAGCCAGGCAATCTCTTCCGGCGGCATGTTGGGATCGTTCCATTTGGAATTATTCCGGCCGTAATGTTTCAGGTCCTTGGTGTAGCATGCATCGAGAATGACGAGATGAACTCCGTTGACATCAAAGGAATAGTGTCCTGATTTGCTGGCGGTTTTGGCGTGTTGAAAAAACTCCTCTTTGGTTAAGGTGTCGACACAGTGATTTCCTAAAACATAGTGGCAGGGAATGCCGGGTTCGTTCATGATGGGAACAATTTTTTTGAGGTAGGAAAGCTCCTCATCTACCGTGGGCGCAGCATCGACGAGATCGCCCAGAGAGACGATGGCGTTGGGTTTTTTTTCTTTGAACAGAGCCGAAAACTCCTTCGCTTTGGCCAGACTGTCCCGGTAAGCGCGAGATCCTCGTTGGGGCTTGTCCGCATAGTGGATGTCGGTGACAAGTCCGAGAGAGATGAGCTTCTTTGGTGTGGAGCTCTTGTCCTGACCGAGAAGATGTCCTCCCAGAGCGAGACTGCTGATGTGGGCAAACTGTCTGCGTTTCATGATTGGGGATCTTAGGCGGCTTTTTCCTCGAGTGACGAGGACTAATCAAAGCCAGATCCGAAAGATCGAATACGGCTTCCTTGGATTACGCGGGCGGAGTGTTAATGAGCGGATTGCACCTTGAAGAAGAGTTTATCTTCAGGGGCGGTCGCTTCGATTCAGCCTCCTTCGGGGAGGAGGGCGATCTCCGCCCGAGAGAGCTTGTTCGGCAGATCTTAGCGGTCAAGATCAGGGCTCCCGGGGTGGAGGTGTTGCGTGATGATTTGTGATCGAGTTTTCGGAGGATGGCATCTAGAGTGACGCGGATGAGTAAGATCTTGGGTAGAACGTGTGCTTTCCTATTCCTGATGACCAACGGTCTGTGCGGGGAGGGGATTCGGCTGAATGAGATCCAGGTGATTGGAACTCACAATTCTTACCACCTCGCTCCTCCTGCCGGTAAGCTTAAGTTGATCGGGCTTTTTAGTAAGCGGGGAGCGGAGGCCTGGGCGTATTCACGGAAGCCCTTGGATCAGCAGCTTGCAGCCGGG
>Ga0315322_10002052_pt1 | contig 15560 bp, 14 predicted proteins | sample M110021515metaG_FD_203461 | JGI IMG/M metagenome (GOLD analysis project Ga0315322, IMG submission 203461) | Ammonia-oxidizing marine archaeal communities from Monterey Bay, California, United States - M1 100m 21515 | ecosystem: Environmental > Aquatic > Marine > Intertidal zone | place: USA...
TGCTGACCTTCAACTATTCAGGAAAGACAAATACCTCATGGATGGTGGCCATAAAGTAATGGACTATAATGAATAGCGATGATAAAATATTTATTGCTGGTCATAGAGGTATGGTTGGATCAGCCATTGTTAGAAAACTAAATCGCGAAGGGTATACCAATTTGGTCGTTCGAACTTCTTCAGAATTAGATTTAAGAAACCAAGAATCAGTTAATGCGTTTTTTCATCGGGAAAATCCGGATTATGTAATTCTTGCTGCTGCGAAAGTGGGAGGAATTCATGCGAACAACACCTATAGAGGAGAGTTCATCTACGATAATATCATGATTCAAACCAATGTGATTCATGCCTCACATTTATCTGGAGTAAAGAAACTTTTGTTTCTAGGTTCGTCCTGCATTTATCCAAAAATGGCTCCACAACCGATGGAAGAGTCAAGCCTGTTAACGAATGTTTTAGAACCTACGAATGAACCGTATGCAATTGCAAAAATAGCTGGTATTAAAATGTGTGAAGCCTACAGGGCTCAATACGGAGCTGACTTCATTTCTGCGATGCCGACTAATTTGTATGGGCCTAATGATAATTACGATCTGAGTAATTCTCATGTATTACCTGCTTTAATACGGAAATTTCATGAAGCGAAAATACAACAAGCCAAAGAGGTGGAAGTTTGGGGCACTGGAGCACCGAAACGAGAATTTCTTCATGTAGACGATTTGGCTGAGGCATGCTTCTTTTTACTACAAAATTACTCTGGAAATGAGTTTCTTAATATTGGTACCGGAGAAGATTTAAGTATCAAGGAACTGGCTTTGAAAGTGAAAACCATCATTGGATTTGAAGGGGAATTGGTATTTGATACAACAAAACCAGATGGTACGCCGCGAAAACTCATGAACGTTCAGAAAGTGAATAGTTTAGGATGGAGGCATAAAATTTCCTTGGATGAAGGGATAAAAGCGGTTTATGATGAGTTGATAGCAACAAATTATTTGACTCAATTAGTATAATAAAGTTGAAATATCTTGTGTACATAACACTTTCCTTAATCGCATTCAACGCGCAAGGTCAGCGCAAGAATTTACCACTTAACCATGAACTAAATTACGCCATACAGCATGGATTATTAAGTAAGGACTCTTCAGCACACACATCGATTCGACCATATATTGAAGGTAAGTGGGGGATTAATGAAGTGAGAAATGTGCAAGTTGATTCTGGGTTGTATTATTACGATTTTACTCAAAAGCTATTTAAGGAACACTTGGTTTTAATACAGGGAGATGATTATCGATTGACTGTTGATCCATTGGGAAATTTCAGAATGGGAAGAGACATTAGTGATTCTCTTCGGATTATGGTTAGAAATACACGAGCTATCAGGGTTCAGGGTGATTTGGGTAGTAATTTTTCTTTCGAAACATTTTTTTATGAAAATCAAGCGAAAATGCCACGGTATATTGGGGAATACGCTTCAAGAACAGGTACTTTACCAGGCGAAGGAAGAGTTAAAAATGTAGGTAGTGAGGTATTGGATTTCGGCTATGCGATGGGATATATATCCTATAGTCCAATGGAAAATTGGAATTTTCAGGTAGGATATGGGAAACAATTTATAGGCAATGGCTATCGAAGCATGTTGTTGTCAGATTTTGCTTTTAATTATCCATACGTACGCACTACCTATAATTTTGGGCAAGGCAAATTTCAGTATGCTTCTACTTTTGCTCAATTATCGTCTTTGACTAGATTGCCAGCAGCAACAACTCCTGAAGCAACTTACAAAAGAAAGCTGGGTAATTTTCATTATTTATCATTCAAGCCTTTCTCTAAATTGGAGCTAGGTGTTTTTGAAGGTGCTGTTTTTAAACAATACGAAGATACTGTTGGAACAGTGCCTGCTCACTTTTCTGCTTATTCTCCTATATTGGGTTCCTCCTTAATTGCAAATGGATTTGAATCGGAGAATAATGTTGTTCTTGGATTGAACATTTTGTATCGAATTTTTAAGAATACACAATTGTATGGACAATTGGTGCTAGATAATCCAGAAGAACAAAAAATGGGTTGGCAAGCAGGAGTGAAAGCCTTCGATTGTTTTGGAATGACGAATTTGTACTTGCAATTGGAAGTCAATAGTGCAAACCCTTATACTTATGCGGTGTCTGATAACAATCTGATTCAAAATTGGTCACACATGAGTGCTCCCCTGGCACATCCCTATGGAGCGAGTTTTCATGAATTTGTTGGAATCGCGTATTATGAAAAAGAGAAAATATTCGGACAATTAAAAACAAGCTCGGGAGTCATAAGGTCCATAGGAAATGGCTATCAGAACGACATTAATTTTCCTGATCAGTATGCTGGGGTATCGGAACCTGAATTCAAAACGATCTATAATAATGTACAGGAGTTGACCTTTGGATATAAATTTAATGTGAAAACCAACTTAACTGGCTTTATAAGTGTAAGAAATAGGGTTCGTGCTGAAAAAGTAGGCGTTGTAAATTCTACATTTATATCTTTTGGCATGCGAACAAATCTAAATAATCTATATTACGATTTCTGATGGAAGAAAACACGATTATATTAGGCTTTGTTACCGCATTTTTTATTGTGCTCTTAGCAACTCCATCCTTGATTAAAGTGGCGAAGTTGAAACACTTAGTTGATGAGCCAGGAGAAGCCCGAAAAATTCATAGAAGAAGTATTCCTACGATTGGGGGAATTATTATTTTCGGATCGGTTTTGTTTACCTATGCATTGTGGTATCCAGAAAGTTACTCCACCGCCGACACAGAGAAAGTTTATTTTATTGAAGAGGCACTAACCACCTTCAAATACCTTACTGCCTCTCTTATTTTATTGTTTTTTGTAGGCATTAAAGACGACATTATTGGTACGGCTCCTTTAAAGAAACTTTTAGCACACATGCTTGTTGGATTCATTTTGGTAATGATGGGCGATATTAAGATTGATGGAATGCATGGTATTTTTGGAGTAGGTGATTTTACCGAAGAATGGCCGGGGGTTTTGTTGTCTGTGTTCGTTTATATTGTGGTGGTGAATGCTTATAATTTAATTGATGGAGTTGACGGTTTAGCTGCAGGCATTGGTCTGATTAATTCAGTCATGTTTGCAGGTTGGTTTTATTATACTGGTAATGTACCATTGGCGCTTTTGGCTATGGTATTAGCTGGAACTTTATTGGGCTTTTTAGTTTTTAATTTCAGCCCGGCAAAAATATTTATGGGTGACTCGGGGTCAATGGTAATTGGTGCTATTATATCTGTGCTTGCAATCAGTATGATTAATGAGGATCAATCGAGGGTTCGAGAAAGTATGGGCATACTTGCCAAAATACCAACACCCGTTTTCGCCATGTCTGTGCTGGTTTATCCTTTAGTGGATACGATACGAATTTTTGCCGTTAGAGCAAGCAAGGGAAATTCTCCATTTTCAGCTGACAAGAATCACATTCATCATAAATTAATTTCTGCTGGATTAAGTCACTCGAAAACAGTAGTGATTTTATATACTTACAACATTGTTGTTGTTGGTTTGGCTATATGCTTGGCTCAAGATAATGCTACGGTTAGTTTTTTCATTGCTGCAGGAATTGCTACTTTTTTAGCTATAATTCTGTTATTCATTTTCAGGCAAAAAGTAAAAAAAGAATGAAGCTGATTTGGATTGCATTTATTTTTCTTACAGTCAATTCTGTTGTAGCCCAAGATATAATTGGGAATGTGCCCATGCATCGATATTTAGAACGGAAATACGTTAAAGATCAAATTAGTAATGGTGGTCATTCTTCAATACGTCCTTATCTTAAAGAAGATTTTCAAGACTCTTTAACAAAAGAAATTGCATTAACCAGTAATGATTGGTTTTCCGTAAAGGCATTGTCTGATATTGAATTAGGAACAGATAAAACGACCAAAGAGTTTGATCTTGCTGTACGAGGAGGTGTTGGTTTAGGACTTAATGCAACGGTAAAAAACAGGCTGAGTGTTGTAGCCAATTATTTGTACAATTATGTTGATGGCCCGTCATATGTTGATTCATTAACCAGTGATTTAGGAGTTTCGCCGGGTTTTGGAGTCGCCACTAAAGTTGGTGATGCTTTTGGTTATCATCAATTACAAGGGTATATACATTTTAAAGCGAATAAATTCTTCGCGTTGCAATTAGGTAACGGAAAGAATTTTATTGGGGATGGATACCGATCTTTGTTACTAAGTGACATTTCAAATAATTACCCTTACTTCAAGATTACGACTAGTGTTTGGAATATTAAGTACATAAACCTATTTACAAGACAAAGACACATTGATAGGTTAGGGGACATATCATCAAAATTTTCAGGAAAATTTACAGCGACTCATTATTTAGATTGGAGCATTTCTAAATCAGTTAATTTGGGATTATTTGAATCTATTGTATGGCAAGCTCAGGATACATTATTAGATCGGGGATTTGATCTAAATTATTTAAATCCAATTATTTTTTACCGACCAGTTGAGTACCAACAAGGATCAGCAGATAATGCCTTAATGGGGCTCAACCTTAGTGTAAATATTATTAAAAAGCTGAAAGTGTATGGCCAGTTTGTAATTGATGAATTTTTGCTGGATGAAGTAAAGGCAGATAGCGGTTGGTGGGCAAATAAGTACGGTGCTCAAATTGGTATAAAAGCGCATGACTTTATAATTGAAGGGTTGGACTTTCAAACGGAATATAGTAGTGTGCGTCCATACACCTATTCTCATGGAGCCTCTGTTCAAAACTATGGACACGATAATGGTTCTTTAGCACACCCGTATGGTTCAAATTATAGAGAGTGGTTAAGCTTTATTAGTTACCGCAAAAACAAATGGATTTTTGAAGAGCAAATTAGTTTAGCAGTTCATGGAGAAGATTCAATTTCTTCTGTTTCTTACGGTGGTGACCTATTTCAATCTTATTCTAACCGGCCGTATAATTATGGTCATTTTACAGGCCAAGGTTTGAAAACTTCTATTTTTTATAGCCATCTGCGTATTTCATACCTCATTCATGCAAAATCAAATTTACGTGCGGAGTTGGGTTACGTTTTTCGTGAGCGAAAGAACGGTTTGGAATATGAGTCAAATCATTACATCTATCTAGGCTTGAAAACAAACTTGTGGAACAGGTACAACGACTATTAATGAAGGCTTCAAAAAATGATTTATTAGAATACTGCAAAGGGTATGTTTCGAATAGAATGAGTCGTTTTGCTGCAGCAATTTCGGCAGCGCAATCAGATGCGAACAAGGAAACAAAAAGTTCTGCTGGAGATAAGCATGAGACGGGTCGGGCAATGGCTCAACTCGAGACAGAAAATAATTCTAAACACTTGGCAGAAGCAAAAAAGCTCAATGCGGTGTTGAGCCAAATAGATCCTGAAAAAAAAAATAGCTCGATTGAATTAGGTGCTTTGGTTAAAACAAATTTGGGTAATTATTTTATGGCAATCAGTGCTGGTAAAACTCATTTACTTGGGGATGAGGTTTATTTGATATCACCAGCTTCTCCAATTGGTCAACATTTCCTAGGGAAAAAGAAGGGAGATACTATTTCTTTTAATCGGCAAACGATTGTCATTCAGGAAGTTCAATAACAGATTATTTTTAGATCAATTTAAAATTACCATTCGTTTTGAGGCACTTCTGATTTGATCAGCTTGTATAAAATAAAGGTAATTGCCTGGACTTAGTCTTTTTGTGTTTAAAAGCGTACTTCGACTGGAGGGGTTAAGTTTAATTTTTTCAATAAGCTGACCAACTGCATTTGTAATGTTTAATGAAGCATCCGCTGTTGTTGAAGGAATATGGTAATTGATATAAGTATATCCACTCGAAGGATTGGGCATGTTTTGACTAATTTGAAATGGGTTGGTATTTTGTTCATTTATTTCTACCGAAGCAAATACAGTGGTCACTTCAAAATCATCAAAATAAAATCCGTCTCCTGTTACCCAATTGTCACTAACTAATTGAAATCTGAATTGAATCACCTGGCCAAAATAATCACTAAGATCAATTTCTTCTTTGACCCATGTATTTTGTGTTCCATCCCAAAGGGGATTCCCTTGGTCTTGGTCTGCAGAGCCCGTACTAGTATAATTCCCGCATTGAGGAATCCACGAAGTGCCACCGTCTGTTGAAACCTGTAACTGGGTGTAATCATAACCGGCTTCAATTTCCCATTTTGCCCAAAATGATAAGTGAGCAGAAATAGCACCAGTTAGATTAATGGTGTTATCAAGGTTAATGGTGTTGACATCGTTGTTATTATAGTCATTTCCAGAACCAGGGGAATCTGTAATTGAAGATGCCGGAGAATGGTATTCTAATGAAGTTGTATTCCAATCTGAGCTGGTCCAATTGCTCATTGAGGCTGCATCATCTGCGAATATTACGGTACCATTTCCATATGTTTTAGTGATCGTGTCAGAGAGAACAAACTGGCCGTTATTTAGGTTAATGATGTACTCAATTAAATCACCATCCACAATCCCGCCCGCTAAATCATATGCAACAGAATCAACGTCAGTTTGCAAGAGCGCCATTCCGTTGTGTGTTTTGATTGGGCTAGGAAAAGAAATGTTTGTTAAACCTGTAAAGGTTATCGTGAAATTGGCGGGGTCTTGTAACCCTAATCGTTGTATTTGGTAGTTAAGAAACCCTGATGTAGTATTCCACAACGCTGGGTTTAAATCTACAACGTTCGCATAATTAGTTATTAAGTGAGCAGCAGTCAGATTCATATATACTGTACTTTTGCAGATGTCTTCAATTTGGCTAGCAGCGGGCCAAAATGATGGGCCAATTTCAGGCGTCATCGCGTAAATTTTATTGTGTGTTGATGTTTCCGTGTACATCCAGTCGTCGGAATCTCCAGATGCAGGATAAAGATCTGCTGATAAAATGTTGTTGAACCCATTTTGCTCAACCATCATAGCTGAGATGGCTTCAAAGGTCGCGTTATCCGGAGTAAGTACGGGATTGTACCCATGAGGATAAAGTAACAAATCTCCAGATGTATGACTATTTAGCGCCATAACAAAATTTCTTTGTTCACATAGCCATTTCATAGCTTGGTTTTCTGATTCAGAAAATGGTGCGGTTCCGCAATAAGTGTCATTGCCCGGGTTCGTACTAATGCCAGTTGTTCCCCATTCGTATGAATAGTTTCTGTTGTTGTCAACTCCATAATCTCCGCCACCATTATTCCTTCTGTTTTTTCGCCACATTCCGCCGCCTGAAGGATCATTCACTTCATTGTACACGTATCCATCAGGATTCACAAGTGGAACAAAGTAGAGCTCTGTATTGTCTAGAATAGCAGTAACTTCGGAATTGCTTCCATAATTTTCAAGTAAATACCACATGTAAAAAATCAATTGTGATAGACATGCCGGTTCACGAGCATGATGTATAGCAGAATATAACATTTCAGGTTCCGCTTCGTCAGTTGAAGCATTGTCTGACATTCTCAGCCAATAAATAGGCCTACTTTCATAAGTTTGAAAAGATCCAATAGGTGCTTTTGTTGTAATCAAGGAAGGGTATAAGGCAGCCATATTATCCAGATGAGCCATAACCTCTGCGTAAGTGAAGTAGCCTCCCATGCTTCCTAAACTCCAATTAGATGGGGTATTATATTCTGTTGCCCCACCACTTGAACCGGTGCAACCAAGGTTTTTAGCTTCCAGTGATTTTAATTCTTGTTCATTATTTTGTGCAACATAATGTGCCTTTACGTCATCAATAATAATCTGAACTTTCAGACCTAATCCTCGTGCAACTGCTAATTCGTTTTCAGAGTAATCCGATTCGATAAAGACGTTTTGTTTATGCTTTCCATGATCAATAACGACTCCGTTTTTTGCTAATAAAAACAAGTCTTTCGGTTGGGTGTAAAAAATTCGTGCTCGGCTGTATTTTTGTTTTTCTGATAAACTTGTTGTCGTTACATTAATTTTGTGTTTTTCGATATAAAGTTCGTAGTCTTCTTCCGCTAATTCGATACCGTTTAAACCAGTATTAATTTCAGAAAGTTGTGCAAAAGTGAAAAAATAGGAGGTAAGAAAAAAGGCCGTAAAAATCAGTTTCATTTCACTGTAGTTTATTTGATGCGCTACAATATAATAAACCCTTTGCTTAAAAATGGTATATATTATTGCTAATGGTCAGAAATTATTACTAATCGGTAGACCACGAAAAGGATTGGATGAGGCGGTCGAGGTCCTTTTTCAGAAATGCCAAAACAGGTTTTAATGAATCCGAATTAGGCGTTTGATTGAAATAGAATGACCCACGAAAGAACCTGGAAGAACTATCCATTATATAGAAGGAGTAATTACTAGCAACTTTCTCTCCTCGTATATCATACAGGAGGCCAAAAACGTTACTCGAATCATTCCGAAATGGAATCTCGTCAATACTTTGGGCAGTACTTTTGTGTTTATAAGCCATTGTTTTTGCAAAACGGATGTGTTCGGTTAAATTCGAATCATTTAAATACGCACAATGCAATGTAGCGTTGAAACGAGGAAACTCCAGATTGGTTTGCCATTGTTGACCGTCGGATTTTGTTTGTGTCAATTGTGAATAGGTTGGGTGATCAAATTGAAATGGCAAAATTGAACTGGATGCCTGATATGTTTTTAAGGGAAAGTCAATACGGAAATAACCACGGGGTCTCGGATAGGATTTATCATCCTTACTGCAGGCGAACATCATTAACCCCAAAACAAAAAAGGTAATGACTAGTATTAGGTATTGTACATGGCTAGTCTGCATCCTTAAGTTCTACTTTTACTTGTTTTATTTTTCTAGGGTCTGATGCCTCTATCGTAAACGTATAGTTCCCAAAATTAATTTTTTCGTTTTTCATTAAAATTTTACCTGCTTGTTCAATTAAAAAACCGGCAATGGTGTCTGATTCTCCTTTGTTTTCCTCAAATTCCGTTCCTTCAATATTAAGTGCTCTATATAAATCATTCAAGGGGGTTTTTCCTTCGAAAATATAAGTGTTGTTATTTATTTTTGAATAAACGAGTTTGTCGTCATCAAATTCGTCTGAAATATCTCCAATAATCTCTTCAATAATATCTTCCAACGTTACAATTCCCGATGAGCCACCATATTCGTCTACAACAATCGCGATATGGACTTTTGATTCTTGAAAATCCTTTAGTAGGTCATCAATTTTTTTGTTCTCGGGAACAAATACAGGCGGCCGAATTTTTTCTTCCCATGGGTAATCATTTAAGTGCAGGTGTGCAATCAAATCTTTAACATACAATATACCCGTAATGGTGTCCAAAGAATTATTATAAACTGGAATTCGAGAATATCCGGATTGAATTACTGTTTCAATCAAATCTTTAAATGGTGTTCCTTCTTGCACTGCCGTAACATCCATTCTAGGTTTCATTATTTGCTTTACGTCGGTATTGCCAAATTTTACAATTCCTTCTAAAATTCGTTGTTCATCGGGAGACCTTTCCGATTTATCCGTTATTTCAAGGGCATTTTCCAGATCATCTACGGAAACGTCTCCTGCCTTTTTCTTTATGCTTTTATCAATAAAGGAAGTGCCGTTAACTAGAACGAAAGCTATTGGATAAAATAATTTCTGTAGTAAGCTTAAAGGCAATGCCATTAATTTGGCTAATTGAACCGCGTTATTGGTTGCATAGACCTTTGGAATTATTTCGCCAATTAACAAAATAATAAAAGTAACAAGACCAATTTCTATAGCACTAATAGCAAACACAGACATGTCTTCAAAATTCAGCCAACGACTAATAATGTAGGTGGAAACAATTACGATAGCAACATTAGCAAAATTGTTTGTTATTAAAATTGTAGCTAAAAGATCTTTTGGCTTTTCAATGTGTTTTAAAACCCTTTGTGAAGACTTCGACTTGGTATTGTTGAGTTTTTCTAAATCCGATGGAGACAGACTGAAAAAGGCTACTTCCGAGCCTGAAATAAGGGCAGAACAGATTAGCAATATAATTGTGATTACAAATGCAACTACTACTCCGGTGGTGAGTGGTTTAAAAATAGTTAGAAGTTGTCCAAACTCGAACAATGAACTAGCAGGGTCCAAATTTATCTGATTTCGTGAAACATAATTCTCAAAGTCATTTTAGAAAGGTAAAACATCACTTTGCTTATCAGCGTCAAAATTAGTTGGCACCTCTAAAGCATTAGTTGTCTCTACTCTTACTTCCGTTTTTGCCTCATTTCTTCCGCCCAACATGGTTAAATTATCAGCAACTATTTCGGTAGTATATCTGGTGTTGCCATCCTGATCTTTCCATGATCGAGTCTTCAGCTTCCCTTCGACATAAATTTTCGAACCTTTCTTCAGATATTTCTCAACCAATTCGGCTAACCCTCTCCAAACAACAATGTTATGCCAGTCTGTAATGGATTTTTTCTCTCCCGTATTTCGATCTTTAAATGACTCTGAGGTGGCCAATGTGAAATTTGCAACAGCCGTACCCCCTTCTAAATACCTTACTTCTGGATCCTTACCCAGATTTCCAATTAGAATCACTTTGTTTACACTTCCTGCCATCTCACAAAGATATGAAAAGTGATTACTCTAATTCGTGTATTGACAGATAATTATCAACCACTTTAGGAAAGGCATATTCGTCTATATCTTCAAAAGAAACAATCAGGTCATTGTTTTTGAAAATGACTAAATCAGGCACCATTAATTTCCAAAAACGAACCCATAATTTCTGATGGCTAAGAATGTGCTTTATGGGTGCCGTTACCGAAGCTACTTTAAATGAAGTTGTGATTATTTGATTGAGCTGTTCTATGATTTGTTCTTCGCTTTTTGGGCTTGGGTTTTCAATTAAGGGAAAATCAAAGAGGTTTTGCCAAATGTCTTTTTCAGTCCGTTTTTTTATGATTGTTTGATTTTCATTTATTAAGATGAGATACTCAAAATACCGGGTGCGTTGCTTGATTGCATTTTTCTTGATGGGTAGCACGTCCGTTTGATTTTTAGCAAATGCTATGCACGAATCTTCAAATGGACAGCTTTCGCATTTTGGATTTTTCGGAGTGCATTGTATGGCTCCGAATTCCATAATGCTTTGATTAAAAAGCCCTGGATTATTAGAACAAATTAATTCGCTAGCTAAATTTTTAAATTCTTTTTTCCCTAAGGAAGAGTCAATAGGAGTACTGATGCCATATATCCTTGACAACACCCTGAATACATTTCCGTCGACGACAGCATGTACTTCGTTCGCACTAAACGAAGAGATTGCACTTGCGGTATAATCGCCAATTCCTTTTAACTGGATAAGATCCGCGTATGATTTTGGAAATTCCGCTCCCAATTTATCCACGATATGGTTAGCAGTCTTGTGCATGTTTCGGGCCCTTGAATAATAGCCCAGACCTTCCCATAGTTTTAAAACGTAATCTTCTGAAGCATTCGCGAAATCTATTATTGTAGGAAAGGCTTCAGAAAACTTTAGATAATATGGTAAACCTTGTTTAACTCTGGTTTGCTGCAGTATAATCTCTGAGAGCCATATTTTGTAGGGGTCTGTCGTGTTCCGCCATGGTAATTCTCGGTGGTAGATACGGTACCAGTCTATTATTTTATCTTTAAAATCCATGATTTAATGAGCAAAAATCTTATTTCGCTCGAAGATTACAAAAATAAATGCACAAGAGTTTTTATAAATCGAGAATTAAGCTAACTTTGCCAACCTATTTTTATATGTAAGTATTTGAACTGAAAAGATTTAAGGGATGACAAAAGCGGAGATAGTAAGCGAAATTTCAGATAAAACAGGCGTAGAGAGAATTGCTGTTCAAGCAACGGTAGAGGCTTTCATGAGTTCTGTTAAGAAATCACTAGAAGATGGTGAAAATGTATACCTAAGAGGTTTTGGCAGTTTTGTTATTAAAACAAGAGCTGCAAAAACAGGTAGAAATATTTCTAAAAATACAACCATTAGTATACCTGCTCATAACATACCTTATTTTAAGCCAGCTAAAACTTTTGCTGAAAGAATTAAAGTTAAGGTTGACGTCAAATAAAGATATTTGCCCTTTTTTTAAGGGAATTGTATTACAGAATTTAAACTAACTAGTATGCCAAGCGGTAAGAAAAGAAAAAGACATAAAATGGCTACTCACAAGCGTAAAAAACGCTTGAGAAAAAACAGACACAAGAAGAAAAAGTAATTTTCTTTAAGTGGCCATTGTCAATGGTTTGAGTAAGTCTCAGATCCAACTTGGCAGTAAAAAACGTATTCTTTAGTGAGCTATGAATTAATAGTTAATTCTACTCCTACTGGTGTCGTTCTCGCACTTATGCGAGATAAAAAGTTGATTGAACTTCACGAAGAAAAAATCAGCAACGATTTCAGTGTAGGGGACATTTACTTAGGTAAAGTCAGGAAAGTAGTCCCAAACCTCAACGCAGCTTTTGTACAAGTTGGTTACGAGAAAGATGCGTTTCTTCATTACCTGGACCTTGGCCCACAATTCAGGTCTTTTGACAAGTGGGTAAAAGGCTCGATTCAAGGAAAAATAAACACGCCAGATCTCGCTAAATTTAAGAAAGAAAAAGACCTTGATAAAGATGGAAAAATCAAGGAAGTGCTTTCTGCCAATAGAGTTATTGCGGTTCAAGTTGCTAAAGAGCCCATTTCGGCGAAAGGTCCTAGGTTGAGCACAGAGATTACGCTTCCTGGAAGATTTGTTGTCTTAGTTCCGTTTTCCAATAAAATATCGATTTCTCAAAAAATCAAAGACGAGGAAGAACGTGTGAGATTGCGTCGATTGATGAATTCAATCAAGCCAAAGAATTTTGGTGTGATCATTAGAACTGTTGCACAGAATAAAAAAGTCGCTGAATTAGATCAGGACCTTCGAACTCTTGTTGAAAACTGGCAAAAGCTTCATAAAGAATTGCGTAATTCTCGCCCACCTAAAAGGGTGCTTGGAGAAATGAATCGAACTACTGCAATCTTAAGAGATTTATTGACGTCCGATTTTACAGGTATTACGGTTGATGATGCTACGCTTGCAGATGAAATTCGTGAATATGTAGAGCATATTGACCCAGGCAAGAGTAAAATTGTTAAAACCTATTCCGGCAGAATAAACATATTCGATAATCATGGAATTAACCATCAAATAAAGGCTTCTTTTGGACATAAAGTGGCTATGCCTAGTGGATCGTATCTCATTATTGAGCATACTGAAGCCATGCATGTTATTGACGTGAATAGTGGAAATAGAAAAGGAGAGAAAGATCAAGAGGCCAATGCATTGGCAACAAATATGGAGGCGGCAAGTGAAATTGCTCGATTGTTAAAGTTAAGGGATATGGGAGGAATTATTTCCATTGACTTTATTGATATGCATGAGCGTAAAAATAACAAGGCTCTACACGAACATCTCAAAAAAGAGATGTCTGGTGATCGGGCAAAACACAACGTATTGGCGCCAAGTCGATTCGGTGTCGTGGAAATGACTCGTCAACGTGTTCGGCCGGAGACTGAAATAAAAACAGCTGAGGTATGCCCGTCTTGTAAAGGAACCGGTGAAGTAACAGCAACTATTTTGGTGATAGACGAGATAGAAAACAACCTGAAATATCTTATCGAAGAGAAAAAACAAAAAAATATTTCTCTGGTAGTCCATCCTTTTATCGAGGCCTATTTGAAAAAGGGGATTAATTCGCGTCAGAAAAAATGGTTCATGAAGTATAAAAAATGGATCAGTATTAAAGGTTCAGATAGTGCCCAATTATTACAATATGAGTTTGAAGAAAACCCATAATTTGAACTTTTTTATTCAATGAAGTATTATTTTCATTGAATGAAACTACTTACTCTCTTTTCTCTATCTGTATTTGTAATTTCCACCAGCTGTGCAAATCGAAAAGCTGTTAAAAGGTTTTTAGAGCTAGAAGCTCAAAAGCAACAACGACAGGAAGATCGGATTATTAACAATCCTTTAAATCATATGTATGACGATCTCGATCCAACTAAGGATTACTATTTAATGGTCTACAAGGATGATACAATCATTGAGGTTCCTGATACCGTGATGTGGCAATTCCCTCAAGTAGATTCGCTACGTAAAATAAAAGACTTTAATCCGTGCTTCTCCGAATACCAAAAAGAACATTTCGAATTTCCCGCTCAGCATTTAATTGATGGTTTTGGGTTATATATTTCGTTTGGAGAAGAAACTAGCAATAATAATTTCTTCGGATTAGCCAGACTTAGAATCGACGAATACCATTATGCTTATTTAATTCACGAAGCCAAAGAGGTAGTGGATGACACAATTGTAGCGGGCAAGTACTACCTTCTAATAATGGATAATTTGAATCTGGTCACTCACATAGAATATGGAGTCGAATTTATTAATGATTACGGACCGGAGGATAAGCGGGTATTCTATCATAGAAGAGGTAATGGAAATGCACATTTTGTAGATGGCGAGTTACATATTTTTTCTCAAATGAGAGAAACGAAAGAACGCCTCTCGAAAGACCCGAGTTATCGAGATTATTCCAAGCACTGGAAGTTAGTTTTTGATAAAGAGAATTATAAATACGAACTCGTTGAGGTGAAAGAATAGTCTTAATCTGAATTCTCAAATTCCCTTATCTAAGTAAATTAAATGCTCAAGAAACTGAAGTTTTCTTTAGTGTACTATTAGAAATGTGGCATTTGAATCAATCTATAATGCATTAAAGATTCTCGTGCTTTAAATCATTTCTTTTAACTTAGAAAGATGGATGGTGTAAAACGAATATACAGCCTGGAAGAAGCACAAAAGAAGATAGAATATTATTGTGCTTATCAGGAGCGTTGTCATTTTGAAGTTGCTGCGAAATTAAAATCATTTGGGTTGTTACAAGTTTCTATTGATCACCTAATATTAAAATTAATGGAGTCTAACTTTTTAAACGAAGAAAGGTATGCACGTGCTTTTGTTTCAGGAAAATTTAGAATTAAAAAATGGGGCAGAATAAAAATCACAAATAAACTAAAAGCTAAAAACATATCTAAAAATTGCATAGAAATTGGACTTAGTGAGATTAACGAACATGAGTACATGGACCTTTTAAACAGCATAGTTGAATCAAAGTGGTTGGAGAAGAAAAATAATCGAAACGAGTATCAATTTAAATCACAATTGGCCAGATACTTATTCTCCAAAGGGTTTGAAAATGACCTTATTTGGCTGACCATAAATAAAATGAATGGTAGGGACTAGGTAAAGTTGAAAATGAATAAACTTATCACTTATACAGGTTGGCTGATTGTAGTCTTTTTTGCAAGTTGTCTTATTATTATTGCGCTTTCTTACTTTTCTTTTAACCTTAATTTTCATTTTTTACGGAGTAAGCAAGACTTGCTTTCAAACACTATTTGGCTAGCGTCGTTTTATTTACATCTTTTGTTTGGTGTAGTTGCTATTCTTTCAGGGATTCCTCTTTTTTTTAATCGATTG
>Ga0315322_10002053_pt1 | contig 15554 bp, 14 predicted proteins | sample M110021515metaG_FD_203461 | JGI IMG/M metagenome (GOLD analysis project Ga0315322, IMG submission 203461) | Ammonia-oxidizing marine archaeal communities from Monterey Bay, California, United States - M1 100m 21515 | ecosystem: Environmental > Aquatic > Marine > Intertidal zone | place: USA...
CGGTTCGTTCTGGTTCAATCAGCTTTATATTGCTCTACAGAACAACCATCCAGAGCTTGCCGAGGCGGCCTTGGAACACGCTTCAAACATCACAAAAATAGGGATGCGGGGTTTATTCCGCATCCCATCAGTTGATATCGCTTCACACTCCACCACAAGTTTGGCGGAGATCTTAAGTAGCGAAGGAGGGACTCGAACCCCCGACACGCGGATTATGATTCCGCTGCTCTAACCAGCTGAGCTACTTCGCCATCTAGGTTATTTGTTCGGCATTTACAGGACTTTTCATCACTCGTTGAAACATCTTTCTGACTTCATTTTTATGAAGTGCAGCAAGACTGCAGCAAAAGTGGGTGATGACCGTGACCAGTATCTACCTTAAACCTTCTTCTAAATATTACTATGCGCGCCTTAAAAATCAAAGGGGGCAGTGGTGTGATAAGAGCACCAAAACAACAAACTGCTCTTTTGCCCTCGGACACACGCATGCGGTAGGATGTGTCTGGTAAGCCGGTGACGGCTTGGTTGCCTATGATCATTTAGTTGTTAGGGGCAGTTGGTGATGGCGAATGACGATGAAACACAAAAGAAAAGCTCTAAGCTATTCATGCCATTGTTAGTTATTGCGAGTGTAGTCAGTGGTGTTGCATTCTATTTAGCCGCAAAGTTATCGGCAGAGAACTCGCCGGACGGTACGGTTGACTGGAACAGCGTACTTCTCATCAGTGGTTGCACATTTTTGGCGGTATGCCTCTTCATAGGTATTCTATGTAGATCAACCAAATTCAAACGACAACAAACCCAGCTTGTCAAACACCTATTGGATCCAAGAGAGACCTTAAATCGTCCCCCTGCGGAAGTACCTGTCGAGGAAAGAGGCGAGCCACGTAGTAATAAAGGCTGTACTGCAGGCTGCCTTTTTGTAGTTATCTACTGGACGGTGGTGTTTAGTGCTAGCGAATTGTTTGACGCCAAACCTCTTGCAGGCATAATGGCCTTTGTATTTCTATTGGGGCTACTCTTATACACTCTTTCCGGCAGGCTGTCGAAACGCCTTGACCTTAATCCCACCTTGAAACAGGATTTGGAACAGGCAGGGCGGCATCAAGACTGGGCGGGGCCGTAGTGGCGACGATGGTGGCTAAAGCTCCTGGTGAAAGGCTAATTGCTTTAATTCCTCAAAAACCGCGCCCCCGAACTACTTTGTTTCGCACCTATTCTGATAACCATATCAATCGTGATTTAGCCTAAAGAAAATTGGAGACGGCATGAGTAATCCCTACCAAGCACCACTAGACGCTGAGAATAACTCAAATCAACTAAATTCAGGCAACGAATATTCAGCCGCTGAGATCTCTCAATTGTATCGCTGTCGCATGGGTGCAGGCTTTCTTCTATCCGGATTTTGCTTGGTTATAATCTTGTTTATCTGCGGAGCTATCGCAGCTGGATTGCAACTTAATCCGATGGAGACCGCTTCTTTCCTCAAAGTTATCATTGGGATTGGTATCTTGGGAGCAATCTGCTCATTCATTGGAAACGTGATGTTACTATTCCCTCCTGAACGTAGCGGAGCAAAACAACTATTTGTGATTTCATTCGTTTTAGGAATCCTCAGCAACGTTGGCCCTACGCTAATTCCCTTTCTGTCCATAGACATCAAATTCAGTCTTCTAACGACCTTTCTTTTCGGCATTACACCTTTCATCTGTTTAATACTTTTTCTAACCGGCTGGATACGGCTTGCGAATTTCATTCATGCCGAAATTGTCGCTGCGAAGATGAAAAGAGCCCGGACCGCATTTTGTGTTTTAAGCGTTCTTCCATTTATCTTGCTTGTCTTGGGCACAATGCTTATGTTCTCCGGAACTAATGTCCCCAGTGGATTGAAGGTTTTAATGTTTGGGGCGGCTGCGATTAGTGCGATCGTTTCTGGAGTCATTTTCACCATTAGTTATGGCAATGGTTTGACGCTGTTTCGGGAAGCTGTCACGTCAATTCCTCAAGGCGATTAATACCACGACTTTTGAGAAGGTGCTTCGTCACCAAATTACATGTTTGGGGAAAATACCGTGCCGTCTATGAGTGCTTGCTTGCGAGAAAACAGGCCCCTCCCATTAAAGAGCAGCATCGTGGTGATATGTCATGGGGCGATTGCGTTCCTAGATTTCAAAAAAATAAAGGCCGAAAACCTTTTTGTTACAACGAGTTTTGACGCCTTGGTGAAGTTCGGTTGGCACCTACGTAAAGGTAACGGGATTGAAGCAATGGGGTAATTTATGTTGAAGAAGATTATTTGCGTACTAGCTTTCGTAGGCTTATTTGATTTATATTTTTCACTCGTCTTGAGCCAGCGATGGGAATGGGCTGGCTACGAGACTTTAGACCGACTTCTTTGGTCGGAGAGTTACAATTTTTACCGTCTGTGCGCTTATGGCGGGGGCCTGCTTCTAGTATTAATGAGCATGCCCTTCTCAAAAGCAAATGCGGAGGACTGGAAAAGCAGGGATTACTCGGGACAGTTCAAGCCTAAGGCGGACGGTGAGAAGGAATAGTAATTTATTTGGAACAGGTGCTCCCGTATCCACTCTTTTGCCCTCGTACACAGCCAGGCGGTAGGATGTGTCTGGTAAGCCGGTGACGGCTTGGTTGCGAAACTGACCTTCGCTAGACAAATCAAAAAGGCATGCCTTATTTGTTTGAAGTGAGGGAAGAGGCTCTGTGGGTTTTCCCAAGTTGCGGTAAAGAATCGCCATATGACACCCGTGAGCCCGGATTAACTTATGAGGTACCGCCATTTATTAAAACTTGGTGGTTTTGGATGGTTGTCCTTCCGGTTGGGATTCCAGTCAAGAATTGGCCCGACTGATCAGCTTCTGTCTTTATCGGAGATGAGTAACCATAAATTGGAAATTGATATCGTTCCCGGAGAATTTCATTGATTAAATGTGTCAGCTGTGGCAAAGAATTGTCAGAAGTGCAGGTCAGATGTCATGGGTGTAATAAGATGACCGAACCTGAAAAAATCAGGCGGTTTAAGAAGGCTGTTCTTTTGGCAATATGGATTGGCATCCCGTTGTATTTTTGGGGGGGCTTCTTGACAAGGCTTTTTTGGTGATGAAGTAAAGAATCACTTGTCTTAAGCCAACGGTGCCGTTCCCTCTGTTGTCGATTATTGATTCAATCCGCTGTGGTAAGCATTAGAATATGATAAGCCGGCGGCGTATTTACAACTGCCGATGGTGAGGTGAATAAACCTATTTCCGTGTTCATGATTAGTACTGAGGCAATTCAATTTAATGGATAACGTTATGATTCGACTAATGCCTGGTGTATTTGTTTTATTCGGGATACTTAACAGTGCTGTTTCTGCGGAACCGTTAGCGATAGCTCATCGTGGGCTTTTACGTCATGCTCCGGAGAATACGTTGTCGTCGTTTGCTGCGTGTCTTGAACTAAGAATGGGCATAGAGCTTGATATCAGAACGACCTCTGACGGACACCTCGTTGTTATTCACGATGACAATTTACAGCGAACAACGAATGGGCCTTCCCAATCCATCCGTAGCCTATCGTTGGCAGAAGTAAAAAAACTTGATGCAGGAAGTTGGTTCGATATTGCTTATCGGAACGAACGTGTTCCTACCCTTGAAGAAACCTTTGCTCTGATTCAAAAGAGAAAGCAGGGCCCCACACTCATTGCCCTGAATGTGAAACAGATTACTCGCGAGGGGGAAAGGACATTAATAAGGTTGATGGATGAATATGCTATGTTCGGAATTTCCTTTGTGTTCGATCAAAGCGATGACGTAAGTAAGCGTCTTAAACAACTGGATCCACGTCTTCTTGTCGGGCAAAATGTAAGTCGGGGTTCGATAGCAGGAGTCCTGAAGGCAGACTTTGTCGACGTTTTTCTGCTATCTGATACACCGACAGAAACAGAGGTGGTAAAATTGCACGAACACCAAAAACTGGCATTGTTCAATTATGCCGGGGCCGGAAATGATCGTCGGAGTCCTGTTGCCTGGCGACAGGCGCGTGCTGCAGGTGTTGATGGAATGCTGACAGATTATCCAACGTTATGTCAGCAGTTTTGGCGAGCAGATCAAATGCAGCAAGATTCGTCAGAGAATGAATAGCAAATTGGTAACGTTGATTGAGCTTTGTAGGATTCGTTCCAGCTGCAGTAAAACGAATCGTCTGATGGAGGATGGAAATGAAACAACGCTATATGATGGTTGTCGTTTTATTGCTTTCAGTTTCAGAAGCAAGGGCTACGGAGGGTCCGGCAAGTTCCAATAAGCAAGTTATCGGTTTTACGCCTCAATTGAAAAAAGATGCGGAGATACGTGCTTCATTCAAAAAATTATCGCGGGTGATAGATTCGTTGGATGCCGGCGCCCAACTTGAAATTTACCGAGGTATTCCGCGGGGCAAGTTTTCTGAAGTTGAAGAAGCTTTAGGTAGTGGGAATGACGGTGATAAGCGATATATACGCAGATACGGAGCTTTCTTTTACTCTTCGGCGGAGGTCCCCGAGGGGAACGATGCCAAGGAATTACTCGCCCTGGTGAAAAATCCCCAATCCTTCAGGAAGTTCGGGGGATTTAAACTTTGCGGAGGGTTTCACCCGAACTTTGCGTTGGTCTGGACAAAGGATGAAATTGCCGTCGAAATACATGTCTGCCTTACCTGTCATGAAATAAAGCTATTTCAGTCTCGGTTAGAGATCTACTGTGAAATGGATGACGATGCTTATCAGCAATTCTTACAACTCGGGAAGGATTTGAAGGTAGAATCGGAGTAGAGAACAAAGCTGAAGAGATATTGATTTGCCGGGGTGTATCGCGTGCCTTAGTTACTGACTTTGAAGAATCTTTGGGGAACCGTCCTTCTGATAATAAAGAATTGATGAGCAGATATGCATCCGTCTTTTACGCTCGAGGAGTAACGGCCAGTAGAAAAGATTCTAAAAAAATACTCGCGCTGGTAAAAACGCCCCAATCCTTTAAAGAGTTCTCAGGATTCGAGTTTCGCGGGTGGTTTCATCCAAAAGACTCCCTTGTTTGGACCAAGGGGAAAAGGGTCGTGAAAATACACGTCTGCCTTACCTGTCATGAAATTAAGATCTTTCATTCGCGCTTAGAGATCTATTGCGAAATAGACAACGATGCTTACCAGCAATTGTTAGGATTCGGGAAGGCTTTGGAGGAAGAATCAAAGTAATGAACAAAGCTGAAGAGATATCGTTTCCCTGGGGCCATGTGTTTGTTGGTTGTTTGGTTGGTGGCGTGGGTATTACATTGATGGGAACTGTCCTGGGCGGGTGGTCGATTCTTCGTTTGGGGCTTGATGCCGTATTGCTATACCTGGCCTATGTTCCTGTAATCGTGCTTATTTTTACGCTGTTGCTCTTTTCAGTTGTCTCCATTAAGGTTCTCTTATATTCCGCGCGGTGGGCGAGATATCTGCTCTGCCTGATTCTTTTTTTATTAGCGGCCCCCCCTGCTGCTTTTATGATTCTTATTCCTCAAATTCTTTTGGGAGGAGGCTTGTTAGTACTTGAGAAAATGAATTATCGTGTCAACGGCTGGGAATGGCTCTTCGTATTGACCTATTACCCTGTAGTCTTTTATTTCGCACTTATTTGGTCAATAAAGCTTTATAGAATATTAAGATATGGTCGCCCATTCTCTTACTTGTGGAAGAAGGTACATAAATACGCCAATGATTACACCGGCGCGGAGGCGAGCCTTAGAAAATTAAGTGCAGGCTTGTCGAAGCGGTCTCGTCGGCGTGAAGCTAGACTCCAACTACCGCCCGATGACCAGTGAAGGTGTTCGTCTGTCCAATAGATGGTTTAGAATCGATTCAACTGGTGAGTTTTGGTTTGTGTTTTAAGTGTTTTTAGTTGTTGGTGAAAACGATGGATGGGGATGGTGGTGATGGTTATGGTAATCAAGCCGCGGATGGACCACCTGAACCAGATTGCCCTGAACGAAAAATGGTATTGCGTATCCTTCTTTATTTCATGGTGTGTGTGACTCTGGCCATTTATGTTTGGCAACTTCTGTACGACTCGTTGGTTAAGTAGTGCGTGTAGCGGCCGAATCTCCCACGCTGATTCGGTTTTGGACTCAGTATCCGGCCGTAGCTGTCTGTTAAGCCGCTGACGGCTATAGCGTTTGGAGTCACAGGCGTCGCGGGAGTCGGCTTGCTTGTGGTAATTCAAAAAGACGCGACATGCACGATGGAGATTGAATCTGGGGTGAGAGGGTCTAACAATTTGAAGTTCCCTTTCAAATTTCATTTCGGCGTTATGGGAAAAGTGATTCAACAGCCAACCCCAGGTCGAATTGGATCTTTGGTCTACTCCCAAAATGAGTTTCAAGAATTCAGTCGCCGATGCGGTAAAGATGAGTCGTGGAACGCAGGATGATTGAGTTTCCGGCTACCGCGGGCGAGGCAATAAAGCTCGCATCGAACTCGTTTCTGGCAATTAAATCGTGCTTACCATCAGACACGTTTAAGACGGAAATGACGCCTTGCTTACTACTGAAGTACATCGTGCCATCGGAATAGATTGGCGAAGCCCAGTGGTCTCCGCCAATTCTCATGACCCACTGCTGCTCGCCAGTTCGAGGGTTGAGACAGCGTACGATACCTCCTTTTGAAGTCACCAGGAAGAGGGCGTCGTTGGTGACGACCGGTGAAGGGATATGTGGCGTACTTTTGGTAGTAGACCAAGCGATATGGGTTTTCGTGACATCCCCCTTCCCACCGGGATCGATGGCCATGAGATAACCTGTCAGGCCACTCGTGAACACATAGACCAGACCATGTGCATAAAGAGGTCGGGCCGAGACATTAAAACCACCGGGATGCATAACACGCCAGAGTTCATCGCCATTACGAGGGTCATAGGCAATCGTCGCTTCCGCTGCGGGGGCAATGAGCTGCCTCTTGCCGTCCACGTTAATGAGAGTGGCCGTGGCAAACGACTTCTTGTTGTCGTTTGGCTTACCTCCTTTACCCGAGGAGAATCCAGCCGCACTTAGAGTTTTCTCCCAATTGGTATCGATGTTACGGTCCGACTTCCAGACCGTTTCGCCGTTTTCTTTGTTCAAGGCAATGAAGAACTGTTGGTCCGTTCCGTCGAACGCTACATAGAGATTGTTTTGATCGACGATAGGGGAAGATCCCTGGCGTACCGGTTGATAAATCCGAAGGTCGCGCCGTTCCCACAGTTTCTTACCAGTCTTTCGGTTCATACAGGCAATTCCCTGCGAGCCAAAACTAACAAAAACGTGGTCTTGTTCAACGACAGCGGTAGGGGTGGCTGGGCTGTTGAGATGGGGGGAATCATACTTGTAAGCCGGGTCAAGTGGACGCGAGATCATGTCAAATACCAGAATGTCTTTAACGACTCGACCGTTCTTGAGATTGATACAATAAGCGCGCAGTTCGCCACGTTCGTTGTCTCCGCTGGTGACCCAAATCTCGTCCTCCCAAACGACTGGAGAGGACCAGCCAGATGCATGGATCGGGGTTTTCCAACGAATATTTGTTGTTTCGTCAAATTCAACGGGTAGATCACTGGAACTGGAGATCCCGGTACCCTCGGGGCCTCGGAACTGATTCCAATGAGTGGCCGGTTGAGCATAGGCGACTGGACTAAAGAAAAAAATTGCAAGTAGTAGGATGGAGTTGTTCACCAATGGAGGGTCCTGAACTTTGTGGGGTAACTTGTATTAGATTGATACGAAGAGTGGTTTAGCCGCCGAATGTTGGTTTGTTATATAATACAGAATTGCCAAGTTTAAAAAGAGGCTCGGTTTGGTTTTTCTATTATTCAGGGAGTTGCCCATGTTTCGATCCGTTCCATTAGTGATAGCCGTTTTTGTTTTCTGTGTATCCGGATTGCTGCAGGCAGAGGAGAAAGCCTCGCCAAAACGTGCCTATATTGACGGTGCCGGCCCAGGTTGGGTTGCGCTCACTGAAAAAGATTTTGTGGACGTTAATGGTGATGAAGAAACGTGGACTTTTGATGGCACGTACGTTACGGGCACCGGTAAACCAATTGGAGTGAATCGGACCGTCAAAACATACAAGAACTTCGAGATTGTTTACGAGTGGAAGCATATGAAACATGCCGGAAACTCTGGAATGTTCCTCTGGGTTCAGAAAGAAGCACTGGATATTCTAAAGCCCAATCAACTTCCCCGTAGTGGCATTGAGATTCAGGCGTTGGATCATGGATATCAGGAGAACTGGGTCAAAAAGAATGGTAAAAAGTCGGAATGGTTTACTACGAATGGTGATGTGTTTGCAGTTGGTAAATCGACGTTCAAACCCTTTGAGCCCATTTCGCCGAATGGAGCACGCAGCTTTCCCCGTAAAGAACGTAGCAACGGCTTTGGTAAATGGAATCATTATTACGTTCGCGCTATTAATGGTGAAGTAAGGCTGTGGGTCAACGGGGAAGAGGTGTCCGGTGGCTCAGACTGTAATCCCGCAGAAGGGCATCTTTGTCTGGAAGCCGAAGGGTCTGAAATCCATTTTCGCAATATACGTATTCGTGAACTTCCCTAAGCCGATTTAGTAATCAGTCGTCGTCTCGTTGAACAAGGGCAATGGCCTGATTAGTAAGTCGCCGGGAATGTGTTTGTTTGACCGGACTGTGCACGAATCGGTTTAGTGCGGCCAGGAGCACAGCTTGAGTTCTTTTAGGGTCACTTTGAAGTTGCGCCTGTACCGCGACGGTTGTCTTCAGATAGTGCGACACGAAAATTGGCGCGCGGATACCTCTTTCTAAAATAACCTTATGCGTCTGAACATCTTTCGAGAGCGGGGGGTATTCAGAAAACTCAGGGATGAAATCGTCACCAGTGGTGTACCACAAGTGTCTTGCCAGTGGAACAGGAATTCGGGGGAACAGGAATTCGGAGGGACAGGCAGGCACCCACGCAAAAATTTTATTTCTCAGTCTTGCTGTCACCATTGGACAAGGGAATAGATAGTTGTATTAGTAATGATACAATATCAGTCAACTTCTAAAATGGTATTTAGGGTTCATAAGGAATCTACCGATGAAAATGCACAACCTTCGCCAACGTCTCAAAGATGGTGAATTGTTGATGGGGACAATGATTACGTTGTCTAGTCCCGCCGTCACCGAATTGTTAAGCCAGTTGGACTTTGACTGGTTTTTTGTGGACGGTGAGCATGGGCCGCTTGAAACGACAGACATCATGGGGATCCTTCAAGCTGCCGAGCCCGCTATTCCCTGTATAGTAAGGGTTCCTGTTGCCGATGAAGTCTGGATTAAGAAATTCCTAGATTGTGGTGCAGCAGGTATTATCGCGCCGCAGGTGAATTCCCCCGAACAAGCCGCTCAGATTGTTAGCTGGACGAGGTATGCCCCGGAAGGTACTCGTGGCGTTGGACTGGGGCGGGCACATGGATATGGCTTAAGTTTTGGCGATTATGTGCAACGTGCTAATGATGAGATTGCGTGTGTGATTCAGGTTGAGCACATTGATGCTGTTCATTGTGTTGAGGAAACGGTCAAGGTCCCAGGCGTGGATTGTATCTTATTGGGGCCATACGATCTGTCTGCCAGCATGGGAAAGATGGGGCAGGTTGGCGATCCGGATGTGGTAGCAGCGATTGATCATGTCACGAAGGTTTGTCAGTCAGCGGGAATGCCACTTGGGTATTTTGGTGTGAGTTCCGCGGACATTAAGCCTTATGTGGATCAGGGCTATACATTAGTCGTTGCTGCGACCGACACTATTTTCTTAGCGAGTGGTGCCAGATATTTTTTGAACCAATTGCAGGGCGAATAATTTAATTTGGCCTTCTCGTTGGTACCGAAAACGCTGACGCGGAAAAATCGGACGCCGTAGATGTGTGAGGCATTCTACGACGCCCTTTTTCGGGGGCCGAAGAATCAGCCCCGCAGTTACTATTCATGAAATCTGAAAAATTCACAATGCTAATTAGACGAAAGCATGAGATCCAGGTGAGAGATAACAGGGTGTGAACGATGTTGGTCGGATATGTAAGCAATGAACGGTATATGGCCCTCGGGAATGTGGATTTTGAGTTTCGTAGCAACGGACTCGTGGTCCTGACTAAATCCTCTATTTCAGGGGCAGTCTTCGCTGACCTGGAAGCAGGTGATTACGAGGTCATTCTGGGCAAAGAGGGGTATGGATCGAAGATTATTCGTCTTACGGTAAGCGAGGATCAGCCGCATCAATTCCGCTTGCTAACAGATGAGTTACTTGGATACATGTGGCCTAAATGTGTGAAAACAGGGGAGCAGGCTGAATTTCGGGTGCATAGTGATGAGGAGTATTCGTTAGAATTGTATCGCTATGGTGAGGTGAAGGAGTTGGTCAAACGCATAGGTACCTATGATGAGCATGGTCCGCGGGCAACAATTCAGATCACGCCGGACGGCGACTATACTCAAAGCGGAGTCGAATGGAATGAGCATGGGTACCGCAATAAAAATCTCAAGCAAAATATCACAGCACCTGACAGAAGCGGTTTGTACTACCTGCATACTAGTACGAAGTCTGGCAAATCGTTTAATTTCCCCTGGATCGTAGCTCCGGCAAACCCTGCCAACGAGATTGCCGTTCTGGCATCAGATATCAACTGGAATGCGTATAACAATTTTGGCGGGCGAAGTAATTACATTCATCCGAGCGAATTTCCTGCTTCACCAACGGTAAATGCGCGTCTTGAGTTAAACCGGTATTTACATGCCGATCATAAGACGTATTCCACAGAATCTTATGCGGCGCTGTCGCTGGATCGGCCGGATCCATATAACCATATACCTACTGATGAGCAACTTGACGATCCGATTGAAGGCCGGCAAGGCTGTCATATGGCTTCCGCCGAGTGGCGTTTTCTGGGCTGGATGGAACGCGAGGGTTTTACCTATGACTATTATAGTGAAACCCAATTTCACTTCGATCAGTTGCCATTGGAGCGATACAAAGTGTTGGTCCTTAGCGTCCACCCGGAGTATTGGTCTGTGAAGATGTATGACCGGCTTAAACAATGGGTTCACGAAGGAAAAGGTAAACTGGTCTATCTGGGAGGCAACGGGTTAGACTGTGAGGTTGAGTTTCTGGATGACCATCGCATTGTCTATCACAACACGATCTGGAGCCACAGCGAGAACAACTTTAGTGAAACCGGTGAGCCTCAGGAGAGTCGTATGCATAGAAAGCATGAGTCTCAGGCGAATTTGTTAGGGCAGGTGTTTACCTGGCCAGGGGCGATGACCGGAGCACCCTACGAAGTCATCAATCCGAGCCATTGGTGTTTTAGCGGGACGGGGTTAGGGCGTGGGGATTTGTTTGGAACGGAAAGCCTGCATCAAAGGGTGCCCGGTGGTGCCAGTGGCCATGAGACAGATAAGATTTCTCCGCATTCCCCGCCAAATGTCGAATTAATAGCCAAGGGAACTAATCCGGAAGATGGTGGCGCACACATGATTTACTTTGAGACGCAGTCCGGAGGTCAGGTTTTCTCAGTCGGTTCTATATGCTGGAACGCGAGTCTTCTTGTGGATCAATATGTCAGTAAAATTACGGCGAATGTTCTGAAGAAGTTTGTCAGCTAGCTTGCTCTCTCTCCGGAGCTGTCGTTTTCCGGGTCCTTGCTAACATTCGGAAAGACAAAAGGGTTGCAGTAGCTTTGCAATCCTCAATGAACGTATAATGAGCTGTATTGAATTTAGAGGTGTGCCTAGTGCTTTCGATTAATGATACCAGTACAAGACTGAGCCGACGCAAATTGTTGAATATTGGCAGTTTGGGTTTAGGGGGGTTATCGCTGGCATCGTTGCTTGGAGCACAAGCAAATGCTTCCACTCTGAAGGACGCGGTTCGCAAGAAGTCGGTTATTTTTCTCTTTCAACAGGGCGGTCCGAGTCAATTTGAGACATTAGACCCAAAGCCTGAAGCAGACGAGAGTGTTCGTACTGTTTGTGATGTGATCCCCACGTCGATCCCCGGTGTTCACCTGGCAGAACACCTTCCGCGGTTAGCCAGCCTGGCACACAGGTTTACAAATGTTCGCAGTTTTCAAACATTGAATGCAAACCATAATATTCAGCCTATGGTGGGGCCGCATTCGCTCGAGACCAGTGTCCCCGTTCATTACACGCGGGTTGTCGGAACCACGCGGCCAAAGACCGGTGTGCCTACCAGCACGGTACTTTATCCACAGGCTGTAAGCAAAGGAGTGCCTAATGGGAGAGCACGAGGGAACCTGCTGGAAACGGGACCCTATGGAATGGGCTTTGCCCCTTTCGTTCCGGGGAAGGACGGGCAACTCCAGCAGGATATGGAACTGAATCTCCCACGAGAGCGAGTCTTCGAGGACCGCCAGGCCTTGTTGAAAGGCTTAGATCGTCTCAAACGAGAAGCCGATTCGAATGGCCAATTTGAAGCGATCGACGAAATCCAGAAACAGGCCTATGAAATTTTACTTGGTGGGGGAGTGTCCAGAGCATTGGATCTTTCGTTGGAAGATCCTGCGGTATTAGCAAGATATGACACGTCGGAATATGTAACAAAGGGTGCCTGGAATAAGGTTAAGCGGGGTAGAGCGGGATTCTATAGTGCCAATGCCGGATCTATTGGAAAGTTACTTTGTTTGGCGAGACGTTTGTGTGAGGCAGGTTGTGGATTCGTGACGATACACGCCAGTTACGATGGCGTGTGGGATATGCATGCTGACCCCGGCAATCTGAACCTGATTGATGGAATGAAGGCCATCGGATGGTCATTCGATCATGCGGTCTCCGCTTTTATAGAAGATATCGAGTCGCGGGGAATGCAGGATGATATTCTGCTTATTTGTTGTGGCGAAATGGGGCGGACTCCACGGATCAATAAGAACGGAGGAAGAAATCATTGGGCGAAACTGGCTCCATTGTTCCTCTACGGTTCAGGATTTGAACAGGGTGCCGTCATCGGGCATTCGGATAAAGACGGTGGAGAACCGGCAGATAACCCACTGCACCCGGGTCATCTAATCTCCACGATTATGAACACACTGTTTGATATTGGTGAGTTGAGACTGGTCTCGGGTATTCCTTCGCAGGTATTGGAATTGGGACAGCAGGCTCAGATTAAAGTGTAGCGTACTACGGTGCTAGGCAGGTCGTTATTCAGATTAGAAGGAAATAGGTTATGCCTCAGATCGCGATGTTCGAATTGATGCAGGAAATATCCTCGTTCAATCCAGCGGAAACACACTATCATGATTTTGTTATTAAATCGGGCGAGTCCTGGATGGAGACAAGTCGTGGGGGGATTAATGAAATCGGTGGTGCTCTAAGTGTTTTCGAGGGCGAGGAAGGTGTTGCGATTGTTCCCACGATTAGCGCCAAGGCGATAACTTCAGGTGGCTTGTTTAGTGCAACTGCATGGGATCAACTTTACTCAGAATTGATTGCTTCGCTTGAAACACTGCGTGACAAAGGAATTGATGGTGCTTATTTCTGTATGCATGGTGCCATGGCGGCTGTGAATGAATTGGATCCGGAGGGTGCTATTTTAGAAAAGGCCCGAGAGATCCTCGGCGAGGATATTCCAATCGTCACGTCCATGGATTTACATGGGATTATGACCGAACGGATGCTGAAGCATAGTGATGCGATTGTTGTTTACCATACCTATCCCCATGTTGATCAATTTGAAACGGGAGAACGAGCCTCGCGATTGTTATTGCGTTTGCTTCGGGAAGATATCAAGCCGGTGACCGTCCGGGTAAGGGTGCCAGCATTGGTACGGGGAGATGAACTCATTACGGATAGCGGTATTTATGGAGAGTGTATACGGCTGGCACAGAAGATTGAAGGCAGCCACGAAGGGCTATCCGCAGGTATGTTTATCGGCAATCCTTTTACCGATGTTCCGGAGCTATGTACAAATAGCCTTGTAGTCCTTGACGGAAATCAGGAATTGGCGGAACAATACGCCACCGAAATGGCAGAATTGTTTTGGCTGCATCGGGAGAAAATGCAGGTCCCGCTGACGTCACTCAAGGATGCTGTGCAAAAGACCATGGAGCACGAGCACGAGGACGGGACGGTGGTCTTGGTAGATGCAGCGGATGCAACCAGCAGCGGGGCGTCAGGCGATTCAAATGCCGTTTTAGCGGCATTATATGAAGCAGGTTATCAGGGGCAGTTGCTAGCTCCAGTCGTTGATGAAACGGCAGTGCAGGCCGCCAGAGCAGCAGGAGTTGGTAATGAGGTTGAATTGTCCCTGGGCGGAGGTATTGATCCAGCACGGTATAAGCCGCTCAAGGTGACCGCCAAAGTACGGATGGTTGCGGACGGAAACTTTTTTAGTGAGACGTTTAAGTTGCTTTGGCATGCAGGTCCCACCGTGGTCTTGGAAGTGGGGACTTTGACTGTCGTGGTCAGTAGCCGGGCGTGCCACCTGTTCGACCGTTCATTCTTCAGAGCTCACGGACAGGAGCCAGACCGTTTTGATGCGGTCGTCATGAAATCCCCGCATTGCGAACCTCAGATGTATAAAGATTGGGCAGCGCTCTATATAGATGTAGATGCCCCCGGCGCGACGAGTGCGAATTTAAAGAGTTTGGGACACACCCTATGCGACCGCCCGATGTTTCCGCTCGATGAAGACGTGGTATTTGAACCCCGTTGTGAAGTCTATCAGCGTTAGTTAGTCTTCCCTCTTCGCTGCGGAAGATGAATTGCCGTCATCAGTGGGGGATTTGTATTTACTAAGGTCGACCGGCGTGGTGGTCGCTGGCATTACAGACGCTACCGTTGCTGGAATCTGCCCCGGGCGTGTTTTCGCTCCGTTGAGTAGTGTGCCTAAAGGCGTGTACCGAACACAGTACTCATACGAAATTAAGAGCATCGCGGAGCATATAAGAATCGTCACCGGTGCTTTGATTAACGCTGAGATTTCCAGAGTCGAAACAAGATACTGAAGCAGGAATAGCAGTGGGATATGGGCTATGTATAGCCAGTAGGAAGAATCCGAGATATATCGCATGCGTTTGCTTTCGTGGTTAAAGAATTTACGAAACAATCCCAGACAGCCTGTTGTCATCAGCCAGACGTATGCAATCTGAAAGAGTACTGAAAGGAGGCGATAGTGCTCAAAAGATGCAAGTTCATGCCTGAAACCAAAATCTCCTGAGGCAAACTCTAACCCGATAGGATGAATGAGAAGTTGGGCTATTGGAAGTGAGAACCACCAGTATTTTCCAAGTTCCCCCTTGTTGTCGTCACAGTCGTAATACCAGGCGCCGTAAAAGAAGAAGATCGAATAGAAGCCGATAATGGCGGGAACTGGAATCAGTCCGGTCGCGGTATCAGGCCCGAAAGATCCCGATTCGTGTCCCATTAGGGTTTGGAAGAAGTACGTTAAAGGTAGCAGCCAGAGGAAACAAACCGGTGGCATGATAAGCCAACGCGGAAAAGTGAGTTGAAGCTTGTCGGCCGCAAGAGCCCAAAGGCTGAAAGCCGCCACCAGACA
>Ga0315322_10002054_pt1 | contig 15551 bp, 10 predicted proteins | sample M110021515metaG_FD_203461 | JGI IMG/M metagenome (GOLD analysis project Ga0315322, IMG submission 203461) | Ammonia-oxidizing marine archaeal communities from Monterey Bay, California, United States - M1 100m 21515 | ecosystem: Environmental > Aquatic > Marine > Intertidal zone | place: USA...
ATGCCATTTGGAAAGTTCAGGCTTAGGGTCGAAAGTATCAACATGAGACGGTCCGCCGTTCATGAATAAATGGATCACTCTTTTTGCCTTGGGAGCAAAATGAGGGCCTTTGGGAAGCATCGGATTCCCTTGCCCATGGAGCAATGGAGCAAGTGCGGACAAACCCATTCCCATTCCGCAACTCGAGAGAAAATGCCTTCTGGGAATGTTTGAGTTAAGTGAAAAAGGGAGCATCAGTCAGTGAAAAAGAATTCATTGGATACGAGTAAAGTCTGCGCAAGATCCTCAAGATTCTCAAGTTTTGGTTCTTGCCCGAGAAATTCCATGCCTAATCCGGTTTCCTCCTTGTTGGGATCTCGGGACAGAATTTGGCGGTAAAGAAATTCAACTTGGGAGGACGGATTGGCGGTTGTGGATTCGAATGCTTTCTTTGCCAAGGTGGCAGACCTATCAATTACAAACGGATGATTGAATGCGAATAGAGCCTGCTGTGGAACCGTGGTCTCAACCCGTTGGGGCGCATGGATGTTAGGATTGGCAAAATCAAAGGAGTTGAGTGTCGGGGAAATGTTCTGCCGATCAATATAACCATAAACTGCTCTTCTTTTTGAGTAGGGCTTGGAGTGTAGTTTTTGGGAGGGTCCGTGCATGGTCAAGTTGAGTTCTCCCGATACTTGAAGCATACCATCCCTCATTGCTTCGAAATTCAGCCGTTTTCTATTCATTGAGGACAGATAAAGATTATCGGGATCTTTGACTGGAAGCTTTCGAGATTCTTGCCGGTAGGTCTTGCTCAAAACAATGGCCCGAATCAGCTTTTTGACACTCCATTTATTTTCCATGAAGGATTTGGCCAAATGATCGAGTAGTTCGGGATGAGTTGGTTTTTCTCCCATCAATCCAAAATCACTGGGTGTCCGGACAATCGCTTTTCCAACAAGATGCTTCCAGATTCGGTTTGTCATCACCCGGGACGTCAAGGGATTTGCTGGATCGAGGATCGATTCAGCCAGTTCAAGTCGACCGCTCCCCTGGGTGTAGTTTCTTCTTTCGACTCCATTGGGAGAAAGAGCGACGGGAAAGCGACGGGGGACACGGTCTCCACGGGCACCAAGATTACCACGCAAAAAAACATAAGGTTCCTGAATGTTTTGTTTGTCTACGAGTGACATTGCCCTTGGTGGAGCACCCGGATGAGTGGTCTCATGACTTGCCACTTTTTTACGGAGATTGTTTTTCTGATTGCGATCTTTTTGACTAAAATACCTCTCGATTTCTTCCCCTTTTATATTGGCTGGAAAACCATTTGCCGAAACGGCGAAGAGAAGACCTTTTTTTTCCTTGGCAGTCTTTGATTCAATCAGCGAATGGTGCAATGCATCGGCATACCAAGAAATGACGTCAGTTAGCTCAGCAGTTTCGCTTTCCTTGATTTTCTTTCGTAAAAACGATGGGAAGGAAGCTTGTTCGGATGACTTCCATTGCTTGTAAAGCTCTTCCCGTGACTTGGATTTTGCAAAGGCCAACAACGGCTTAAGGAAGCTCTGCCCGACTTTCTCTTTTCCTTTGAGATAATCCCTCCAGCGATTGGCCAACTTGGGATAGAGTTTTCGCTTGCCTGCCAAGGCTTCAAAGTCGTTCTTTTTGGTATGGTAGCCATCGATTGATAATTTGACATATTGTTCGATGCCTTGTTTGGATTGAACGAGATCAAGTTTGGATTGCAGATAATGATCCACTTTTCCCTGCAGTTCATTAAGTTTCTTTTTAAATTCAACGTAGGCAGTGGAGTTTTCGTCAGGCTTTCCGATTAATGGGAACTTTGAAGGTTTGTCAGAAGCGTCAAAAATTCCATAGAGTGAATAATAATCATCAGTGGGGATAGGATCATGGAAATGATCATGGCACCGGGCACAGGCAACGGTGAACCCCATCAATCCTCGTGTTACCAGATCGATTCGGTCATCGATGATTAGTTGTCTGCGGTTGAGAAAAACAGGCCCTGCGGTGAGAAAGCCAAGCGCGGCAAGATCAGTATGGTTGGGTTGATCAGTGATAAAGTCCGCCGCAAGTTGTTTACGAATAAATTCATCGTAGGGGAGATCATTGTTTAAAGCTTTAATCACCCAATCCCGGTAAGTGTAAGCGTAGGGATACGCCCGGCTTTCTCCTCCCGCAAGATACCCTTTGGTGTCCGCGTAGCGGGCAACGTCCAACCAATGCCTTCCCCATCTTTCTCCGAATCCGGGGGAGGCAAGCAATTCATCCACCAAGTTGGCATAGGCTTGCGGATCTTGATCCGCGAGAAATGCCTGCACCTGTAGGAAACTTGGTTTGAGCCCAAGCAGGTCATGATACAACCGGCGAATGATGGTTTGGCGGTTGGCGGAGGGGGATGGAGTCAGGTTCTGAGAAGAGAGTCTCTTGCCAACGAGGAAGTCGATCGCCTTGGTCGTCGATGGTTTTTCGGTAAGCTTTGGCATCCGGATGGGCTGGAAAGCCCAGTGGTCCGCAGACTGTTTGAGCACCTCTTGAAAGCCAACCGTGGCGCCTTCGCTCATGACTCCGAGAAAGAGGGCATGACAGGAGAACAGAAACCAGCGAAGCGGGGCCCTCATGATTTGACGAAATGAGCGAAAAACAACACCCCTATAATTCTACTTTTGCCAAGAACGAAGTCAATCCAACCGAGAGCTTGCACCGTCGAATTCCAGAGGGACTTAGGACGATGGGAAATCAATGACGATTTTCAGGGCTTGCCGTTCACCTTTGGCCAAGGCGGTCATGACCTCGGGGGTTTCCTCAAGGGTGCAATGCCCTTCGATGAAGGTCGCAAGCTCGGACTCGATGCCGGGCAAGATCTCCACCGCCTCCTCAAATGCCTGCAAGTCGAACCCGTAGGTTCCGATCAAGGAGATTTCGTTCGAGACGACAGTTTGAAGGGGCAACTCGACTTGTTTGGCCAGGTTTCCGATCAACAGGATTGTTCCTCCTTCCGCCACCATTTCGACCGCTTGGTCGAAAGATGCCCCTATGCCGACCGCGTCGATGACCAAATCCGGTCTCGTGCCGAGCTCGTTTTCGACCTTTTCCGCAATTTGGGTCAATTGATCCGCAGGGTCGACTTGTACGGTTTTTCCTCCGAATGATCGTGCCCGTTCGAGCTTTTCCGCGATCGGATCGAGCACGAGGACTTGTTCGATTGCCCGTGCCCGGGCTACCAAGAGTGAGCAAAGCCCGATGGTGCCCGAACCGATAATGGCAACCGACTTGGGAGTAATGGCCTTTCCCTCGACCCGGTGAAAACCATGGAGGGCGACTGCCACGGGTTCGGCGAGCACGCTTACCTCGGGAGGGATGTCCTCCGATACGGGTATGGCGTTGCAGGCGGGCAAGGCAAGGTATTCCGCCATGGCCCCGCGGGTTCCCAAATTGACCCCGACCACCCGCTTGTTGAGGAAACTGGGGTCTCCCTCTTCAGGGGAAGGCGCCTCGTCGGACAGGACGTTGAAGACGGTGACCCGTTGTCCGATCGTCCGGTCCGTAACGTCATTCGCCCGTTCGACGACTCGGCCGACCACTTCGTGTCCCATGACCATGCCGGGTGTCCGGCGTCCGCTTTCCCCGGTAAACCCATGCACGTCGCTTCCGCAAATGCCGACCGATTCCATCTTGATCACAACCTCCCCGGAGGCCGGTTCGGGCTTGGGCAGATCCTGCAGGGTCATTTTCCATGGCTCTTCGTATACCAATGCTTTCATCGCATAGATCATTAGCTTACGCAGAGGTCGCAATCGAGCAGATTCCTTCCTGTTAGTCGTCTTGATTTGGGGGGCCCTCCTAGTGTCTTGTTCCCATAAAAGAGATAAGGGGCTTGTTCTTCCCTTTGGTCTACTCCACAAGAAAAGCATGAAAGCCCTTAACCTTTTCTCTTTGTCGGTGGCGATCCTTTCGCTTGTCATGAATGCCGGGGCCGCCGTTTCGGTCGACCCCATGTTTTCGGACCATATGGTCCTCCAGAGGGACTTGGCCGTTCCGGTTTGGGGAAAGGCCGAGCCGGGCGAAAAAGTAAAAGTAAGTTTCCGAAAGCAAGCCAAAGAGACCGTGGCCAACGAAAAGGGCGAGTGGATGATCAAGCTCGATCCCTTGAAACTCGGAGCAGCGGCGGAGTTGATGGTCGAGGGCAAAGCCAAAACCACCTTCAAGGACGTTCTGGTCGGCGAGGTCTGGCTTGGTTCCGGGCAGTCGAACATGGCGGGGGGAGCAGGGGGTTATTCGAGGAACGACCCGACTTTGAAAGCGATCATAGACAAAGGCCCTTACCCGAACCTCCGTCTTTACGCTTCCGGAAAATGGCAAATTGCCGACCCGAGCGTGATGCCCCGTTTTTCTGCCATTCACTTGTCCTTCGGTTATGCCTTGCAAAAGGAACTCAATGTCCCGGTCGGTTTGTTTTACGGCGCGGTCGGCGGAACTCCTTCCGGAAGATGGTTGACTGCGGGTATGGCAGCCGATGACAAGGAATTGGACCGGCAATTCGAAAAGGCGAACGGCTATTCACTCGTCAACTATGAAGAGCAAAGGGAAGCCTTGGTTAAAAAATGGCAGGAGGCGGTCAAGGAAGCGAAAGCAGCGGGCAAAAGGGGGCCACGTGGTCCGGTCCGATTGGGGGATCTTTACCAAAGCAAGATCGAGCATTACGTCCCCTATGGCATGCGGGGAGTCCTGTGGGATCAAGGCGAGTCAAAGACCCAAGTCCCAGGCGTTGCCAATCAAGTCGTAGTCATGCGGGCTCTAATCACCGGCTGGAGGAAGGTCTGGGGACAGGGAGACTTTCACTTCCTTCACGTCCAAAAGCCCAGTGGCGGAGTTGCTCCCTGGGATCCTGAAAACCCGGTTAACAGGGGAGCCAAGAAATTCAATGCCCAGTTGGCCAAGGTTCATTTGGATCGCCCGAATACCTTGGCTTATCCGTTGGAGCACATCAAAATGGGCACCCTTCCCAACGCGCCCCTTGTCACTGCCCTCGATCTTGGCACGGGGGTTCATCCAGCCAACAAGTCGGGCTACGGACAAAGGGCTTGTCGCGTTGCCTTGGGTACGGTTTACGGGAAGAAGGTTGCGGTCTGTGGACCGGTCTACCGGTCGCACAAGGTGCAGGGCACAAAGATCCGCGTCTCATTCGATCATCTTGGTCAGGGCTTGGCTTTCCGGCATGCGGAGGAATTGAAGGGGTTCGAAATCGCCGGAGAGGATGGGAAATGGCAATGGGCCAAGGCCGAGATCGATGGCGGTTCCGTTTTGCTTTCGCATCCGGACGTTACCAAACCGAAGAACGTTCAGTACGCCTTCAATCGGGATCCTTCCTATGCGAACCTTTACAATAAGGACGGGTTGCCGGCCCTTCCCTTCACCTCGATCGACTGGAAATACTGAGGCGGGGACTGGCGACTTGGTTTCCGGTCCTTTTCCTTCCTCCAACCGGGGTTCCTCCCGCGCTTTATCGTGGGAGGGGAATAGGGTTGCATATCCCTTTGTTTGAGTAAACGATCATTTTATGGACACGTTGATTCCGATTCTTGGGGCAGGAGTTTTTCTCATTGTCCTTGAACGGATCATTCCGGACCAGAATTTGCCTCATGTTGACGGTTGGTGGTTTCGCGTGGTCGTGATCAACGTTCTCCAACTGGGAGTGGTCGTCTTGGCCATGAATACTTGGGATAAGTGGTTTCAGAGTTCCGAATGGCATGTCTTCCAGTTGACCGGAATGCGGGCTGAGTTGGGTGGTCTGCTTAGCTACTTCGCCGTGACCTTTTTTTTCTACTGGTGGCACCGGTGGCGTCACGACGTGAATTTTCTCTGGCTGGCTTTTCATCAGATTCATCATAGCCCGAATCGCATCGAGACCATCACCTCTTTTTACAAGCACCCGACCGAGATCATCGTTAACTCTCTTATGATCGGCGCCATCAACTTCTTCCTTTTCGGTCTTTCGCCCGAAGCCGGCGCATGGTGCCTGCTCTATGCTTCCCTCGGTGAATACTTTTACCACATGAACATCAAAACTCCACGCTGGATCGGCTATTTTTTCCAGCGTCCGGAAATGCACCGCATCCATCACCAGCGTGACAAGCATTACAAAAATTTCTCGGACTTCCCCATTTGGGATATGCTTTTCGGTACTTTCGAAAACCCTCCTTCTTATTACGGTAAGTGTGGCTTCCGGACCGAACGCGAACGCAAGCTCAAGGATATGCTCTTTCACAAGAACGTTAACGATCCCTTCCCCCCCAAGGACAAGGAGAATATGTTGCATCACTACCTTCGCATTGGCCTTGTTCTGGTTGGTCTGCTCCAGTTTATCGGATTCGCTACCCAGCAAAAATGGTTGGAGGGAATCGGCAAGGTCACCGTCGCCTCGCCCCTCCCCATCGTCTTCACCGAGCAGAAGGGGGTGGAAACCTTTGCCTTGGATTTTACCTTGGAGTACGAGGACAAGAATGGCCAAACCGGCAAAGTTCCGATAACGCCGCAGTTGTATGCCCGGTTCGACGCTCCTTACAATTACCGTAACGTGGTCGGGGCGGCCATTTCCTACGGAGCGATTCTTCCGGAATCGATCTGGAAACCGATTTTGACCTTTGCCTTCATCGAACCCGGAACCATCGGGCACTCGTTTGATCTCGAGACCCCCTTGAGGAAAGTCACCATCCACTTGGATACAAGAACCGCTGACAGAAACGAAACCTGGCAACTGACCGTGGAAGGGCCGAAGCCATGAAGCAAGGCGTGCAAGGATACCCCGCCTATCAATACTCGCTGTTCCGGATTGTCTTCGGTTCCTATCTGCTCCTTCATTTCCTCTTCCTTGTGCCTGCCGCTCCGGATATCTGGAGCAACCTGGGGATTTTGGCGGATCCCTCCCTTAACTTCACTTTCGGAGCTTTTCCCAATATCCTGAACGTTCTGGATTCGCCTCTCCATGTTCGATGTTTCGTCGCCTTCAATGCCCTCTTGTCTCTCGGCATCCTTCTTGGCTTTTGGCGAAGGACCTGCTGCCTTTTGCTGTGGTATGGTTGGGCCTGTCTTTTTCACCGGAATAATTTGATCAGCAACCCGGGCATTCCCTTCGTCGGTTGGTTGCTCCTTGCCAATGCGCTTGTTCCGATTGGCGAACCAATCAGTCTGTCCAAGAGCAAAACACAAGACACGCCATGGCATATGCCTGCCGTCCTGTTTTACGGAGCGTGGTTGATTGCCGGGTTGGCTTATTTGGCGAGTGGAATCGACAAGTTGGGTTCTCCGAGTTGGCTGGACGGGAGCGCCATTCTTCACCTTCTCCATAATCCTCTTGCCCGGGACTGGGTCTGGAGGGAGTTCCTCCTTACCCTCTCTCCCTCGCTTATCTCATTTCTCACTTGGGGTACCTTGGCCCTGGAAATTGGTTTTGTGGTTCTTTGTATCTTTCGTAAGGCGAGGGCGTTGGCTTGGGTCCTGATTATGTCGATGCACCTCGGGATCCTTTCGCTGGTCAGTTTTGCGGATCTTACCTTCGGGATGCTGATGATCCACTTCTTCACCTTTGACCCAAGGTGGCTCGCCAGGAATCCCCGCGACGGGGTACGAAAGGTGGTTCTTTTCGATGGTGTTTGCGGGATGTGTAACCGCTCGGTTGATTTTTTCATGAGCATAGACTCAAAGAACCTCCTCAAATTTTCTCCACTCCAAGGTGAATTTGCTGCCCGGGAGGCAAAGGAGGAAGCAACGGATCTTCAAACCATTGTCTTCTATGACGACGGGAAGATTTACAAGCGCTCCACCGCAGTGCTCCGTCTGCTTGCTCAACTCGGTGGCATTTGGTCTGTTGCCTGGCTGTTTCTGGTTATTCCCACCGTTTGCAGGGATTGGATATACGGCTTGATTGCCCGTAACCGCTACAAGTTTTTCGGAAAGCGCGAAGCCTGCCGCATGCCGACCAAGGAGGAACGGGAGAAGTTCATCGACTGATTGACTTCAATTTCGATTTCTGGCTTGGGTCTGCGCACTGATTGGGGATAATGAAGGGATGCATAAATCAATCCTTTTCCCTTTCCTTCTCGTGCTTGTGCTTTTGCCTGCGGGGTGGACTGCTCCTGATCGCGAAAGCTTCGCCGAGGAGGACAGACCAATCGAAGGGGTTCCGGTCGAGGCCTTTCAATTGGGTGATGCAAACCTGACCGTCGAGCTATGGGCGAGATCGCCCCTCCTCTATTCGCCCGTGGCGATGGATTTCGATGCGCAGGGAAGACTCTGGGTAACCGAGGGGATTGATTATAACCAGGGGCTTCGGGTGCAGGCAGGCCGTTCCATCATGGTCGTGGAGGATAAGGACGGCGATGGGAAGGCCGATCACTCGCATCCCTTCGTTACGGAGAAGGATATCAGGCACGCCCCCTTGGGCATCGCCGTCTTCGATAACCGGATCGTTCTTTCCGCGACTCCCTCCATTATCGTTTATACGGACGTCGACCGGAATACCGTTTTCGATCCGAAAATCGACAAGAGAGAGGTCTTCCTGACCGGTTTTCAAAACAAGAATCACGACCATACCGTGCATGCGGTGGTGGGCGCCCCGAGCGGGCAATGGCATTTTTCCTTTGGGAACTGCGGAGCCGATCTCAAGACCAAGGACGGCAGACACTTCCTTTCCGGTTGTTATTACGGATACCCCGAGGCGATCGCGAAGCAAAGCTCGGATGGAGAAGTTTACGTCGGTGGCATGACGATGAGGATCAACCCCGACGGAACAGGTCTGACTCCGACGGGGGAGAATATGCGTAACCCCCACGATATGTTCGTTACCTCGCATGGAGATTTCCTGCAAAGTGACAATGATGATCCCGCGCATTCCCGTTCCTCTTGGGTTATGGAACATGCCAATATGGGTTACGCGGATCTTACGGATGGAAGCCGGTCGTGGGAAGAGGTCGCCAAGACTTGGGAAGAGCCATCGGGTTGGAACAAGAGCCTGAGGTTCTCGCGTTCGCACTGGCGGGAAAATTATCCGGGCGCCTTTCCTCCGGGCTCGATCTACGGTGCGGGCTCGCCTACTGGAAACGTGTTTATCGAGGACGATACCCTCGGTCTTGCCGGAACCTACTTGGTGTGCTGCATGGTGCGCAAGGAGATCATGGCTTGCTCCCCCAAATTGGTGGATGCCCAGATCGAGATGGGCCTGCATCGTCCTTTCGTCGGTCTCAAGGCCTCGGAAAAGGGCCAGCGTTTTCTACCCACCGACGTTGTGCTAGCTCCGGACGGGTCACTTTTCTTCAGTGATTTTTACAACGATACCAGCAGGCGGACAAACCAAGTAAGCGGGAGCATCTACCGGATAACCCGCAAGAACGGACCCAAACCGGTCATGCCTAAGATCGATTTTTCGACCACCCCTAGTCTATTGACGGCTTTGAAAAACCCAGCCGTGAATGTTCGTTCCCATGCCGCGGCTCAGTTGGTAGGGAAAGGGGAGGGTGCAACTAAGCAAACTCTTGCTTTTCTGCGTGAGAAGGAGAAGGATGCGAACTTGCGTTCCCGAGCTGTCTGGGTTTTGGCCCAGCTTGGCAAACAGGGCAGGGCAGAGGTTTCAAAATACCTGACTGCCGAGGATGAGCCCGAAAAAGTAATCGTGGCTTACCGGGCGCTCAGGCACGCCGACCCCAAAGGTTTGCTTGCCCGGGCCCATGCTTTGGCCGAATCCAAGTTTCCCTCCGTGCGCAGGGAGGTTGCGGTCAGCCTGAAGGGAACGTCCTTTTTCGGATGCAGAGAGGCACTCATAGGGCTTATCGCCGGTTACGACGGTCGCAACCGGTACTACTTGGAAGCTTTGGGGGTCGCCTTCCACGGCAAGGAAAGAGAAGTGTACGAACAATTGATCCGCCCGCTTTTTCCAAAACCCGGAGAGTGGCAATTGAAGGCAAAGAACCTTGCTTGGCGCCTGCATACGCCTGAATCAGTCCGAGACTTGGATCTTTGCATCCGGGCACAGGAACCTCCCGTGGACGAGTTCCGGTTTTTGGCCATGGCCTTTGCCAGTTTCCGTAACGATCAGGATCGCGTCGATCGGAGTGAGCGGTTGAAAGCTTTGGGGGAATTGCCTGCCTTCCAGGCTTCCTATTACCAGGAAACCGTCCGGGAGATCATCGCCAAGGACTTGAACGATCTCGAAGGGGAAATGATGGCGACTAGTTATCCTGTCCCTGCGAACCTCGGCTTGTCCACCAAGGTTTCCGAACCCAAGGAGATTGCCAAGCTGAAGGGGGATCCGGCGAAGGGCAAGGCCTTGGCCGGAAAATGTTATCTTTGTCACAAAATCGAGGGTGTGGGTGTTCCCTTCGGACCCTCGCTTACGCACTGGGGAAAAGAACGCACCATCGAGGAAATCCTCAAGGAGATCGTTTATCCGGATACCAAGCTGGCCCATGGTTTCGAAAAGCCGGTCCGTCTGACTTCCAAGAAGACGGGCAAGGTGGCGGAGGGCTTTTTATCCAACTACAGTTGGCACGCCGGTTCCCTCAAGCTCAAGGTGATGGGCGGGCAAACCCGAAAGATTCTCTTCCGCCGGGCAGGCGCCAAGGTCGAATACCTGAACGATTCGTGGATGCCCTCCGCTTCCGAGCTCGGGCTGAAGGATCAGGAATTGGCCGATTTGGCGAGTTACTTGAAGACCTGTGGTTCGGGGGAAGTCGGCCCTACGGGAGCTCAGTCCGGCGAACCCGTTCCACCCACTGGCAAGGAACCTGGCTGGCAGGTGCTTACGGGGGAGGATTTCGTAAACGTCAACTGCCTCCCTGACACCTGGCGATGGGAAGGGTCGCACGCCTTTTGCACGGGCAAGCCAACCGGAGTGATCCGTTACCGCGAGCCCTTGAAGAATTTTGAGCTGCTTGTCGAGTGGATGCACAAAAAGAAGGGCGGGAACTCCGGGGTCTTTGTGTGGGGGACGCCCGCCAGCATAACCAAACTGGCCGCCGGGCATGGCCGCCTGCCTCACGGGATCGAGGTGCAGGTTCTGGATCTGGGGTATGCGGAGGTTTATACCCAAAGACACAAGAAACCCGCCGATTGGTTCACCAGTCATGGGGACGTTTTTCCCGTCGGTCCGGTCAAAATGAAACCGTTTCCACCCGTAGCCCCCAACGGCAAGCGGAGTTTTCCTTCCAAGGAGACGACCAAGGGAATCAACCAATGGAACCATTACTATGTCCGGGCAGTCGATGGCGAAGTGCGCCTTTGGGTGAACGGCGTTGAGGTTTCCGGTGGTGACAATATCTCACCTGCCTCGGGTTACCTTTGCCTGGAGTCCGAGGGGGCTCCCATCGAGTTTCGCAATATTAAGCTGCGCAAGTTGTCCCCTGCGGTCGAGGCCGAGAAGATTCCCGCATTCGTTCCTTCCACCCCGGTGGACCTGAAGGGGCACCCGACGCTTGGTACTTGGAAGTACCTCAAGAGCTACTCCCGGGAAGTGAGGGAAGACGGATTGGTCATTCTGCGAAACGGCAAGGACGTAATCTGGAAAAAAAGGTGCATTTCCAAGTCGGAGAACGGATTCGTTCTCGAAGGCAATTACTTACACAAGCTGATTGGGGACGTGCTGCATGTCGAGGGGCGCTACAAGGCAACTCGTTGAGAGGAGACCCAGGCTACTTCTTCCCGAAGGCTTCCTTGACCAAATAGGACCCGGTTGACTGGTGAGGGGTGATGGGCCAGTCATCGGTCCGAAAAGGATAAGCGGGGAGTTCGCGGGCGTTCATGAGCCCGCCCATGGGAAGGTTGCTGAAGGCATAGCGCACGGTAACGGGTTTGGGAATCTCGTCGTGCCAGACTATGACCGTTCCTTTCCCTCCATCCACTCGGGCTCGGGCTTCGCGAAAGACCTGATCATCCCCGGCGACGTAGAATCCGACCTCGACGTCCTGATCCAGACGCAGCCCCCTGCGGGTTTCCTCCTTGAAGCCAATCACCATTTTCCCGCCCTCGACCTTGTGTGACTCGTATACCGGACCCATCCATTCCAGGGTCTTGCGTCCCCCATCCGTCTTGAACCCGTACACCTCGGCCAGAGCCCAGCGGGCGGAGCGCTCGCCAACGGGTAGCTTTCTTCCGGGATGGATGCTCCCGTTGGAATTCGTGTCGTAGGTTGCGATCAGTCCGGTTTTGGACGTCCCTCGCCAGACGATATGCTGGATCTCCCGGATTACGTTGCAATGATGGTTCATGTCGTAGGTCATCCCCCTGCGGTTGCTCCATCCGGCGATTTGGACGATGCCAAAGGGAAGCTCCTTTTCCCCGAAGGCCTTTCGCCAGTCCGAGATGACGGAGGGAAACGTTCTATAGAATGGTTTCCACCCGACGGTGAATGAATTGTTTTCACCCTGATAGAAGAGAGCACCACGGATGGATAGCTTGGCAATGGGAAGAATCATTCCGTTGAACATTCCGCCGGGTTGCCCTTTTCCTGCAGGATCGGAATAAGCTTTTGCATTCGGGCCTCGTGGAGCCCGACCTTCCTTCTTTTCCTCCCATTTGGCCCGTACTTCCCGGTAGGCTTTCAGGTCGGCCTGATAGCGCTTGTCCGCCCCTTCCTTCCCTCCGCCTTCCCGCCATTCGTTCAATGCGGTCTCGAATTTCTCAAAATAGGGATCGACCTCCTTTATTCCCCGGAGCGTTTTCTTGGAGCACCAGTGCTGGGCCATGGTACCTCCCCAGGAAATATCGACCAGGCCGACGGGTACCTTGAGCGCCCGGTTGAGCCTTCGCGCGAAATAGTATCCGACACCCGTACAGTTCTCAACTTGCTCGGGAATGGCCTGCCTCCAGTTTCCTTCAGGATTTTCCGGGGACTTGACGGGGAAATCCTCCTGCGCTTTCAAGTTTGCAACCTTTGGGAGGCGCAGGAAGCGGATTTCCGGACTATCCGCCGACTGGATCTCAAGGTCGGCGTCTCGGGTTGAGCGCAGGGTCCATTCCATGTTGCTCTGGCCTCCGCATACCCAAACTTCGCCGATGAGCACGTCCTCATAGGTCAGGGTTTCATTACCTGCTTTGACCACCAGAGTCTGCCCTTTTGCGTTCGCTCTCATTGGTTTCAATTCGACTGTCCATTGCCCCTTGCCATCCGCGGTCGCCTGAACCGTTTGTCCTCCTAGGCCTGCCGTGATTTCTTGATCGGCTTTCGACCATCCCCAGAGCTTAACGGGTTTGTCTCTTTGCAGAACCATCTTGTCACCGAATACGTTGGGCATGCGCAATTCGGCATGGGCGAGCGCGCATATGAAGTTAAATAGGGCAAAAAGGATAAAGAAGGGTCTCATGTCTGGGATGAAAATGGGAATTTGATGCCAAAGCAAGGTAATGAGGCTTGATTTACCATCCGAAGTCCCTGTTCTATTGGTAAATGAGAAACAAATTGATTACCTGTTCCCTTTTTTTGTGTTGGGGTGCCTTTCCATCCTCCGCAGCAACCAAGGCAATTGACGACGTCGGCATGAGAGCCCTCTTTCAAAAGGGCCTGGAGGAACTGGTTTCAAAAAATGAAGGAACGAGTCTCGAGCAATTGAACAAGCAACTCGATCGCAGGGAAACCAAAGTCACCCTGCCGGAAAGAAAACGGGGCAAATATCCTCCTCATGAAATCTACGAGCGTTGCAAGTCATCCGTTCTCATGATCGGGAGAATTTACAAGTGCGACAAGTGCACCAAGTGGCACGTCGGTTCGGCCTCTGCATTTGCCATCACCTCCGATGGGGTCATTGCCACCAATTATCACGTGATCGAGGAGAAGGACGGCGCAACCCTCGGTGCCATGGACCTGTCGGGCAAAACCTATGCCGTTTCGGAAGTTCTGGCCGCGAGCAAGGCCGACGACGTTGCCATCCTTCGGCTCAAAGGCGCCACGCTTACCCCTCTTGACCTTGCCAATAAACCCGCCCCGGTCGGAATGTCGATCAACGTGATCAGTCATCCGGACGGACGCTACTTCACCATGACCAAGGGCGACGTTTCGCGCTACTATCTTTTCCGGGGTAAGGAGGGGAGCGCTCCCCGGATGGCCATTACGGCGGATTACGCAAAAGGTTCCAGTGGCGGTCCTGTTCTCAATGGTCGTGGCGAGGTCGTAGGAATGGTTTCTTCGACCAACTCGATCTACTACACCAAGGTGAAGGGACAGAACCAAAACCTGCAAATGGTCATCAAGTCCTGTATCCCGGTTCAGGCGATAAATAAGTTACTCAACTAGTTTTTCTTGAGCTCCGAGATAAGGAATTCGGTCGAGCTTTTATGCCTGATGCCCGGAGCACCCGGATAAACCAAGTCACAATCGACTCCCTTCGATTTGCAATACTCTTGTAGCTTGACTCCGAAATTGGAGGTGTGAGTCGGATCTTTCTGTTCCTTCCCTAGCGCAGGACCCTTCGAGTAAATCAAATAGACGGGCGGATCGTCCGGGCTGACGTTGGCATAAGGCGAATATTCCTTGATCCAAGGCATGATCTTCTCCCTCTTGGCGAGGAATTCCGTGAAGTTCCTTAATCCGAAGGCATGTCCGCCGTATTTGCTGTTGGGTGTCCACTCCTTCATTTGCTTCGGATCGAGGGTTGTCTGAGCCCCGGTCACCGCGGCACAGGACAAGCGTGATGATTCGTGGGCAACCGGATCCTTGCTCTTGGGGTCGGCCAAGTCGTCATGGAAGGCAAGCCAAAGGCTCGAGCACGCTCCGGCCGAACCACCGGCTGCTCCGATCCTCCTTTTGTCGAGGTTCCATTCCTTGGCCTTGCTCCTCACAAATTGAAGAGCTCGGGCGGCGTCATGCAGGGGTGCTTTGACGGGTGGCTCCTCCGTGCTCGTGACATATCGATAATTGATGGCCACGACCGAGATCCCTGCCTTGAGCAAGGCGTTGGGGTCAGCGAATCGGGGTAGTCTTTCCTTCGAGCCTCCCTTCCACCCGCCTCCATGGATGACGAAAGCCACCGGACTGGGGGAATCGGACTTGGCTTTCCAAAAGTCGAGAACATTCCTCTCGTGCTTGCCATAGGAAACCCCTGCATAGGTGGGCTTTGGAACCTCAGGTGGGTAGGGGAGGGCCTGTTTCTGTGCGTGGGTCAACCCGGTCAGACAGACTAGGGGCAAGAGGAAAACGAAGGTTTTGTTCATGGGTTAAGAATCTTGCCCATCCTTCAAGTGGACCGCAACTTAAAGTAAGGTCTTGATCGCTTTTCCTCCATCGGTGATCGGAACGGGACGGTCCCCGTCGTAGAGGTATTCCGAAGGGTCGATCTGCAGAGCAGTCAAGGCGGTGGCAAAGAAGTCCGGCACGCTTACGGGATTCTCCACGATTTTTTCCGACACTTCGTTGCTCAGCCCGTAGGCGCCGCGATGATTCAACCCTCCTCCTGCGATTACGTTGGTGAAGCATTTGGACTGGTGCCCGCGGCCTCCGCCCGAGTCGAATCCGCCCGGCCGTCCGAACTCCGAATTGATCAGGATGACCGTCTTTTCAAGAAGGTTGTGGT
>Ga0315322_10002055_pt1 | contig 15548 bp, 11 predicted proteins | sample M110021515metaG_FD_203461 | JGI IMG/M metagenome (GOLD analysis project Ga0315322, IMG submission 203461) | Ammonia-oxidizing marine archaeal communities from Monterey Bay, California, United States - M1 100m 21515 | ecosystem: Environmental > Aquatic > Marine > Intertidal zone | place: USA...
CAAGACAACCTCCAGGTGAGTTCCTTTGTAATGTACGGTCTTTACTATTCCGCTGAAGGCGGAGCTTGTGTCAGATGACTCTTTTTGCAAAATTTGCCAATCATGGGGACGGATTGAAACGACTTCCACTTTGGAGCGTTCGTCCTGAAAATGGTGTGGGGCGTCGGGAATCTGATCAAGCGGGATCAGGTTGGTTTTACCGAAAAGAAGTGCGGCGTAACGATTTGAGGGCTTGGAATAAACTTCCATTGGGGTTCCGACCTGTATCGCCCGACCATTGCGCATGACGATCACGCGATCGGCCATGGCCATTGCATCTTCGGTATCATGAGATACAAAAAGAGCTGTGGTTTCGGTTTCCTCGAACAAGTTGATCAGTTCGGCTCGTACGTTGTCACGTAATTCGGGATCAAGATGACTGAGGGGTTCGTCGAGAAGAAGCAGGGAAGGCTGGGTTGCGAGAGCCCGTACCAGAGCGACCCGTTGTTGCTCTCCACCGGAAATTTGATGGGGGTAGCGTTTGGAAAGGTCTGAGATCTTCGTCAGTTGGAGAAGTTTCCTTACCTGTTCCGGGCGTTGTTTGGCTGTTTTTCCGAAAAAAACATTTTGCTCGACCGTCATGTTTGGGAAAAGTGCATAGTCTTGAAAGACCAGAGCGCAGTCCCGTTTTTCTGGCGGAAGAAAATCCGTCGGTCCGTTGATTTGCTCCCCATCCAGTACGATCTCACCTGAATCAGGTATCTCAAGACCGGCTATGATGCGCAGCAACGTGGTCTTCCCGCTGCCGCTCCCTCCGACAATGGCCAGTACCTCGCCTTTCCGACAATCGAAGCTTACCGAGTCGACGGCCGGTCGTTTGCTCGAACCGAAGGTTTTCGAAATTTCCCTGACTACAAGTAACTCCGTCATCTGCTCCCCTCCATCTTTCGGTTGAGCCAGATGACCGGAAAGACCACGACAAAGATTAGGCAAAGGGCCGGTACGGATGATTCGGGAATCTGTGCTTGGCTAGTCAAGTCGAAGGTGCGAGTTGCGAGGGTATCAAAGTTGAGAGGACGAAGGATCAGAGTAAGAGGAAGTTCCTTCATCGTATCAACAAAAACGAGTAAACCGGCAGCCCATAGTGAAGGACGGATCAAGGGTAGATTGATCTTGAGAAGGGCAACCAGAGGTGAGGCTTTGAGGGATTGGGATGCCTCGTTGAGTAGGTCGCAGTTCTTTTCCATACCCGAGTCGATCGGTTGCCAGGCAACGGCCAGAAAACGGATCAAGTAGGCGAAGATCAGAGTAAGGAAGGAACCAGTTAAAAGAATGTCGAAAGTCATATTCAATTGACCGGCAACCAAAAGGATTCCCATGGCTACGACGGCCCCCGGAACCGAGTACCCGAGTATGGCTAAACGATTTGAGGCATGGACGCAGGAACTGCGGTAATAACGTCCGACGAAGGTAAGAACCGTTGCCAAAACCACGATAAGCAAACTGGTGCAAGCAGCCAGGGTCAGGCTATTCGTCAGGAGTTTGATAAAGGAAGAATCCACGATTTTCAGGTAGCTGTCGCTTGCCCATAAACTCATTCGGGCAAGAGGAATGAGGAAACCGGAGGTAAGCGGGACAAGGCAGCAAAGAATAGCGAGAGTAGCTCCAATTGGGCTCAGTTGGTATCGTTGAAAGGGGCGGGCGGAGTTGCCCTTTTCCTCGAACTTGGCTCCGGAGCGCAGGATGCGTTCGGCCAAAAGGAGCAAAAGGATGAAGAGCATTAGCATGGAGGCTAGGTGGAGAGCGCCGGGAAGGTCATCCATACCGTTCCAAGTCCGGAAAATGCCAATGGTAAAGGTGGAAAGACCGAAATGCTTGACTGCCCCGTAATCATTAAGCGTTTCCATAATAACAAGACTGGCTCCCGCCACAATAGCCGGACGGGCCAAGGGCAATGCAACCCGGAAGAAGATAGATTTCGGTTTATATCCGAGAGTTTGGGCGGCCTCGATCAGTTGGCGACCCTGCCGGGAAAAGGATGCCCTCGCAAGCAGGTAAACATAGGGGTATAAGACGGAAGCCATGACAAGAATAGTCACGGGATATTTTAATGAGTCGAGGAGGAAAATTACTGTCTCCAAGTCTTCCGGACTGTTCGTTCGCGCCCAGATAACCAGGGGTATGAATTCTTCCTCGATCATTACAAGCAAGTCGAAATAAGCATAGGCGGCGATAAAGGTAGGGACGGCCAAGGGTACGACCAAGGCCCATTCGAAAAGCTTCCGTCCGGGAAATTCGCAGCAGGTAACCAGCCATGCGCACGAAACCCCTGCCACCACCGAAAGAAAAACCGTCCCTGTGACAAGAATCAGGGAATCCTCCAGGTAACGGCCCAAGACCGTTTCTTTGATGTGCTCCCAATTTTCGGCATGATCGGTCAGTCGCCACAGAACCTCCGCCATTGGAATGAAAACCAGAAGGCCAAGGACGATCGCGGTCAATGTCCAAGCATTAAGCTTGAAACGAAACTCGTGACCTAAGTTACGAAAAAATCTTTTGGGAGTACTGAGTAAGGAGATCAATCCAGTTCGGGGTTACTCCCATCCGGCCCGGTCAAATATTTTAACCGCTTCGGAATTCTTTGTTCCAAGGACGGATAAATTTACTTTGTCCGCCTTGAAGGGTCCCCAGCTCTCAAGAAGTTTCGAGCGGTTGGTTTCAATCTTAACCGGATACTCGTAACTTTGTTCACCGAAGGTTTTTTGGGATTGTGGGTTGGTTAAAAATTCAAGAAATTGGATCGCCTCCTTTTTGTTTTTCGAGCTGCTCGTGACACCTCCTCCACTCACGTTGATATGGGCTCCGCGACCTTTCTGGTTTGGAAAAAAGACTCCAACCTTCTTGGCCACTTCACGGTCCGCCACAGTGGTTGAGTTGGCAAGAATACCCAGGTAATAAGTATTGATTACGGCCACGTCGGCAAGACCGGAAGCAACCGTCCGGGCCTGGTCCCGATCGCTGCCACGAGGTGCCCGCACCATGTTTTTACGGACAGCCTTGGCCCATGATAGAGCTTTATCCGGACCGTTGGCCGCAATGATTGATGCGAGTAAAGATTGATTATAGATATTGCTTGAGGAGCGTACTGCGATGCGGGCTCTCCACTTGGGAGATGCCAGATCCTCATAGGTGGAAAGTTCAGTTGGTTTGACCCGTCCTTTGGCGTAAACGATCACACGAGCACGGACCGTCATCCCGTACCAATGGCCATCCGGGTCGGACATGGATGGGGGAACGTTCTGTTGCAATTTCTTGGATTTGACGGGCTGGAGAATTCCTGCTTCCTTGGCCCGGTGCAAGCGACCCGCATCTACCGTGAGTAAAACGTCCGCCGGGGAATTTTTCCCCTCGCTTATCAGTCTTTGAATCAACTGGTCTGCACTGCCCTTTACGACATTTACCTTGATCCCCGTCTCTTTGGTGAATTTCTCGAAAAGAACGGCATCCGAATCGTAATGACGATGAGAATACACATTGATTTCGGCAGCGTGGACGAACAAACCGGCACTCAAAAACAAGAATATGATAAACAATGATTTCATTAGATACTAATAGGTTGAGCTCCGACTATTGAGACATGGTCTCAATAAAGTCAAGATAACCCCAACCTTTAAAACAAAAGAAATCTTTTCCGCTTTGCGAGCACTGACTTCCAAATTTGAGTCGGAGCTTGCTTGAAAAATAATTTGCTTGATCCTAGGTTGTCCAAGCGAGAGCCTGAAACGCATAAGGGGTATGTTCGAGAGTACGAGTAAAAGGGCCTGACAAAAGGGGTTTGCAGATTTCGGCCGAAAGATTCTAAGTCTTCCCTCGATGGAACAGGAAGAAATAGATCGGTTTGTCCGTAATCTTACCGGAGCCGAGGGGCTCAAGCCCAACAACCGGGTACAAAGCCTTTGGAGCGGTTACGGGAGCATTGATCGCATTGGATTGGAGGGAGCGGACTTGCCTAGCGTAATCGTAAAACGCGTGGAGCCCGATGCCGGCAGTCATCCTCGCGGATGGAACACGAAATTGTCCCACCAAAGAAAACTCAAGTCCTACCGGGTGGAAACGAATTGGTATGGCCGACAAAAGGAAAGAGAGGAGCCTGGTCTGGCTCGGATTCCCGAATGCCTCGGAGCAAAGGCTGAGGGGGATAAGGTCTTGCTGGTATTGGAAGATCTCGATGCCTCCGGGTTTGCGGGCCGACGTAGTTCGGTTACCCAAGCCGAGTGGCAGGCTTGCGTGCGTTGGTTGGCCGTTTTTCATGGCGAGCATTTGGGGGCGCCAAGCGAAGGCCTTTGGAAAAGCGGAACCTATTGGCACCTCGAAACCCGCCCGGACGAACTGGATAAATTGGATGACTTGCCTTTGAAACAAGCCGCTTCGGCAATCGATACCAGGCTCAAGAAAGGTCAATTTCAAACCTTGGTTCATGGGGACGCCAAGCTCGCCAATTTTTGTTTCAGTGACGAGGGTTCGGAGGTGGCCGCAGTGGACTTTCAATACATTGGCGGTGGTTGCGGAATGAAGGATTTGGCTTACTTCGTGGGAAGTTGTTTCCGGGATGAAGAGGCCGAGAAGCGGGAGAGCGAGGTCTTGAACTTTTACTTTGAGAAATTGAGGGAATACCTTGAACGGACCGAAGACAAGGTTTGCCCGGATGAATTGGAGGCCGACTGGCGACCCTTGTACCGCGTGGCCTGGGCGGATTTCCATCGATTCATGAAAGGCTGGAGCCCCGGACATTGGAAGCTCAGCGACTATAGCGAACGGGTCACCCGCGAAGTGATTGAGCTTTTGGAAGAGGAGAGGATTTGATGAACTTAGGTGAATTGACCCAACATGCGGTTCAGGCGGCTCTTGATGCCGGCGCGCTCATTCGTTCCTACCGGGACCGGGAGGTTGAGGTTCTCCACAAGGAAGGAGGAGACACCTATGCCTCGCAAGTCGTGACCGAGGTCGACCGCAAAGCTCAGGATGCCATTTTGAGGATTCTCGGTCCGTCCTGCGAAGAGTATGAGATTGCCCTGCTCACCGAGGAGAGCGAGGACGACGGCAGCCGTTTCGAAAAGGAATGTTTTTGGTGTATTGATCCGATGGACGGCACCTTGCCTTTTATTCGGGGAGAGCCTGGTTATTCCGTTTCTATTGCATTGGTGGCTCGGGACGGTTCACCCATGATCGGGGTTGTTTTCGATCCGGTTCACGATGTTCTCTGGCAGGCGACAAAAGGGCAGGGTGTCCGCAGAAATGCGGAACCTTGGACCTTGGATGCATCATCGCAAGAACTGACCTTTACTTATGACCGTAGTTTTAAGGACCACAGCGAACATGACCGGGTCTTGCGAGAACTGGAGGGGTACGCCTATTCAATCGGCTTGAAGAAGTTGGCTTCCACCCAGTTCGGGGGTGCGGTAATCAATGCCTGCCATGCCCTCGAGAGCGCACCGGGCTGTCACTTCAAGTTCGCCAAACCGCAGGAGGGTGGAGGGAGCCTCTGGGATTATGCCGCCACTGCTTGTCTGTACGAGGAAGCCGATGCGGTGGTAGGCGACGTTCACGGTACGCCTCTGGATCTTAACCGTCCCGACTCCACCTTCATGAACCATCGCGGAGCCGTCTATGCAACCGACGAGAACTTGGCTCGATGCATTCGGCGAATTCTAGCTCAAACCGAATAGACCAAACAATCTTTACAAACACCGATTTCTCCGAGGTTATATCTTGCAAGGAACCAATGAAAACCGAAAGATGACGAGTTGCCCGATATGAAAAAACTACACCTCTTCTTTTTCCTCTTACCCATCCTCTCGGGCTCCGTTTGCTTTGGTGCCGACCGGCCCAACGTACTTTACTTATACGTCGATGATCTCGGGTGGGGTTCCATTGGTCCGAACGGCCAAGCTGATCGGAAAGCGCAGGGGAAGCCTTATGTTCTGACTCCCAACCTGGATCGCCTGGCCGCGGCCGGGGTGAATTTTCGCCGGGGCTACGGGTGTACGGTCTGTTCGCCGGCCCGCTCTTCCCAGCAGACCGGGTTTCACCAAGGCTATACCTTTGCCGACCGCAACGACCCCGACAACGCCAAGAAGGCGATCCGGAGAGAGGATTTGACCATGGGAGACGTTTTGTCCAAGGCGGGATACGCCACTGGTTACTGGGGCAAATGGGGGTACGGTGGTTCCAAGGATATGCAAAACCCGACGCTGGACAATATCCAGACCCTTCCGACTAGCCATGGTTATCAATTCGTAGTGGCTGAGTTGCACCACGTCCGGGCTCATACTTTCTTTCAACCCACCCTCTGGTATGCACCAGCCAAACCAGGAGCGAAAGCCAGTTTGGAATTAATGCCTAACAGCATGGCAAAGTATGCCAACAACAAAGCATATCCGAATGAACCGGCTTCGCAGAATCATCCGGATTATCCGAAGGTCGCCTATTGCGATGATGTCTATGCTTTTGCCGCCTTGGATTTCGTGCGTAAGCAGGCGCTGGAATACAACCAAACCGGCAAACCGTTTTTCGGTTTGTTCGCCGCCCAAATCCCCCATGCTCCTTTCAAGGAAGTGGAGAAACTTCCGAACTGGGATCAAGATTACAAAGGAAAATCTTTTTTTAAAGCGTTATCCCCGCAATCCCAACAGTGGTGTGCCATGGTCACCCGAATCGATGCTCATTTCGGAAACTTGCTCGATGCCCTGGAGGACCCGAACGGTGACGGGGACAAATCCGATTCGGTTGCCCATGAGACCCTTGTTGTCTTTCAATCGGACAACGGCGGGCCGAGGGGAAGCAACCGGGAAGAGTTGAATGCAAATGGTGGTTTGCAGGGTTCCAAGGGGAGCATCTACGAGGGAGGCATTCGCGTTCCGACCATCATGCGATGGCCTGCCAAGATTACGAGGGATTCGGAATTGAAAGTTGGTTCGAACACGGACCTGATTGTCGATTGCTCCGATTTGTTGCCCACTTTTTGCGAACTGGCGGGTGCTCCTGTTCCTCTAGGCTTGAGTGGCGTTTCCATAGCCCCTGTGTTGACGGGTGAGGGTGAGCAGCGGGTTCGCGAAATTTTGATTCACGAGGCGGGTGGCCAAGCGTCCATTATCCGCGGGCGCTACAAGCTGATTCGTTCTCGTGGAAACACCAAGGCTGGCCAACCGGGTTCCAAGAACAAGAAGCGGTCCAAGAAATCGACAACCGGAAAGAACACGGGGAACATTCAACTCTACGACCTGCAAGCCGACCCCGGTGAGAAAAACAACTTGGCCTCCATACAACCGCAACTGGTTAAAGAATTGAATGCGTTGCTTGCCGGGGAGCGGGTCGATGAAGCAGCTGGCTTTGCCAACACCTATCACTCATGGAAGGGATCCAAAGAGGGGGCGATTGGACGGGCTTCCAACTGGACGGACTATGTCTACGAAAACGCCGGCGAAACCTATCAGAAGGAAACCGGTCCTCCTCAATCCCATTGGTGCGCCAAGATTGACCGGGGATCGGCCATCGCGGACAAGGATACGGCATTTCTTGGTCTTGAAATTAGTGGTGGTCTGACAGTGAAGCCCGCGGTAACGGTGCATGCCCGTAACGAATTACGGGTGGCTCCCAAAGGTCGATTGATTTTGCAGGGCGGCACGGTCGAATCCTTGAGGTGGGTGGAGGTCCAGTCCGGCGGAACCCTTGGCGGGCGCGGGACGGTGAAGGCCGATCTTTTTTGCAAGGGCACCTTGGCCTTGAACTTGGACAACCCCTTGGTTGTGGATGGCGCCGTCAAGCTCTCCGGCAAACTAAGCCTCGCCGATGCGGTCAAACTGAAGCACGGCCAAAGCGCAACAGTCCTCAAGGCAAAATCAATCTCAGGCCGATTTAAGAATTACAAGGTATCGCTTGCTGCTCAAAACTACTCCATTGCTTACACTCCGACTTCGGTCATCGTGACCGCCAACTGATTACCCACTCTTTAAAAACGCATCCAAAACCTTGCTCTCAGGGCATTCCAATGAATAAATTCATCCTTCTTCCTCTCTTTCTCTTTGGCCTTGGTTGTGGAATGCCAAGCAGCGGTACACATACGATTGAATCGGATTCGGATTGGTTCGAAAATGATTACAATGGCCGTAAAGTCGGATGTCGTAACTGGATTGTCACCGTTGACAAGAAGGAAATACCCATTGAGAAAAAGAAATCAGTCATCAAGATTGAAGTCAGTGCCTCCGACGAAATCGACATTTGGGTCAACGGAGAAAAAGTCCATGACGAATGACCCCGGCAATCTTTATCCGAAAACAACCTAAAACCACGACACCATACTCATGAAACACAAGAACCTTTCTTTTCTGGCTCTGACCGTTTTCCTTTTTGTCTCGGGAGCCCTCTACGCGGCCAAACCCAATTTCATCATCATCTTTGCCGATGACCAAGGCTATGGCGACTTAAGCTGTTTTGGTTCCAAGACAATCGATACGCCGAACATCGACCGCATCGCCAAGGAAGGCCGAAAATTCACCAGCTTCATGGTGGCCTCACCGGTTTGCACACCTTCACGGGCCGCCTTGCTCACGGGGTGCTACCCCAAGCGCGTGGGTATGCATCAGCATGTCCTGTTTCCTTCCTCCACCAAGGGACTCAACCCCAAGGAGCACACCATTGCCGATCACCTCAAAGGCCAGGGCTATGCCACCGCTTGTTTCGGCAAGTGGCACCTCGGTCACCATAAGCAAGTCCTGCCCACTTCCAACGGATTCGACACTTATTTTGGCATTCCTTATTCCAACGATATGAACCATCCCGACAACAAGGGTAAACCGAAGGGCGGTTGGGCCGGCATGGATATCTTGTGGGACGACCCCGAATCCACTCTTACCAAGTGGAAGACCCCCTTGTTCGAGGATGAAAAGATCGTCGAGCTTCCAGTTGATCAACGCACCATCACACGGCGCTGCACCCAAAAATCGATCGATTTCATCAAGGCCAATAAAGACAGGCCATTCTTCGTATATGTACCTCATTCCATGCCACATATTCCTCTCTACGTGCCCGACGAGATACGCGACCCCGATCCGAAGAACGCTTATATCAACACCATCGAACACATTGATTCCGAGGTCGGTCGCCTTCTCAAAACGTTGGATGAACTCAAGCTCGCCGATAACACCTACGTGATCTACACCACCGACAACGGTCCTTGGCTTTCCTTTCGCCACCATGGGGGATCCGCGGGTCCACTGCGCGACGGCAAGGGGACGACCTTCGAGGGTGGGCAACGCGTGCCTTGCGTGATGCGCGGACCAGGAATTCCAGCGGGGACGGTCTGCGACGAACTGACGGGGACGATCGACCTTCTGCCCACCATTGCCGCTCTTACCGGCAAGCCATTGCCGTCCAAGAACAAGATCGATGGATTGGATGCGTCGGGGCTTTGGAAGGGAACTGCAAAGAAATCCCCCCGCAAGGAGTTTCTCCATTACACCTCACGCGGCGACATCGAGGGGATCCGCAGTGGGAACTGGAAGTTGCTCGTAAAAAAACAGCGCCGTAACAACGCGGGCAAGGCACAACTCCACCTCTTCGACTTGGCCAAGGACATGGGCGAACAGAATAACCTCGCGGAGTCCAAACCCGCAGTGGTCAAGGAACTGCAGGCCCGCATGAAGGAGCTTGATGCCGAAGTTACGGCGAATGCTCGTCCCCCTTGGTTCAAGGAGTAATCATTTTCCTCGTTTCTTCTACATGAAAAAGCGGCTTCCGTTGCTTCTTTCTCTTTTGCTCCTTGCTTCCTCCTTGTGGGCAAAGGATTTGCCCAAAGCTCTGCTTATCGGTGATTCCATTTCGATTGGCTATACCCCTTATGTGGTAAAAGCTTTAAAGGGGAAGGTTCAGGTCATACACCACCGGGGCAATGCCCAGCATACCGGCACGGGTCTGAAGATGCTCGATCGTTGGGTTGGCGAAACGCAATGGAACGTCATCCATTTCAACTGGGGGTTGTGGGACCTATGTTACCGTCACCCCCAATCCAAGGAGCAGGGCCGCCGGGATAAGAAGCGCGGAACCCTCACGACCTCTCTCGAGCAATATGAGAAGAACTTGGATCAGTTGGCCGCCCGCTTGAAGAAGACCAAGGCCAAACTGATCTGGGCTCATACTTCCACTGTTCCGAAAGGAGAAGCGGGGCGCAAGTTAGGCGACGACGACAAGTACAATGAAGCCGCTGCCCGCGTGATGAAAAAGTACGGCATACGGATCAACGACCTCAATTCCCTGACCGATGGGTTCCCCCCCGAACTCTTCGTCAAGCCGGGGGACGTCCATTACAAAATCGAAGGGTCGAAAAAAATAGGGCAGGCCGTAGCCAAGGAAATCTCCCTTGCTCTTTCTTTGTAGCCTTTGAAGCTTGGCTGCTTTCGCCGACCTCTTCATTCGGTTAAGTTTTCATCAGTTCAAATGAACGGTTGCCTCGCTCAAAAAATGAGTTCATCAAAAAAGCATCACCCGAATAAACGAATAATAATTAATTTGCCATGAATCATCAGCCCGCTTCCTCACACTTAAGTCGCCGTACCTTTGTCAAGGGGGCCGCCGTTTCCTCTGCCGTTCTGGGTTTCCCAGCCATCACCCAGTCCAAATCTCCGAACGGCAAGTTGGCGGTCGGACTGATCGGGGTAGGGGGGCGCGGTCGCGGTCACGTGGCGGGATGCCGCAGCGAACAAGTGGTTTCCCTTTGCGACGTAAACAAGAAAAACCTCGATGGAGCAGCCCGTTTTCCTTGGTGCAAGGGGGCCCGCACTTACGTAGATTTCCGTGATTTCAACGAGAAGATCGATGACCTCGATGCGGTGGTCGTTTCCACCACCGAGCATACCCACGCCTTTGCTACTCTTCCAGCCTTGCAGGCGAAAAAACACGTTTATTGCGAAAAACCGCTTACCCGCGACGTCCATGAGTGTCGGATCATTACCGAAGCCGCAGCCAAGGCTGGCGTGCAGACCCAGATGGGTACCCAGATTCATGCCGGTAACAATTTTCGCCGGGTGGTTGAACTTATTCAATCCGGTGCCATCGGAGAAGTGCGCGAAGCCCATACCTGGGTCAGTCGGGCTTGGGGATGGAAAAGTCCGGCCGACGACACCCCCAAGGAGGCTCATCCGATTCCTGAATTTTTAGACTGGGATCTATGGATCGGACCTGCTCCCTATCGTCCCTTCAACAATGTTTATTTCCCTGGACCGAAATGGTATCGCTGGTGGGATTTCGGGAACGGCACTATGTCGGATTTGGGCAGCCACCGCAACGACCTGCCCTGGTGGGCTCTAAAACTGGATGCGCCTTTGACTATCGAGCCGCTTACGGGTCCCAAGCCGCACCACGATATCGCTCCAGCCTCCATGAGCGTAAAGTATACCTTCGCCGCGCGTGGTGACGGATACCCCGCGGTTGAGCACACCTGGTACCAGGGGACGGAGAAGCCGAAAATCTGGCAGGACAAGAAAATCCCGCAGTGGGGTGATGCCACCCTCTTCATCGGAGAGAAGGGCATGGTCATTTCCGATTACGGAAAACACGCGCTTCTTCCCGAGGATAAGTTCAAGAATTTCGAAAGACCCAAACCATGGATTGAACCTTCCCCCGGACAGATGGCCGAATGGATTCGCGCCTGCAAAGGCGAAGGCCCCGAAGCCCTCTGCAACTTTGCCTATGCCGGCCCGCTTACCGAGGCCAACCATCTCGGCAATGTTGCCTACCGGGCTCAGAAGAAACTGGAATGGGATGCAAAGAACATGAAGATTCCAAACGCTCCGGAAGCCGAGAAATACCTTGGCCGCACCTACCGTAAGGGTTGGAAGTTAGCTTAATTCGATCGTTTTATGAAAGTAGTTTTTTCGCTTCAGAAACTCCTCCCGCTTCTTGTAACGGCTTTTTTTTTCTCAAGTTGTAGTGTCCCTGAACCTCAGGAGGGCGTCGAAGACATTCAGGTAATCGATACTCATATCCACTTGTACGATACCAACCGATCCGAGGGAGTGGATTGGCCGCCGGTGGAGGATAAGATTCTTTATCGCCCGGTATTGACCGAGCACTTCGACGAAGTGGCGGACCGGGAAGGCATTCCATCCACCGTGATCGTGGAGGCAAGCAGCCGGGTGGAGGACAACCAATGGGTGCTCGACTTGGTGAAGCATAACCCGGAGCGGTACTTGGGCCTGGTTGGTAACTTGCCGATTGGTACGGATGAGTTTGCCGGCTTGCTTGATCGCTTTTCCAAGGATTCCCGTTTCGTGGGTCTTCGGATGAGGGACCGTCCGGGTGGAGATGATTTCTTTACCGATGCGGTTTGGCGGGACTTGGGTTTGCTTGCGAAAAAAGGTCTGACCCTCGACGTTCTGATCCACAACTTTACCATCGACGAAGTCACCGAGGTCGCCAAGCGCCTGCCTGAGCTGAAGATCATGATCAACCACTTGGGCGGGTTGGTTATCACCCATGATCCTCTTACCCCGGAATGGAAGGAGTCAGTCAAGCGGGCCGCCGCCCAACCTAACGTTCATTGCAAAGTGAGCGGCATTTTCCAACGTTCCGGAGTGAAGCCTCCACCCAAGAAGCAATCCTTTTACGCTCCGGTGTTCAAGGTCGTCTACGAGGCCTTTGGAGAGGACCGAGTGGTGTACGGAAGCAACTGGCCCGTGACTGATCGCGGTGGGAGTTATTCCGAGCAACTGAAGGTAATACAAAGCTACTTTGATCCGGATATACGGGGAAAGCTCTTCCGGGAGAACGCGGTCAAGTTCTACGGACTCGATTGATCCCGCCTGATCGATTCACATCGGCGCGATCCGTTTGGAGCCTACGTCCGTGGTGAGCAGAACGTGGGCGTCGAAACTTTCCGCCAACAATTGATTCTTCACATCGGCGTGAGCCGGATCGTTCCATAGGTTTTCGTGTTCCCAGGGATCGTCTTCCAGGTCGAACAATTCGCCGACTCCCTTGCCGTGGTAGACGCAGAGCTTGTGCTGGTGAGTGCGATGCATGGTGGCAAAGGTACCGCTTCCCCCCGTAAAGTGAGGGTCGAGGGCATCGAAATATTCACAACGGACGAATTCGCGGTGGTCCGCTCCATCCGATTCGCCTGTTAGGATGGGCAGGAGGCTTTTCCCCTGGAAATAATCGGGCAAGGGAACCCCCGCCAATTCGAGAAGGGAGGCGGACAAGTCCATCATTTCAACGAGCGAGTCGCTCTGCTTGTTCTCTTGGAAATGGCCGGGCCAGCAAAAGATCAGGGGCACGCGGACCAATCCTTCATAGAATCGGCAACCCTTGTACATGAGCCCGTGATCCCCGAGTGTTTCGCCATGATCGCTTGTGAAGATGATGACCGTATTGTCCCGTTGGCCGGTCTCGTCCAAGGTCTTGAGAATCCGCCCGAACTGATCGTCTATCTGGGCGATCATGGCGTAGTAACGAGCTTGAGCCCCTTTGGCGTCGTGTTCTTCGGGCGTACGGACTTCGTTCTGGAAATCGCAATCCGCGAGCTTGGCCTGAGCCTCCAGATCGCTCTCCTTGAAATGGGGGCCGGGCATTTCTTTGGGATCGAACTGCTCGGCGTAGCTTTTGGGAGGCGTGAAGGGCGGGTGCGGATCGTAGACGTTGACGTTGAGCAACCAGGGCCCATCCCGCTCTTGACGGATGAATTCGATCGACCGTTCGGATGCCCAGGTCGTCTGATGCAATTCAGTGGGCACCCCGTCCTCGCTTTCCCGTAGTTGGTTTAGGTTACCACCTTGTTCTTTGACCCAGTCGGCGTAATCGTGCCCTTCCTCCCAGTCGTCCCTCGGGGCGTGGCTGAATTTCCAATAGCGGAACCCGTCGTCGATTCGTGGTTCGGTTCGCTTGCCTGAGCTTTGCAAATGAAATTTTCCTATCATCCCGCAATCATAGCCGGCATCCGCAATCAGTTTGCTGATCACGGGAGTCTGTTCCGGAAAGCTTTCGTTTCCGTTGCGGGTGTTGTGAACGCGGCTGGGATAAAGACCGCTCATGAAGCTGGCCCGGCTGGGCGTGCAGATGGGACTTTGGCAATATGTATGGGTAAAGGCCGTTCCCTCGCTCACCAGCGAATCCAAAACCGGGGTCCGTACGTGTGGGTTTCCCAAAGCTCCGATCGTATCGAAACGTTGTTGGTCGGTGCAGTACCAAAGTATGTTCGGGCTTTTGTTCATTTAAGGAATTCTTAGTTCATTGCTTTGTTTTAGCCGATCCTTTCTTTTTCCACAGGAGAAGGACGAAGGCAGTGATGAGGAAACAAAGGGAGATGGGGCGTGCGACCAAGGGGAGATAACTGCCCCCGCTGGCCATCAGTCCGGCGCAAAGGTTTTCTTCCGCCACGGGGGCAAGGACGAATCCGATGACGAAGGCGGCCAAGGGCAACTTGGCTTTCTCCATTCTCCATCCAAGGATGCCGAAAATCAGCATAATCACGACGTCGAACCAAAGTCCGTTCAGAGCGTAAGCTCCCCAGATACAGCAAGCCGTCACCAGGGGGAAAAGGATTTTCTTCGGTACGAAAGACAGTTTTGCGATCCAACGGGCGCACCCGACCATGATCAGATACATCATCAGGTTGGCTACAAGCACCGTTCCGATGATGGCATGAACGGCATCTGGGTTTTGCCGGAAAAGCAGGGGGCCGGGTTGCAGTCCATGAACGATGAGCGCTCCAAGAAGAACTGCTCCGATCACGCTTCCCGGAACGCCCAATGCAATCAGGGGGATGAGGGCTCCCCCAACGGTCGCGTTGTTGGCGGACTCCGATGCGACGATTCCTTCTTCGCTCCCCTTTCCGAAATCCTCAGGATTTCCTGACGCCCGCTTGGCCGCCATGTAAGCGGCCAGTGAGCCGATGTTCGCTCCCACACCGGGCAAGACTCCGATTAAAGTCCCGATTCCCGAAGACCTGAACAAATTGCCGAGCTGTTTTTGCCATGCCCGAAGAGGAATCCATGCGGAGTCGTTCCCCGCGACCTTTTCCACCTCTCCGCCTTTCCCCGTAAGATCCTCGAGGATCTTGCCGATGGCGAACATGCCGATCAGTACGGGTATCAACCGAAACCCTTCGTTCATTGAAGTCATGCCCACGGTCCACCTGAGTTCCCCGGTGGCCGGGTGCATCCCAGGCATGGCCACCAGCACGCCGAGGCTTCCGGCGAGCAAACCGCGGGCCCGGGTTGAATCTCCAACCCCCGCCAACAGGGCGAGAGCCAGAACGACCAGTGAAAAAAGCTCGAAAGGGCCGAGCTTGGTCGACCAGTCGGCCATGGGCTCGGATAATTGCCAAAGAGCGACCCAGGAAACCAGGCCCCCGAAGAGCGAGGCCCCGACTCCAAGGCCCAGGGCCCGGCCGGGCCGTCCTGATATGGCCATGGGATAACCGTCCAAGGTGGTCATTACGGCGGCCGGAGTTCCCGGCATACGCAACAAAGTAGCACTGATCAACCCCCCGCTTACCGCCCCCACGTACATCGCCACCA